>Ga0134121_10000094_pt1 | contig 98069 bp, 86 predicted proteins | sample KB301_FD_96463 | JGI IMG/M metagenome (GOLD analysis project Ga0134121, IMG submission 96463) | Terrestrial soil microbial communities without Nitrogen fertilizer from Kellogg Biological Station, Michigan, USA - KB3-0-1 | ecosystem: Environmental > Terrestrial > Soil > Unclassified ...
GGTGCCCGGGTCGCGCCCCGTGCTCGCCGCCCACTTCGTCCCGGGCAAGCCCGACCTCGTGCTTCCGCCGGTGATGGAGGAGAATCCCGAGGTTTCGGAGCTCGTCGCGAAGCTGATGAAGCGCGTCTGGAAGGCGATCGACGAAATGCGCGAGCTCGGCGCGCCCTGGGAGGCCGCCCAGTACCTGCTGCCCAACGCCTTCCCGATCCGCTTCGAGGAGTCGGGCGACCTGATGCATCTCCACCACAAGTGGACCACGCGCCTCTGCTATCTCGCCCAGGAGGAGATCTGGCGCTGCTGCGTGGAGGAGGTCCGCCAGGTCGCGAAGGTCCATCCCGTCATCGCGGCCCATCTCGTCGCGCCGTGCGGCCTCCGGAAGACCGCGGGGGCGACGCCCTACTGTCCGGAAGGCAACCGCTTCTGCGGCGTGAGGGTCTGGGAGCTGCCGCTCGACAAGTACTCGCGCGTGATTTAGTTGCCGCCTATTCTGAAGTGACCGTCAGGTCGCTCCAGAAGGCGAACTCGAAGTTCCACTCGGTGGGGACGTTCTCGAGGCGCAGGGCCACGCGCTTGCCGGCGTAGAGGGAGAGGTCGATCTTCTTCTCGCGCCAGCCGGAGCCCGGCGGGCCGATGGGTTCCTTCACCACTTCCTTGTTGTCGACGTAGACGCGCAGCTCGAAGTCGCCCTGCGGGTGGGGGGCGATCGAGAACGACAGCGTCGTCTTCTTGCCCGAGGGGATGTCGACCTCGCGCTCCAGCTTCGCGGGCGTCTTGCGGTCGAGCGGGTGGGTGATCCAGACGCTGTTGCGGTCGCCGTAGCTCGGGATGAGGCCCGTCTTGCCGTCCTCGTTGCCCGACGTGATCTTCCACTCGCTCCACATCGCCGCGCGGCGGGTGGGCTCGTCGAGCGTCGCCAGATAGTCGTTCTTCATCTTCTCGACTTCCGTCGCGCGCGGTCCGGCGGTCTTCGCGGCGGCGGCGAACATGTTGAGGATCTCCGACGACCGCTCCTTCCGCGAGTCGTCCTGGATCATCTGGCGGATCTGGCCGAGGAACGACTCGAATTTCTCCGCGGCCGTCGGGATCTTGAGCGGGTCCGACGGCTTCGAGGGGTTCGAGGGCGGATCGCGGCGGATCACCGGCGGCGGAGGCGTCGGGTCGCGCGGCGGCGGAGGCGGCGGGGTCAGCGGATCGACGGGCGGTTTCGGCTTCGGAATGTCGATGATGAGCGGCGTCGACGGCCTCTCGGGCGGCGGCGGAGGCGGCGTGCTGCTGCTCTTGCTGAGGGCGAACATCAGGATCAGGATGATGACGGCCACCACGGCGAGGATGATCGGCACGGGATTCGACGCCTTGGCTGCGGGGCCGGCGCCCGGACGGCGCGGGGGCGGGCCGACGATCGGGACCCGTTCGGTGGCGTTCTTGCGGGGCGGCGGGGGCTGCGCGGGAACCCGTCCCGAGGACGCGCGCTTCGGCGGCGGCTCTTCGCCTTCACTATAGGGGCGGCACTCGGTGCAGAAGGGACGGTTATCGACCGTGCGGGCCTTGCCGCGGTCGAAATCATCCTCGCGGAGGCTGTTGCCGCACCCCTCGCAATAGACAATCTGACGGCCCATGATACCGATCCGCTCCCTCTGGCTCGCCTCTACCCGGGGACTGCGCGCGTTATGGCGGTTCGAGTCCGTCCCCGTACGGGCTGTATTCCAAGGCCGCGATCGGGGCCTTCGCGGCGTCGGTGATGCGCATCATGAGGCCGAACCCGCCCGTTGCCTGGCTTACCTTGATGAGCAGGCGGTTCCAGCCTTCGGTCAGCTTGATGGGGGCGCTGAACTCGTCGACCTTCACGCCTCCGCCCCCGGCCTTGTTGTTGTCGTGGACCAGCGTGCCGTTCAGCCACGCCCGGCCGCCGTCGTCGTGGGAGATCTGCAGGCGCGCGTCCATGTCGGCCGGCGCCTTGACGTGGATCAGCGCGTAGACGCTGACGTTCGTCTTGGGGTTGAAGGTGTTGCTCTTGTCCCAGTCGAACACCGCCTGGAGCCCGTTGATCGTCGCGGTCGCGAGCTTCCATTTCACCTTGGCGGTCTTGCCCTGGTACTCTTTGCCGAGCTCGATCTCCTTCTCGGGCGGCTGCTCGTTGCCGAGGCCTTCGGCGAACGGCCCGATGACGAACCACTCCTTCGCCTGCGGCGCGCCCTTGACGTCCACCTTCGTCGGCGGTGCCGTGGACGCTTCCTTCGCCAGGTCCTTCGCGGTCGCCTCGTCGGGCGGCTTCTGGCGCGACGACGAAATGATGATGTACTTCACCGCGAATCCCTGCTGGTCGGTGAGGATGCGGACCGCCTTCGCGCCGGGGGCGGCGAACGTCTTCGGCAGCGGGATGGAGACCCAGTCCCACTTGGCCGGCGTCTTCGGATGATCCTTCGGATCCTTCACGCCCTTCGGCTTGTGGTCGTCGTGGTTCTTCTTGAGGCCGCTCGGCATCGGCAGCGGCGCGGCCATCAGGTCGCCCGGGTTGATCGACGCGTCCTTGCCCTTGTTCTTGGTCATCCCCTCGGTGGCCTGGTAGGAACCGTTCCAGACCTCCTGGCAGCAGCCGGCCGCGTACACCCAGCAGCGGTACGTCAGGCCGGGCAGCGCGATGAACTCCGCTTCGACGAAGTTGAAGAGGCTGTCCTTGAAGTCGATGCCCTTGGAGGCGACCCACGCCGGGTCCTCCTTGCGCATCTTGAACGTGTTGTAGTCCCCGTTGGCCACGAGGTCGGCGGGCAGGAACGTGTATTCCTTGCCGGTGTCGGCCCGCTTGGCGATCTGGGGCTGGTACTTCTTCACGATCGCCGTCGAGGTGTAGTCGCTGAGAAGCATCTTCGACTTCTCGATGGCGTTGTACTTCGTGATCGACTTCCGCCACTCGAACTCGGACTGGTGGAAGAGCGTGCGGGCCTCGAACTCGCGCGAGTTCGGCTTCGGCGCGGCCGCCCGCGCCTCCGCGGCGTAGAGCCAGTACCGGTCGGGCGCCGTGCCGCCCAGCCCCTGGGCCATTTCGGTCGCGCCCTCGATCAGCGCGAACTTCGCGAGGAGGTCGAGGTCCTTCTTGGGCAGCGTCTTCTTGCGCGCCTTGTAGAGCGTCGCGAGCGAGCCGGCGTTGAGGTCGGTGAACTCGATGAAGATCGCGTTCTGTTCCTTCTTGTCGACGGGGTCGGGCTTGAACTCCATCCGGGTCAGGTCGACCTTGAGCGCCTTGCCGGTGACCTTCTTCCACTCGCCGGGCTTGTCCTGGTATTCGACGGTCAGGGTCTGGAGCTTCGGCGTTTCCGCCATCGTCTTCAGGATCTCGGGGTAGCGCTCGCCGATCGCCTTGAGCGCTTCGACGTCCTCGGCGGCCGCCTTCTTGGCCTCGGGCGAGTCGGCCCGCGCGGCGGCGCCGCTCATCTCGGTGGCCGCGCTCGCGTAGTCGCGATTGAAGGCGTTGACGATCGCGGCCTGCCACGCGGGCATGAACGCCTTCATCTCGGGGGAGAGCGCCTTGATGTTCAGCGCCGCGGGCGTCTTGGGCGCCCCTTCGCCCGGGTTCTTGCCCGGATCGGGCTCCGCCGCCGAGAGCAGGGCGAGGAACTTGTCGAACTTCTCGACGAACTCCGGCATTTCCCACTTCGCGATCGAGGCCTTCTTCTCCTCGATCTTGGGATCCTCGCCGGCCTCGCGCGCCTTCTCGACTTCGCGCTTGTACTGGTGGAAGGTGTCCTCGACCCGGTTCTTCGCGAGCTTCACCTTCGTGTCGATCCGGTCCGTCCACTCGGGAATGTCGTGAGACTTGCGGGCCTTCTCGTAGCCGTCGATGACGGCCTTGTAGTCGTGGCTGCTGAACGCCGGGGCGATCTCCTTGTCGAGCGCGCTCAGCGCCTTGTCGATCCGCCCCATCGTCTCTTCGATGGCCGCGTCGACGTCCGCCGCGAACGCGGTGCCCTCGGCGGCCGTCTTGGCTTCTCTCAGCTTCTTGATCGCCAGGCCCAGCTGGTCCTTGAGGTCGAACGCCTCCTTGACCAGGGCCTTCGCCTCCTTCACCTTCGGAGGCTCGGTGTTGACGACCGCCGCCTTGACGGTCTTCGTCTCCTCGGCTGTGTCGATCGCCGCCTTGTGCTTGACCTCGGGCTTCTTCAGCATTACGAAGATGCCGAGCACGACGATCAGGAGGAAGAGGCCGCCGCCGATGGAGCCGATCAGGATCAGTTTCTTCTTCTTCTCGTCCATCGGGGGCTTTTCATCGTCCTCCGATCCCTCGCCGCCCTCCTCCTCGTCGTCCGGAGGCTGGACTTTGGGGATGGACGACGTCACGCGCTTGCGAACGCCGGTGCCGGCGCCGGTGGTCGCGGTGGGGACGGGCCCCGTGGAGCCGGTGCGGACCTTGGTGATGCCCCCGGTCGTCTTGGAGATTGCGCCGGTGGTTCCGGTCTTGGGCCGGACGCTCGTGCCCGTGTTCTTGCGGAGCTCGGTGCCGCCTTTCTTCTCGACCGGCCTCATCTGGGTCGAGGTGATCTTCTTCACGGACTGGCTGGTGGTCGTGGACTTCGCCGTCCGCTTCGGCGGATGGAGGATGGCTTCCTGCTCTTCCGCGGAAAGGTCGGCGATCAGCTCGTCGATGCAGTCGGGACAGCTGACCTTGTCTCCGACGCGGTAGGCGAGCTCCTCGTCGAAGTCCTCGCCCCGCAGCCGCGTCGCGCACTTCCAGCAATAGACGATTTCTCGGCCCATAGGATCGTTCGAAATCGGGTTGAGAGGTCCCCCAGCTCTTACTTATACGTCTTCATCACCCCACCCGTGGGACCCGGTGACCGGTTGAAATTATCCCTCTCCCGGCCTCCCGAGTACACTCCTTTTTTCAATTGGCGGGCCGCCCAGGCCGCGTCGGCGGCCCAGCCGGACTTCTCGTACCAGGCCTGCAGCCGGCGGTACCGGTCGTGCCGGTCGACCCCCGTGTTCCACTCCAGCTTCCGCAGGTCGGCCGGACAGAGATGGAGCGGATGGCCGTCGCTCTCCTCGAGCGTGTTCGATCCCTGCATGACGCAGCGGTGGGTCACGCAGTGGGCGATCGAGAGGACGTGGCCGGTTTCGTGGGTCATCAGTTTGAGCGCGCGCCGATCGAACGTCGACGGGTCGGAAGACGACAGCCGCGCGAGCGAGCAGACGCCGACGCGCCCTTCGTGGCGCGCTTCGCCGAAGACGTACTTCTTGCCGCGCGCGAAGAGGTCGCGGTCCGCGACCCCCAGCAGGACGAGCGCGTCGGACGGCACGAGCTCCGCCAGGTCGTCGAGCACCATCGACGAGTTGGTCTGGTCGCGGGTGGGGACGTGGGCGCGGTCGAACAGGGGCCGGGCGGGCCGGACCCGGACGGGCAGTCCGAAGAACGCCTCCGCGTACTCGGCCATCCGGTCGATCGCCGGGACGGAGGTCCCGAGCGGCTGGATCACGAGCAGCGACCGATCGGGAGTCCGCCGGTTGGCGCAGCGGGCGACGTAGTCGTCGACGGACTGCTCCTTCTCGTCGAAGAGCGACCGCCATTCGCCCCGGCGCGGCGGGGCGAGGCGCTCGAAATCTTTCTCCATCGGGGTCACTCAACTATATTAGACGGCCCGTCGTAGTACATCCATCATCGGAGGAGACGACCATGCCGTCGAGTGCCGCCGCGACGTTGTTCGCCCTTTTCCTCATGCTTTTGCCTGCCGAAAAGGTGACGATATTAGCGGGCGACCTGAAAGAACCGTTCGCGATCGACTGGGACAAGGCCGGCAACGCCTACATCGCCGAGATGGGCGGGAACCGCATCAGCCTGCTCGACAAGGCCGGGAAGCAGAGCGTGCTGGCGGGCACCGGGGAGAAGGGGCTCTCCGGCGACGGCGGCGCCGCCGCGAAGGCGCAGTTCAACGGACCCCACCACCTGCTCGTCGGGCCCGACGGCGATCTCTACGTCGCGGACACCTTCAACAACTGCGTGCGGAAGATCGACCTCAAGTCGGGCGTCGTCACGCGGGTCGCGGGGACGGGGAAGAAGGCGTACAGCGGCGACGGGGGGCCCGCCGTCAGCGCGGACTTCGGCGGCATCTACTGCATCGCATTCGATCCCAAGGGCGAGAAGCTGGTGATGTGCGACCTCGACAGCCGGCGGATCCGGGCGATGAGCCTGAAGACGGGGATCGTCGAGACGGTCGCGGGCAACGGCCAGAAGGGGATGCCCAAGAACGGCGAGGATGCGAAGACGCAGCCGCTGGTCGATCCCCGGGCGGTCGCGGTCGATTCGAAGGGCACGATTTACATTCTCGAGCGCGCCGGCCACGCGCTCCGCGCGGTCGACGCCGCCGGGAAGATCCACACGGTGGCGGGGACGGGGAAGGGCGGCCTCTCGGGCGACGGAGGCCCCGCGCTTCAGGCCCAGATGAACGGGCCGAAGCACCTGAGCTGCGACAAGGAGGACAACGTCCTGATCGCGGACACCGAGACCCACACGATCCGGAGGTACTCGCCGAAGGACGGCAAGATCACTCGCGTGGCGGGGACCGGGAAGAAGGGGTCGGGCGGCGTCGGCGGCGCGCCGGACCAGGTGGAGCTCGATCGGCCTCACGGCGCGACGATCGATCCGTCGGACGCGATCGTGATCAGCGACAGCGAGAACCATCGCGTTCTTCGCATCGAAAAGTAGACCGGACCGGGCACAAAACGGGAAACAAGTGCTTTCACGAGGGATGGGAGGATTGACGATGACGCGGACGACGGGCGTTCTGGCACTCTGGCTGGCGGTGGTGGGCGCGTCGTGCGCCTCGCCGGGCGACGTCTCGCCCATGAAGGCTCCGATGCCCGCGCCGGCGCAACTTCCCCAGGACGGCAAGCTTCGGATCATCGCGTTCGGCGCCCATCCGGACGACACCGAGCTCCGCGAAGGCGGCGCGGCGGCGAAGTGGGCCGCGCAGGGCCATCACGTCAAGTTCGTCTCCTGCACCAACGGCGACATCGGCCACTGGAACATGGCGGGCGGCCCGCTGGCGAAGCGGCGCGCGGCCGAGGTGAAGGAGACCGGCAAGATCCTGGGCATCGCCCAGGAGGTGCTCGACATCCACGACGGCGAGCTCATGGTGACGATGGAGAATCGCCGGACGATCTGCCGCCTGATCCGCGAGTGGAAGGCCGACGTGGTGATCAGCCACCGTCCCAACGACTACCATCCCGACCACCGCTACGTCGGCGTGCTCGTCATGGACGCGGCCTACATGGTGACGGTGCCGTTCTTCACGCCCGACACCCCGTACCTGACGAAGAACCCGGTGTTCCTGTTCTCGGAGGACAACTTCCAGCGGCCCAATCCGTTCACGGCCGACATCGTGGTCGCCATCGACGACGTGATCGAGAAGAAGCTGGCCGCGGTCGAGGCGCTCCACTCCCAGTTCTTCGAGGGCGGCGCCAACGGCCACGCGGGCCTGGTGCCCGATTCCAAGGACGAGACGGCCTGGGCCGCGCGGAAGAAGACGGTCCGCGAGAACTTCTCGAAGCGGTTCGCGGCGACGGCGACGAAGTACCGCGCGGCGCTCGAGACCTACTACGGCAAGGACGAGGCGGCGAAGGTCGGATTCGCGGAGGCGTTCGAGATCTGCGAATACGGCCGTCGGCCCAACGCGGAAGAGATCCGGAAGCTCTTCCCCTTCTACAAATAGAGGACCCTCATGGCATCCGACAAGGCGCGCATCATCGTCTTCGGCGCCCATCCCGACGACTGCGAGTACGTCGCGGCGGGGACCGGCGCGAAGTGGGCCGCGAAGGGCCACGCGGTGAAGTTTGTCGCCTGCACCAACGGCGACGTCGGCCACTTCGCGATGGCGGGCGGACCGCTGGCGCGGCGCCGCACGGACGAGCTGGCGAAGTGCGGCAGGATCCTGGGGCTGACCAGCGTGTCGCTCGACAACCACGACGGCGAGCTGATGCCCACACTCGAGAACCGGAAGACGGTCGTCCGGCTGATCCGGGACTGGAAGGCCGACGTGGTGATCAGCCACCGCCCCAACGACTACCATCCCGACCACCGCTACACCGGCGTGCTGGTCCAGGACGCCGCGTACATGGTGACGGTGCCGTTCTTCTGCGCCGACACGCCCCACCTCGCCGCGAATCCGATCTTTCTCTACTGCGACGACAAGTTCCAGAAGCCCAACCCGTTCGCGGCGGACGTCGCGGTCGCGATCGACGACGTCATCGAGAAGAAGCTCGACTGCTTCGACGCGCTGGAGTCGCAGTTCTACGAGGGCGGCTGCAACGCCACGGCGGACACCGTGCCCGGCGATCCGGCCGGCAAGGCGGCGCGGCGCAAGAAGGTCCGCGAGGAGCTGCGCGCCGCGTTCGCGAGCAAGGCGGACAAGTTCCGAAAGCAGCTCGAGAAGCGCTACGGGAAGAAGGCCGCGAAGATCGAATACGCCGAAGGGTTCGAGATCTGCGAGTACGGCCGGCAGCCCGGCGCTGAGGAATTGGAGAAACTGTTTCCGCTATGAAGATCCGACCGGCCCTCCTGGCGCTCCTGCTCGGCGCGTCGTGCGCTTCACCGTCGCCGGTGGAGCTGATGGATCCGCCGCAGGACGGCAAGCTCCGCATCATCGCCTTCGGCGCCCATCCCGACGACTGCGAGTGGGCCGAGGGCGGCGCGGGGGCCAAGTGGGCGGCGATGGGCCACCACGTCAAGTTCGTCTCCTGCACGAACGGCGACATCGGCCATTGGGGCATGGCCGGCGGTGCGCTCGCGAAGCGCCGGACGGCCGAGGTGAAGAAGTGCGCCGAGATCCTGGGCAACACGGCGCAGGTGCTCGATATCCACGACGGCGAGCTGATGGTCACGATGGAGAACCGGCGGACGATCTGCCGGCTCATCCGCGAGTGGAAGGCGGACGTCGTGATCAGCCATCGTCCCAACGACTACCATCCGGATCATCGGTACGTCGGCGTGCTGGTCATGGACGCGGCCTACATGGTCACCGTCCCCTATTTCTGCCCGGACACGCCGCACCTGACGAAGAATCCCGTCTTCCTGTTCTCGGAGGACGAGTTCCGACGGCCCAACCCGTTCACCGCCGACATCGCGGTGGCGGTCGACGACGTGATCGAGAAAAAGCTCGCGGCGATGGCGGCGCTGGAGTCGCAGTTCTACGAGGGGGGATGCAACGGCGGGCCCCACCTCGTCCCCGACACGAAGGACGCGGCGGCCGTCGCCGCGCGCAAGAAGCAGGTGCGGACGGAGTTCGAAGAGTACTTCTCCGGGCCCGCGACGCGCCATCGGGCCGCCCTCGCGAATTACTACGGCGCCGACGCTGCGGCCAAGGTCCGCTTCGCCGAGGCGTTCGAGATCTGCGAATACGGCCGCCGTCCGACCCCCGAAGAGATCCGGAAGCTGTTCCCGTTCTTCCCCGCCAAATAGCGGATTTCCGCACCCTCCGGGAGACCCGGGGGGAACAATACCTGTAGTCGACGAGCGGGGTCCCCCAGAGAGGAGTCCTTCATGCCCTCCCTTTTTCGCCTGCTGACCGCCTTCGCCTTCACCGTGTCGATCCTGGCCGCGCAAGACTCCAAGCGGGCGCCCTCCAACGTGAAGGCTCCCGCCGAGGTCGGCGTCGTCTGCCACGTCAAGGTCGTCTCGGACAAGGTGCCGGACATGACCAACCTCGAGACGTGGAAGAAAGGCTGGATCAAGGACGGCATGACCGACGCCGAGAAGGCGATGACCGTGTGGAAGACCGTCCGCACGTTCCAGCACCAGGAGGCGCCGCCCAACGAGTTCCTGCAGCAGGAGCTGGCGGTCCAGGATCCCTTCAAGATCTTCAACGTCTACGGCTACTCGCTCTGCAGCATCGCGTCGAGCGACATCGAGTGCCTCGCCCGCGCGGCCGGCCTCAAGGCGCGCGGCCGGATCATCAACTCGCACAGCGTCCCCGAGATCTTCTACGACGGCGAGTGGCACCTCCTCGACGCGTCGCTCCTGACCTATTTCCCGAAGGCGGACGGCAAGCTCGCCAGCGTCGACGAGATCATGGCGGGAATCAAGGAGTGGTACGATAAAAACCCGGGCTACAAAAAGAACAACGACAAGCTGGTGCAGTTCATGCGCGCGGGCGGATGGAGGAAGGGCCCCGAAGTCCTGAGCCGCTGCCCCAGCTACGACGAGAACGGCTGGTTCGAGGCCGCGACCCACGGCTGGTATTCGACGATGCAGGAGTACGACGGCTCGGCGAACGGCCTCTACGAGTACGGCTACTCGCAGGGCTACGAGGTGAACATCCGCCTCCGCCAGGGCGAGCGGCTCACGCGCAACTGGTCGAACAAGGGCCTCCACGTCAACATGACCGGCGGCGGCGGCGCTCCCGGCTGCCTGACGATGAAGACCGGGCAGGATTCGCTCCGCTACACGCCGAAGGACGGCGACCTCGCGCCGGGCCGCATCGGCAACGGCACGCTGGAGTACGACATGCCCGTCGCGACTCCCGCCTACCGCGGCGGCGCGCTGTCGATCGACAACCTCGAGGACGGCCGCGTGCGGGTGAAGGACGCGTCGAAGCCCGGCGTGCTCGTCGTCCGGATGCCCACGAGCTACGTCTACCTGACCGGCAAGCTGAAGTTCACCGCGAGCGGTCCCCTCACGGTCTCGTACTCCGAGAACAACGGGATGGACTGGAAGGAGATCTCGAACGTCACGTCGACCGGCCCGCAGGAAGTCGACCTGAGCCCGCTCGTGATGCGTCGCTACGACTATCGCCTGAAGTTCGAGCTGAAGGGCAAGGGCTCGGGGCTCGACACGCTCCGGATCGAGCACGACCTCCAGAACTCGCAGCGCGCGCTGCCGGCGCTCGCGGCGGGGAAGAACACGCTGACGTTCAGCGCCGGTCCTGCCGAGAGCACCGTCACGGTCGAAGGCTGCACGAACGGCGACGCGAAGGGCAAGAACCTGATGGTCGCCGACTTCCACCCCGAGATCAACGGGATGGAAGGGACGTGGTTCCAGGGGAAGGGCGACATCACCTTCCCGGTGTCGGCGCCCGGCGACATCACCCGGCTGCGCTTCGGCACCCAGTACCGCGCCCGCGACGGCAAGGACGGCATCGACTACCAGGTGTCGTTCGACGGCGCCAAGACCTGGAAGACGGTGAGCCGCGCCGCGGGGCCGACCCCCGGCGACTGCCACTACGTGACGGTCGGCGACGTTCCCGCCGGGACCCGCGAGGCGAAGGTCCGCTTCTCCGGCACCAGCCGCAACGCAACGGGATTCCTCAACTTCCGCATCGACGCCGACTACCGCGAGTCCGCCGGCGGCTTCCGTCCCGTGAAGGTGACCTACCGCTGGGACGAGGAGGGCAAGGCGAAGGAACAGGTGTTCGTCGCGAAGAAGCCGGACGAGACGTGGACGATCACGTGCGCGGCGAAGCCGGTGATGAAGTCGATCGTGATGGAGCTCGCCGACTAGCCGTACCCCGTACGCCGTACACCGGACGCGTTGCCCCTCCCGTCCTCCGGGGGGAAGGCAGGGGATCTCTACGGGGTGATCTCGCTTTCATCCCCCACGGGGGACAGGGGGGGACCCCACGGAGTACGGGGTACTGAGTACGGAGTAGGGTTACTTCGGGAAGACGGGGCGCTTGGACCAGTCGGAGCCCATGTCCACCAAGACCGTCGTCGCGCCGTCCTTCTCCTGGTAGATCAGCCCCATCGGGATCGAGCCCGACCACATGCTCTTGACCGCCCGGCTGCCGGCGCCGCCCTGCAGCTGACCCTCGACCACCAGGCAGTCGATCGTCGTGCCCCTCACCCGCATCGTGTGGTCCCACACGCGGCGGCACGTGAGCGTGCCTTCCGGCGAGACCGACTTCAGGACCGCGCCGCGGTACCGGCCGGAGAGGAGCGACCACACCTTCTCGGCGCTCTCCTCGGTGCCGGGGGACTGGATCTCGCACAGATAGGTCTGGCCGTCCATCGTGAAGGTCTCTTCGCCCCTCAGGTAGACGAGCTCCGGCGACCGCTTCGTCTCGGTGACCGCCGACGCCTGGCCGTCCGTGGACGTCTGGGTGACCACGACGACGAAGTCCTTGCCCTTGTCCTTGAGGCCGATGTCGGTGTAGCTCGCCTTGCCGGCCTTGGTGGTACGGAACCGGAACCAGCTGCCCGCATCCGTGTCGGCCCACGGGTTCAGCGAACGCGTGGGGATCGCGACCGGCCGGGGAATCGTCTTGATGGGTTTGACGGGCGGATAATAGACCGGCACGTCGGGCTTGATCGTATCGGGTTTCGTCGTGTCCGGTTTCGTAGTGTCGGGCTTGGTGGTGTCCGGCTTCGTCGTATCCGGGGTGGTGATGTCCGGCTTGGTCGTATCGGGTTTCGTCGTGTCCGGATGGACGACGACATCGGGATTCGTGGTCGGGTTCGGCGTGTAGGTCTCGGGCGTGAACGCGTTCCAGCCGTAGTACGCGCCCGCCGCGCCGGCGCCCAGCAGGAGGATGACCGCCACCGTGATCAGCGACTTGTTGGACTTCGGGGGTTCCTTGAACTTGAAGACCGGCTTGCCCTGGAGGGCCGCCTTCTCCGCCGTGGCCGAGAACGCCGGGGCGGGCTGGGCCGCGCGCTGGCGCATCTTCGTGGAGCCGGGCTTGACGGCTTCCTCGGCGGCATCCTGGGCCGCGGTGCCCATGCACTCCGAGGAGCAGAACGTGCCCTGCGCCGCTTCGAGCAGGCAGAGCGCGCAGACGGCCTTGCTGCACCGGTCGCAGTTGGCGACTGCGGGGGTGTCGGCATGGTTCGTGCAGGGGGTGCCGATCGCGCGCCATTTCGTGCCTTCGGCGACGATGGGCATCGGGTCGCCTTCGGCCGCCGGCGCCGACTCTTCGGCCGTGGCGCCCGACGAGGGGGACGGACCGTCGTCGAAGATCGAGTCGATTTTCTGGACTGCGCCGCCGGCGGCGACCGACTCGGTCGCGGCGCCGACGAACTTGGGCACTTCCTGACCGTTCGCGAAAGCGGTGTGGCACTCGGACGAGCAGAAGGTGCCTTCCTTTTCGTCGACCACGCACATCAGGCAGACGGACTTCTCGCAGGCTTTGCAGGTGGCCAGCGCCATCGACTCCGGATGGTTGGCGCAGCTCTTGTCCATGGCGTCCTCTATAAGTGCCCGGTGTTGAGTATATAACACACAACCGCGGAAATGAACCGGCGGAGTGAAAAACTGCCCCAGCCGGAGAAGGGAGTGGGCCTTGGAATTCACCCATAACTGCAGTGATGGGCGGGCCGGCGACGCAACATATATAGGTATGCCGGGTGCCACCCTTTTCCGCGCGGGAGTGACCCGCGACTTCCTGAAGCCGGACGGGACGATGGGGTTCCCCGATATCGGCCTCGATCTCTTCGCCCAGGCCGGGGTGTCGTGGGAGTTCCTCCCGGTCTCGACCGCGGAGCTCCGGCCGGAGGACGTCCGGGATTACGACGGTCTCCTGGTCCTCGCCCCGAAGGTCACCGCCGCGACCCTCGCCGGAGCCGACCGACTCAAGATCGTGGCCCGGTTCGGCGTGGGCACCGACAACGTCGATGTCGAGGCCTGCACCCGGGCCGGCATCGTCCTCACCATCACGCCCGAAGGGGTGCGGCGGCCGGTCGCCATCGCCGCGATCACCTTCCTGCTCGCCCTCAGCCACAAGCTGCTGATCAAGGACCGGCTGACTCGAGCGGGACGGTGGGCGGAGAAGCTCGATCATACCGGCCAGGGGGTGACGGGACGGACGCTCGGGATCCTGGGGCTCGGAAACATCGGCCTCGAGGTCGCGACGCTGGCCCGGCCGCTGGGAATGTCGGTGGTGGGCCACGATCCCTGGGCCGACCCCGCCGCCGCGGCGGCCCACCAGGTGACGCTCCTGACGCTGGACGACCTGCTCCGCCGGTCCGACTACCTCTGCGTCTGCTGCGCCCTGAGCCCCGAGACCCGCCATCTGATCAACGCCGAGCGGCTGGCGACGATGAAGCCCACCGCCTACCTGATCAATGTCGCCCGCGGGCCGATCGTCGACCAGGAAGCACTGGTCGACGCCCTCCGGAACGGCCGCCTACAGGGCGCGGGCCTGGACGTGTTCGAGCAGGAGCCGATCGATCCCCGCGACCCGCTCCTGTCGCTCGACAACGTCATCCTCACCCCCCACGCGATCTGCTGGACCGACGAATGTTTCGGCCTGAACGGCCGCAGCGCGATCACGAGCCTCATCGACGTGGCGCGGGGAAGGGTTCCCCGGCACGTCGTCAACCGAGCCGCGCTCGCGGGAGCCCGGCTCCGCCACCTCGTTCCCCAGGAGAATCCATGAGAGACAATGCGGTCAAGCGCACGCTGCTCCAGGGCGGCGTCTCGATGGGCGTCATGTGCATGGAGTTCGCGAGTCCGGGCCTCGGCCGCGTTTCCGCCGAGGGCGGCGCGGAGTTCGCGGTCTTCGACATGGAACACACGGGGTGGAGCCTGGAGACGATCAAGATGCTGATCGCCACCTCGCGGGCGTCGGACCTCGTCCCCATCGTCCGGCCGCCGGTCGGCGACTACCACTTCATCGCCCACGCCCTGGACGTCGGCGCGATGGGCCTCGCGATCCCGCTGGTCGGCACGGCCCAGCAGGCGCGGCAGGCGGTAGAGTGCGCGATGTACCCGCCCCGCGGCCGGCGCGGCTGCGCGTTCGCGATGGCGCACGACGACTTCAAGGGCGGCGACATCCCTGCCAAGATGAAGCACGCGAACGACAACCTGCTGATGATCGCCCAGATCGAGACTGAAGAGGGGCTGCGGAATCTCGAGGAGATCGCCGCGGTCGACGGGATCGACGGCCTCTGGATCGGCCAGTTCGACCTCACCGTCTCGCTGGGCATCGCGGGGAAGTTCGATCACCCGAAGTACGTCGAGGCGACGAAGCGGCTGCTGGACGCCTGCCGGCGGCACCACAAGATCGCGGTCCAGGGCGGACCCGATCCGGACCTGCTGGCCGCGGCGCCGGCGGAGGGGTACCGGATGATCGTCTACGTGGCGGACCTCTGGATCTACCAGCGGGCGCTGCGCAGCTGCTTCAAGAAGATCCGGGAGCAGATCGGGTGACGGACGGGCCGCTGCTCGTCCTGCGCGGGATCCACAAGCGGTTTCCGGGCGTCCATGCCCTGAAGGGTGTCGATCTCGACGTCCGACGCGGCGAAGTCCACGCGCTCGTCGGGGAGAACGGCGCGGGGAAGAGCACGCTGATGCAGATCCTCGCGGGGGTCCATCGTCCCGACGCGGGGACGATCGCCTTCGACGGCCGCGAGAACGTGGTCTTCCCGGACGAGCACGCGGCCCAGGAGAGCGGGATCGCGCTCGTCTTCCAGGAGCGGAGCCTGTTCGGACCGATGAGCGTCGCGGAGAACGTCTTCGCGGCGCGCCAGCCCGTGGGGCGATGGCGCCGCATCGATCGCCGGGAGCTCGAGTCGCGGACGCGCGCGCTGCTCGACGAGGTCGGCGTCGCCGTCCACCCGGACGCCCCCGTGGAGGAGCTGTCGTCGGCGCAGCAGCAGCTGGTGGAGATCGCCAAGGGGCTGTCGCTCCGGCCGAAGCTGCTGATCTTCGACGAGCCGACCGCGGCGCTGAGCCCCGCCGAGACCGAGCAGCTGTTCGCCGTGATCCGGCGGCTCCGCTCGCAGGGCGTCGGCATGATCTACATCTCCCACCGGCTGACGGAGATCTTCACCCTCTGCGACCGAATCACGGTGCTGAAGGACGGCGCGGGCCAGGGGACGTTCGCGACGGCCGATCTCCGGCCCGCGGAGCTGGTCCACCGGATGGTCGGGCGCGACGTGGAGCTCCATCAGCGGCGGACCGACGCGCCTCCGGCCGACGGCCGGGTGAGGCTGGAGGTGTCGGACCTGAACGATCCCCCGGGCCGCCGGCCGCGGCTGCAGAACATCGCGTTCTCCGTCCGCGCGGGCGAGATCGTCGGGTTCGCGGGGCTGGTCGGCGCGGGTCGGACCGAGCTCGCGATGACGCTCTTCGGCGCGCGGCGCGCCGCCTCGGGCCGCGTGCGGATCGACGGGCAGCCCGTGCGGATCGACTCGCCGGCGGATGCCATCGCGGCGGGGATCGGATATCTCTCGGAGGATCGGAAGGAGGGGGGCCTCTTCCTGGAGATGAGCCTGGCGGAGAACATGGCGGCCGTCGTCACCGCCCGGCCCGGCTCGTGGCGGTACCGGGAGAGCGACCATCGGCGCGTCGCGGAGGAGCGGATCCGCGACCTGCGCATCGTCTGCCGGGGGCCGGCGGAGCCGGCGCAGAATCTGAGCGGCGGCAACCAGCAGAAGGTCGTGCTCGCCAAGGGGCTGGCCGCCCGTCCGCGGGTGTTCATCGTCGACGAGCCGACGCGCGGCGTCGACGTGGGCGCGAAAGCCGAGATCCACCAGCTGCTCTTCGAGCTGGCGCGGAGCGGCGCCGCCGTGGCGGTGATCTCCTCCGATCTCCCCGAAGTGCTGGCCGTCTCCGACCGGATCCTCGTGATGCGCGAGGGCCGGATCGCGGGTGAGCTGGCGGCGACGCAGGCCACGGAGAAGTCGATCATGAAATTCGCTTCGATGGGTTGAACGATGAACGAATCGAAAGCGGCCCCCCGGCCGTCGTCGCGCGAGATCGACCTGATGCTCGTGATCTACCTGGCGGTCATCGTGTTCTCGATCCTCTATCCGACGACGTTCTTCTCGTGGCAGAACGCGCGGGCGATCCTGAACAACCTGGCGGCCGACGGCATCGTGGCGGTCGGGATGATGATGCTGATGATCGCCGGCGTCTTCGATCTCTCGGTCGGCTCGGTGATCTCGATGATCGGCGTCGTGACCGGCGGTCTGCTGATGAACTGCCGCTGGCCGGTCTTTCCCGCGGTGGTCGCGGGCGTGGCGCTCGCGGCGCTGGCGGGGTGGGTGAACGGGATGCTCGTGGCGCGGGCCCGCGTGAACGCGCTCATCACGACGCTGGGAAATCTGATGATGTTCGGCGGGGTCGCGATCCTCATCGGCGGGCCGAGCATCGTGAATCTTCCCGAAAGCTTCACCTGGCTGGGCCAGGCGGAGGATCCCGTGCTGGGCCTCCAGCTGCCGGTCTGGTTCCTGATCGCCCTCGCGGGCGGCGCGCACTATTTGTTGAGGAATTCGCGCCTGTTCCGTCAGCTGTACTACGTGGGGAGCAACCCGAAGGCCGCGCGGCTGTCGGGCATCCGCGTGGAGCAGGTCCAGATCCTCGCGTTCACGCTGACCGGGCTGCTGGCCGGCGTGGCCGGGCTCGCGAGCGCCGCGCGGTTCAGCACGGCGGTCTCGACCTCGGGCCTCGGCGCGGAACTGCGCGTGATCACGGCGGTCATCCTCGGCGGCGCCAGCCTGACGGGCGGGAAGGGGACGATCGCCGGCGCGCTGGTCGGCGTCGTCTTCATCGCGCTGATCCGGAGCACCCTGATCACGGCCGACGTGAAGCCCGCCTGGCACAGCGTCGTGGTCGGAGGCATCCTCATCCTGGCGCTGGTCCTCGATTCGGTTCAGAACAGAGCGAGGGAGTCATGAAACCGACCCGACGCGACGTCCTGGTGCTCGGCGCGGGGATGGCGGCCGGCGCCGTCCTGTCCACCTACGTCAGTCCCGAACGGCGCGCGGCGCGCGGCGGTCCCGGGGCGGCGTCGGCGTCGCGGGGCGACGAGGAGTACGTCTGGCTGTCGGCGAACGCCCATCTCGGACTGTTCCAGAGCCGCGACCATCCGGCGCTGGAGCAGGCGGGACGCGACCTCGGCGTCCGGGTGCGCATCGCCGGGCCCGACACGGTCGACATCCCCGGTCTCGTCGCCGCGATCGAGCAGACGGCGGCGCGCCGTCCCGCGGGGATGATGATCGTCGGGTGGGATCCCTCGGCGCTCACGCCGTGCATCAATCGCGCGGTGGACTCGGGGATCCCGGTCGTCTGCGTCGACGCGGACGTCCCGGGGAGCAAGCGGCTGGCGTTCATCGGGACGGACTGGACGGAGATCGGGGTGAAGCAGGCCGAGGCGATGGTGAAGGCGCTGCAGGGGCGGCGCGGAAAGGTCGCGATGCTCGGGTTGATCGAGCAGTCGATCGACCAGCAGGCGTTCGCTGGATTCCGCTCGGTCGCCGAGAAGGCGGGCCTCACGGTGATGGAGCCGCAGCAGGATAAGGGGAACGTGATGGAGGCGACGCGCGTCGCCGCCGGGATTCTCCAGGCCCATCCCGACCTCGTCGGGATGTCGGGCTTCGACTCGGAGAGCGGTCCCGGCATGGGCCAGGCGGTGAAGGAGGCGGGGAAGGTCGGCAAGGTGGTCGTGACGTCGGTCGAAACGATGGACCAGCACCTGCAGATGCTGAAGGAAGGCGTGCTCACGGCGTGCATCGGGCAGAAGCGGGAGCTGTTCACGTACTTCGGCGTGAAGGCGCTCTATGATTACGTCCACTCGACGATCCGGCTGAGCGACAACGACCGCCGCGCCGGGGTGACGCCGATCCCGGTGAGCTACAATACGGGGACCTACACGGTGACTCGGGAGAACGTGGATCTGTTCCGGACCACAAGAAGATGAAGCGCTTCGCGGTCGTCGGAGCCGGCTTCTGGGCAGGGTATCAGCTCGCCGCCTGGGGCGAAATCCCGGGCGTCCGGTGCGTCGCGCTCTGCGATCCGGACCGCGCGAAGGCGGAGAAGCTCGCGGCGGCGCACCAGGTCCCGGCGGTCTACGCCGACGCTGCGGAGATGATCGACCGCGAGCGGCCGGAGTTCCTGGACATCATCGCCGCGGTGGCGGCTCACGGTCCGCTGGTGCGCCTCGCGGCCTCGCGAAAGATTCCGGTGATCTGCCAGAAGCCGATGGCGGAGCGGCTCGACGACTGCGAGTCGCTCGTGGCGCTCTGCCGCGACGCGCGCGTTCCGTTCGCGGTCCACGAGAACTGGCGCTGGCAGGCGCCGCTGCGCCGGGTGAAGGAGCTGCTCGCGGGAGGGGCGATCGGGACGCCGTTCCGCTGCCGGATCGACATGGTCTCGGGCTTCGACGTGTTCGCGAACCAGCCGAGCCTGGCGCGCGAGGAGAGGTTCATCATCGCCGACCTCGGGTGCCACCTGTTCGATCTTGCCCGCAGCTGGTTCGGCGAGGCGCGGTCGGTGTACTGCCGGACGTCGCGCGTGCACGAAGGGATCGCGGGCGAGGACGTCGCGACGGCGGTGTTCGCGATGGGGGACGCGACCGTGACGGTGAACATGGCGTACGCGGGGACGCCGCTCGAGCGGGAGTGTTTCCCCGAGACGCTGGTGTTCATCGAAGGAGATCGCGGCTCGATCGAAGTGGCGCCGGGCTGCGTGGTGCGGGTGACGACGAAGGCGGGGACGGAAGCGACGCCGGTGCCCCCGCCCGCCTACGCGTGGGCCAATCCCAAGTACGCGGTGGTGCAATCGAGCATGGTCGCGTGCCACGCGGACCTCGTGCGCGCGCTGCGGGAGGGAACGCCGGCCGAGACGGACGGCGCCGAGAATCTAAAGACGATGCGCCTCGTGTTTGCCGCTTACGAGTCGGCTCGGACGGGCGCAGGAGTCAACCTCTGAGCCCCCAGGTCACTTCGATTGTCTCAGCTTTTCCCAGCCGCCCTTGGCATCGTTCCCTTCGAGAAGGACGGGATCGGCGAATCCATCCAGCTGGAGCGTGAGCTTGAACACGTCTCCGGTGCCGGACCGGATCTCCTCGTAGCTGGCCAGGAGAATGAGCCGTTCGGGCCAGGCGTGCAGCGCTCCCGTCGTATCCCCGACGATCCTTCCGGTAATGAACATGGGACCCTCCTATCTCCCGCTCCGCCGATGCGCGAGACCTGATCCCATCTTACCTCATGGACGCGGTTATCCTTTCTTCGGCCGCTTGTGGCGGTAGATCCAGATCGTGCCGTTGTCGCGGCTGTCGCCCGCGAGGTGGTAGACGTGCACGTTCAGCTCCGGGTCGTAGTAGCCGTTCGACGCGACGCCGGCGCCCCATTTGTCGGCGGGGAAGGTCGCCGGCTCCGTCGTCCAGGTATTCGCGTTGGGATCGTAGACATAGAGGCCGCGGCCCGCGGCGAAGTCGGGGTAGTGGGCGATCGCGATCACCAGGTCGTTCGCCGCGTCGTAGGTGAGGTGGCCCGTCCAGCTGGCCAGGCGGATGCCGGCCCGGAACGTCTTCGCCGCGCCGACGTCCAGCCAGGCGTTCGTCCGGACGTCGTAGATCGAAAAGCCCTCGCCGTAGAAGTAGATCCGATCGCGCTTCGGGTCGTGGCACGCGACGTTGTCGTAAAGCCGGGACGGCTTGCCTTTCGGCGAGAGCTGCTTCCACGTGTTCTCCGCGTAGTCGTACGCGGCGACGGACTCGCCGGTGAAGTGAAGCGTCTTCCTCAGGCTGGGGAGGTAGAAGGCCGCGTCGCCGGCGTTCGCCCCCCGATGCTCTCCCGGCACCTTGCGCAGCTCCCACTTCGCGGACCCGACGTCGTACATCCAGGGGCTCGCATTGCGGTTGGACCAGTTCCAGGTTTCCTTGGGCACGTGAGGCCGGTTCTCCGCGAGCCCCTTCACCCGCCAATAGCCGCTGGGGCTCGGCATGAAGCTGAATTTCCGGAGGTCGGGGTCGTACGACGTCATCTCGTAGCCGTGCACCATCTGCGCCACGGGCAGGACGTCGCCGTTCTTGTCCACTTCGAACCCGTCGGGGTTCACCTTCACGAAGAAGTTCCGCGTGTCGACGCCGGGGTCGATGCAGATCCAGCGGTGGGCGTGGAGGTCGTACGCCCAGAAGTCGTTCATGTAGTGGCCGTTCTCCTTCACGAAGCCGTGGACGCCCTCTCCGTAGAGAAAGGCGACGCGCAGGTCCGGGGCGTAGGCCATCTTGGGCGTGTAGGACCGGCCGGGCGCGCGGCCCCACTTGGGATCCGCGTCAGGTGCGCCGAGCGACAGCCAGTCGCCGTCGCCGAGCGCCTGAAGCTTGGGGAGGTGCGGGCCATAGCCGCTGGGAAGTCCGGCGAGCGGGCCCTTGGTCGGCGCGGACTGCTTCTTCTTCGGGGACTGGGGAGCGAGGAGCAGCGCCGCGAGCAGGACCAGCGTGAGCTTTGCGACGAACATGACCTACCTCCTGCGAAGGATGACGAGAAGTCCGACGAGGATCAGCGCCTCGAGCCCGACCGCGCCGCAGCTGCCGGCGCCGCACGTGCGGGTGTTGTTCGACGAGGAGCCGCCGGTCGACCCGCCGGACGGCGGCGGCTCAGGCGAGGGTCCAGGGCCCGGTCCCGCGGCCGGCACGTCGCCGTACCGATAGACCCACATGTCGCCCTCCCGGTTGTCGCCCGCGTTGTGGGCGAAGATCGCGTTCAGGCCCGGGTCGTAGAAGGCATTCACGTTGACGAGGCCGGGAGTCGAGTCCGACGCCTGGCTCCAGGCGTTCGTCTTCGGATCGTAGATGTAGACGCCCTTCGGGTCGGAGCTGTGCTTCACGAGGATCACCACGTCGTCCACGGAGTCGTAGTTCATGAACGCGTAGGCGGTCGCGTACCCGTTCCCGGGACTGCCTTGCGGCTGCGGATCGATCCACGTGTTGGTGTTGAGGTCGTAGATCCAGAACGCGTTCGGTCCGGACGCGACCGGATAGCTTCCGCCCCCAATGTAGATGCGGTTGCGCTTCGTGTCGAGGCAGCAGGTGGAGTCGATCCCGAAGGGCGGCTTCGGTCCTGCGGCCTGCACGCCCGTCCAGGTATTCGCCGCGGGATCGTAGTACCACGCGTCGGGATCCGGCTGGCCGCCCTTCTTGAACCAGAACTTCTTCAGACCGGGGACGTAGACGAGCGTGTCGCCGAAGCCGCCGCCCGGCGCGCCGGGGGCGGTCTTCTCGAGCTGGAATTTTCCCGAAGCCGTGTCATACATCCACGGACTGCAGTTTGACGGACGATACCCGTGCCCGACTCCCCAGAGATTGCGCCGCGGGTCGAGGACCGTGTCATACCCGCCGGGGCAGGACATGAAGGCGAACTTCTGCCGGTCGGTGTCGAACGCCAGCATCTCGTAGCCGTGGACGTTCTGGGCGACGGGGATCGGCTGGCCGGTCGCATCGACCTCGAACCCGTCGGCGTTGAGGGTCAGCGTCAGCGTGTCCACATTCGCGCCGGGATAGCAGCAGATCCAGCGGTTGCCCAGGAGGTCGTAGGCCCAGAGCGTGTCGTAGTAGCGCCGGGTCGTGGAGTCCCACCACCCGTGCATGGCCTCGCCGTAGTAGAAGGCGGCGCGCAGGGAAGGGGAGTACGCCGCGCGGGCGCCCCACGAGCGGCCCGTGCAGCGGCCGTAGGCCGGGTCCGGGGCGGGCTGGTCCAGCCGGAGCCAGCTGTTCTTCGGCATCGCCTGGATCAGCGCGACGTGAGGCCCCGGCGTTCCGGGCAGCCCCGCGAGCGGTGGGGCGTCGACGACCGGACACAGTAGAAAGAGGAAGACTGCCGTTGCAACCCGCTCCATAACCCCTCCTATCGGCTCGCCCGGTAGAAGTGCACGTTCTCGTCGACGTCCGTGACGACCACGAATGCCTCGAGGCTCGGAACGTATCTCCAGCGACCGTAGATGCCGGATTCGGTGGGCTTGGGCGCGCCAGGGGCGTTTTGAGCGGTCCAGACGCCCGTATTGGGGTCGAGCGAGTAGACCGGACCGCCCGCCCAGCCGACGATGCGATCCGCGACGGGATCGTAATCGAGACCGGGCCGACCCTTGAGGAAGGCGTCGCCGCCCGTGGTCTTCCAGGGCTGAAGGGTGGGCGACGCGGCGCGAAGGTCGATGGTGTGAACCTCGCCCGCTCCGACGACGATGATCCGTCCTCGCTTCGTGTCGATCGCCATCGTGCGGTCGAGGAAACCGGCATCCTGCGTGTGTTTCGTCCAGCGGTTGGCGTCGACGTCGTACGAGAAGAGGCCCGTGCCGTCGAGCCACCAGACCTTCCGCGTCGCCGGATCGGCCGCGCAGCAGTTCATCGCCTGGGTCTGGGGGCGCGACCCCGCCGGTTTCATGTCGATCCAGCGGCGACTTTGGAAGTCGAACATCCAGGTGATGTCGGCGCCGACGTTGCCGGCGTTCGCGGCGATCGCGCCGCCGGTGGCGAACATCCGGTCGGCGTGGGCGACGTAGGCCAGGCCGTTGTAGGTGCCGCGGCACGCCGGAGTGCCGTCGTTGTTGATCTGCTTTCCCAGCGCGGGATCCGCGGTCGGCTCCGTGATCCGTTCCCACGTGAGATCGTCGAGCCGGAAGCCATACAGTTCGTTGCCCGCGTAGGTCGTCGCTCCGCCGCCCCACACCACGAGGCGGTCGCGTCCCGTGTCGTAGATGCCGCCGCTCCACGCGCTGATCACGCTCTTCACGCCCGAGACGAGCTGGATCTTCGGGTATTGCACCGGATCGGGGGCCGCCGTCCTCAGCCGCGTCTCCGGGGCGGCGAGCCAGCTGTTGGGGCGCATCGAGCGGAGCAGCTCGGCGGCCTTCGCGGGGACCGACCGTCTCGCGACGGGATCGAGCCCCTCGGCGACGACGGCAAAGTGGCCGGCTTCGACCAGGGCGGTTTTGCCGGCGAGGCGTTCCAGGCGAACCTTCCCTTCGCTCACGTCCAGCCGGGTGGCCCTCTTTTCCACGACGAGCCGAAGCGAGGTGCCGAGGACGGTCGCCTGGCCGTGAGGAGTGACGAAGACCATCGGGTCGTCTTCAGGCCGGGGGCGCACGACGGCCGTCGTGGTTCCGCGGGCGATCGAGATCCGCTTGGAGTCGATGCGGTCGAGAGTCGTGTCGGCCCCGAGGTCGACGCGCGTGCCGTCGAGGAACTGGATCGTCGCAGCGGCCGCGGCGGCCGTCTTCACGCCCTGTCCCGCGAGGAGCGTCGTGCCGGCGGTGATCGGGACTCCCTTGATCGAGACCACGTCGCCGCGGACGTCGGTCACGTGCGCGATCGCCGCCGCCGGCCTCTGGAGGAAGAAGAACGCGCCCGCGGCGGCGACCAGGACGGCGGCGGCCGTGAGGCCGATCCACCGACGGGAGCGCGGCCGCTCGGCGACGGCGGCGCCCAGTCCTTCGCGCAGCGTTTGAATGGTAAAGAAGTCGTCGACGAGGAGTTCGCGTGCCTCGGCGCTCTCGAGCAGCCCCGCCAGCTCGTCCGACTCGCCGGGCGTGAGGACGCCGTCCTGCCACCGGAGGAGGAGCTCCTGCAGGCGGTTCATGATCCTTCTCCCGCCAGGCGAAGGCGCTTGTCGACGCAGACGGCGAGGGCTTTGCGGACCCGCGAGAGGGCCATCATGATGCCGGAGTAGGGGCGCTGAACCTGCCGGGCGACGGCGTCGACGCTCAGGCCCTGCTCGTACTTCAGGCGGATCAGCTCCCGGGAATTGCCCGGCAGGGACGAGACGCAGTCGATGAGGGCCTGGCGCCGCGAGGAGCCGAAGCGGCCGCTCGCGGCCTGCTCGTCGAACGCGCGGGCGGCGAGGTCGACGATGCGGCTGTCGGCGACGACGGTGCGGCTGCGTTTCTCGCGCCAGTGATGGAGGATCAGGTTGCGGGCGACGCCGCGGCACCACTTGCCGAGGTCGTCGATGCGGACGCCTTTCTCGGAGGCTTCGGCGAGCTTGAGCCAGACTTCCTGGAAGAGGTCTTCGGCGGCGCCGGCGTCGCGGACGAGACCGTAGATGAAGGCCATCAGCAGATGGCGTTCCGTCAGGAACCGGGACGTCAGGTCCTTCAGTCCGTCGGCCATGCGCTTCACCGCCTACTGTTCCGTATGCCGGGGAAACCTAACATCCCTATCGGAATTCCGGCCCCCTCGGCCTGAGCATTGCGAATAAGAGGGGCGGAGGTCGTGCTATTACCTCAGGGGTCGATGATGATGATGCGGCTGTTGGGGCCGGTGATGCTCGGGCTGTTGTCCGCGCAGGACGGCGAGTCGCGCATTCTCTACGTGCAGTCGGGTCAGGGGCTGAAGTGGTTCTCGGTGAGCCCCGCCGGCGCGGTGACTCCGAAGGGGAGCCTGGCGACTTCGAAGATATCGCCCTGCTACCTGCGCGTGTCGCCGGACCGGAAGGTTCTCTATGCGGCGGGAGTGCCCGACCGGCTGCTGGTCCTGTCGATCGGTTCGGACGGATCGCTGACCCCGAGCGGGGAGGCGCCGAGCCCGGGCGGACCGTGCTACGTCGACGTCCATCCTTCGGGCCGCTGGGTCGCGACGGCGAACTACGGGCCGGGCAAGACGTTGCTCTATCCCGTCGGCGCCGACGGGACGGTCGGCGAGGCGGTCACGCACTCCACCGGGGCGCAGACCCATTCGGTGCGGTTCGACCCGGCCGGGAAGTTCCTGTATTCGCTTTCCGTGGGCGACCGGAAGATCACGCGGATCGCCGTCGAGGGCGGCGGGGCGACGTCGACGCTGTCGATGGGAGACCTGGGTCCGCGGCACCTCGCCTTCTCGCCCGGAGGGAAGTTCGCCTACGTGGTGAATGAGCGGCCGATCAAGGTGTCGTCGGTGCGGCTGGCGGAGACGCTGGAGCTCGTGGGGACCTGGCCGGCGCTCGAGGCGGGCGTGGCGGAGAAGCAAGGGCTCGCGGCCGCGGAAATCGCGGTGACGCCGTCGGGAAAGTTCGTCGTTGCGTCCGTGCGGGACTTCTCGAAGGAAGGCGGCCTGAACGGTCTGGCCGTGTATTCGGCGGATCCGGAGACCGGGGCGCTGCGCTGGGTCGAGTTCGTCCCCTCGGGCGGGGTCTCGCCGCGGGGGTTCGTGATCGATCCGTCGGGAACGCTGCTCTTCGTGCTGAACGAGATTCCGGGCACGCTGCGGACGTTCCGCATCGATTCGGAAAGCGGCCGCCTGACCTCCCTCGGCGAGGCGGTGCCGGTCGGCGGCCCGGCGATCGGGATCGCTTGGCTCCGGCTCCCTTGATTCGGGCGTCATAACGGGACTCTTCCGGCGCGGCTCATCCCTGTATCGGGGTGAAGAAGTCCCTCATGACCCGGATGATCGCCCGTCCTCCCCCTCCCGCCGTGAAATCGGCCGAAAAGCCTCCCCGGCATCGCTTTGCCCGCCGGGTCTGGATCCGGCTCGCCCATGAAGCGCAACGGCTGCTTCCCGCCTGGCTGTACTTCTACCTGATCTTCTCGCTGCTCCGGCTGACCCAGACGGCGGTGCTCCACGAATTCGGGGTTTCCGTCACTCCCCCCTCGAGAGTCCTGGCGGGCTCCCTGATCGTCGCGAAAGCCATCATCACCGTCGATGCGCTGCGCGTGTTCCGACGGCTCGACTCGCGGGCGGTGCTCATATCGGCGCCCTTCAAGACGGCGATCTACTATCTCACCATCTTCTTCTTCCAGTACTCGGAAACCCTGTTTGAGTTCCGCCTGCACGGTCTGGAAGCGGCCAGCCTGGAGTTCGGCCGTCGTCTCGGGACGCCGCGCTTCTGGGTGATCCAGGCCTGGCTGGTGGTGCTCCTCTTCGCCTTCAGCGCCGTCCGGGCGTTCGCCCGCAAAGTGGGACCTCGCCGGTTCCGCCGTCATCTCCTCGGACCGCACGATCGCCGGTCCTCCCGGTCCTGAGCCCGGGGTCCTGTCGGTCCCGGACGCCGTTTGTCGCTTAGGCTCATACATGCAACACCTCAAGCGGCTGGGTTCCCTGGTGGCGGTGTCGCTCGCCTGCGGATGCGGGAAGGGCGGAGGAGAGACGCCGCCGGCGGCCGCCGCGGCGCCGGTCCCGGTGAAGGTCGCCGTCGTCCTCCGCAAGGACGTTCCCGAAATCACCGAAAGCATCGGCCAGACGCGGGGCGCCGTCGAAGTGGAGGTGCGGGCCCGCGTGGAGGGCTTCATCGACAGGGTCCTGTTCGAAGAGGGCCGGGCGGTGAAGAAGGGAGAGGTTCTTTACGAGATCGACCCCAAGCCGTTCGTCGCCGCGGTGAACCGCGCCAAGGGGGTTTCGGCGTCCGCAGCGGCGGATCTCGCGCGGGCACGTCAGGACGTCGCCCGGTACAAGCCGCTCGTCGAGCAGAACGCCATCTCCCGCGAGGAGTATGAAACCTCGGTGTCCCTCGAGCAGGCCGCGGTCGCCAAGCTCGATGCCTCCAAGGCCTCGGTGGAATCCGCCGAGATCGACCTGGGCTACACGAAAGTGACCGCGCCGATCGACGGTTTGGCGAGCAAGACGGAAGTGAAGGCCGGAGCCCTCGTGGGACGGGGCCAGAACACGCTGCTCACCACGCTGTCCACCAACGATCCGATCCACTGCCGGTTCACCCTGAGCGAGCGGGACTACCTGAGCCTCGCGCGCCGGTTGAAGGACGGCGCGGACCGCCGGCCGGAATTCGAGATGGTGCTGAGCGACGGGAGCGTCCACCCCCACAAAGGCACGTTCGTGTTCATCGAGCGGCTGATCGACCCGACGACGGGGACGATCCTGGTGGAAGTGGCGTTCCCCAATCCCGAGAAGATCGTCCGCCCCGGCCAGTTCGCCCGGGTGCGCTTTCCCATCGCGATCCGGAAGGACGCGATCCTCGTCCCTCAGCGGGCCGTCTCGGAGCTCCAGGCCACCTACTCGGTCGGAGTCGTCATGCCGGACAACAAGGTCGAGATGCGCGCCGTCCGGATGGGCCCGCGCGTCGGCGGGATGTGGGTCGTCGTGAGCGGTCTCAAGACCGGCGACCGCGTGATCGTGGAAGGTCTCCAGAAGGTCCGGAACGGATCGGTCGTCGCTCCCACGCAGATCGAACTGGACGAGAACGGCGCCGAGGTCAAGCCGCCCGCGGCGGGAGAGGTGAAGTAGGTGGCCCACTTCTTCATCCGAAGGCCGACGGTGGCGATCGTGCTCGCCATCCTCACCGCACTCCTCGGCACGGTCACCTTGACGCGTCTTCCGATCGAGCAGTATCCGCCGCTCGCGCCGCCGACCATCCGGGTCGAGACCACCTATCAAGGCGCGAGCGCGGAAGCCGTCGAGCAGTCCGTCGCGACGCCGCTGGAGCAGCAGCTGAACGGCGTCGACAACATGATCTACATGAAGTCGCTCAACACGAGCGACGGCCGGCTTCAGGAGGACGTCGTGTTCCAGGTCGGCATGGACCTGGACATGGCCAACGTGCTGACCCAGAACCGGGTGTCGTGGGCGCAGCCGCGCCTGCCGGAGGAGGTCAACCGGCAGGGCGTCACCGCGAAGAAGCTGAACCCGAGCATCCTGCTGGCGACGTCGATCTACTCCCCCAAGGGAACCTACGACGCCGGCTTCCTGATGAACTACGCCATGATCAACGTCCGGGACCCGGTCCTCCGGGTGCCGGGCGTGGCGCAGGTCGATCTCTTCGGCGGCGCCGAATTCGGGATGAGGATCTGGCTCCGGCCCGACGAACTGGCCAAGCTCCGGCTGAGTCCGAGCGACATCGTCCGGGCCATCAAGGAGCAGAACCTCCAGGCGCCGGCGGGTCAGATCGGCGCCGCTCCGGCGCCTCCGGGACAGGAGTTCACGTACACCGTGAAGGCCCCCGGACGGTTCACGACGCCGGAGGAGTTCGCGGAGATCATCGTCCGGTCCAACCCGGACGGCTCGCAGATCCTGCTGAAGGACGTGGCGAGGCCCGAGCTGGGCCAGGAGTTCTACAAGTCCTTCGGCCGGCTCAACGGCGGGCCCGCCGGCGTTCTCGCGGTCTACCTGCTCCCCGGCGCCAATCAGGTCGAGTCCGCCAAAGGCATCTATGCGGCCCTCGAAGCGCTGAAGAAGAACTTTCCCGAGGACGTGGACTACAAGATCGTCTACGACACCACGCCCGCGGTGACCGCGTCCATCGAAGAGATCGTCCATACGCTGTTCGAAGCCGTCATCCTCGTGATCCTGGTCGTCTTCATCTTCCTGCAGAACGTCCGCGCGACGATCATTCCGCTCCTCACCGTTCCGGTCTCGCTCCTCGGCGCGTTCATCTTCTTTCCCATCCTCGGGTTCTCGGTGAACACGCTGTCGATGTTCGGCCTCGTGCTGGCGATCGGGATCGTCGTCGACGACGCGATCGTCGTGGTCGAAGCCGTGATGCATCACATCGAGCACGGGCTGCCGCCCAAGGAAGCGACCCGGAAGGCGATGGACGAGGTCTCCGGCCCCATCGTCGGGATCACCCTCATCATCCTGGGCGTCTTCATTCCCGTCGCCTTCATGGGCGGCCTGACGGGGCGGCTCTACCAGCAGTTCGCGCTGACGATCGCGGCGTCGGTCCTGATCTCCGCCATCAACGCCCTGACCCTCAGTCCCGCCCTGGCGTCGCTCATCCTGAGGCCCCCGAGCGGGAAGAAGAGCGTCCTCCGGAAGCCCTTCGACTGGTTCAACCGGGGATTCGACTGGGGCACCCGGGGGTACCTGAAGGGCGCGGGCATGCTGACGCGGCGCGCGTTCCTGACGCTGATCGTCATCGCCGTGGTGGCCGTCGGCGTCTGGCAGTTCGGCCGCATCCTGCCGAAAGGGTTCGTTCCGGACGAAGACCAGGGGCTGATCATCGTCAACGTCAAGCTTCCGAACGCGTCGTCGCTGGACCGCACCGACCGGGTCTGCCGCAAGATCGAGGAGATCATGAAACGGGCCCCGGGCGTGGAGGCGTTCAACACCATCGGCGGCCTGGGCATGCTCAACAACACCTACACGACCAACGTGGCGTCCATCCTGGTGCGGATGAAGCCGTGGCACGACCGGAAGAGCCCGGAGTTCCAGCAGCCCGCGGTGCTGGCGTGGCTCAAGAAGGAGCTGGCGGCGCTCCCCGACGCGATCGCGTTCCCCTTCTCGATCCCTCCGCTGCCGGGCTTCGGGGCCGCCTCGGGATTCAACTTCATCCTGCAGGACCGCAGCGGAACGATGAGCGTCGAGGAGCTCGGACAGCAGACGCAGCGGTTCATGACGGAAGCGCGCCAGCGCCCCGAGTTGACCAACCTGTTCACGTCGTTCGATCCCACATCGCCCCAGGTCTCGGTCCGGGTGGACCGGGATCTGGCGAGGAAGCTCGGTCTTCCGATCAACGACGTGTACACGTCGCTCTCGACGCTCATCGGCGCCGCGTACGCCAACGACTTCAACCGGTTCGGCCGGCTCTACCGCGTTTTCGTCCAGGCCGAGGGCGACTTCCGCTCGAAGCCCGAGGACGTCGGCCGCTACTTCGTCCGGAGCGCGACGACCGATGCAATGATCCCCTTGTCGACCGTCGCGGCCGTCACTCCCATCTCGGGGACGGAACTGACGATGCGGTTCAACCTGTTCCGGTCGGTCGAGATCACCGGCAATCCGGCGCAGGGATTCACCTCGGGCCAGGCCTCCGCCGCGCTGGAGGAAGTGGCTCGCGAGGTGCTTCCGCGCGAGATGGGGTTCGCGTGGTCCGGCCTGTCCTACCAGGAGAAGACGGCGCCGCCGTCCGCCCCGACCTTCATCATGGCCGTGATTTTCGCGTTCCTGCTCCTGGCGGCGCTGTACGAAAGCTGGTCGCTTCCGTTCTCGGTGCTGCTGGCCACGCCCCTGGTGGTGTTCGGCGCCTTCTTCGGCGTCTGGCTCCAGGGACTCGAGAACAACGTGTTCGTCCAGGTGGGCCTGGTCATGCTCATCGGCCTGGCGGCGAAGAACGCGATCCTCATCGTCGAGTTCGCCAAGATGCAGCGGGAACAGGGCAAGTCGGCGGTCGACGCGGCGCTCGAAGCGGCGAGGCTCCGGTTCCGTCCGATCCTGATGACGTCGTTCGCCTTCATCCTCGGCGTGGTGCCGCTCATGCTCGCCTCGGGCGCCGGAGCCGTCGCCCGGGTCATCATGGGATCCGCGGTCTTCTGGGGCATGCTCATCGCCACCGGTGTCGGCGTCTTCATCGTTCCCGGCCTCTACGTGTTCATGGACAAGCTGTCCCGTCGCCGCGCGCCGGCACCCCACGAGGCTCCGAAGGCCGCGCCCGAGGGAGGCCATTAGGATGCGCGCCGTGCTGTGCCTGGCCCTGGCCGGCTCCCTGTCCTGCACGGTCGGGCCCGACTACGAGCGTCCGTCGGTGCCGATGCCGGACGGATGGCGGGACGGCGCGGCCACGCGCGGCTCCCTGGCAGACCTGGAGTGGTGGAAGCTGTTCGCCGATCCGGTCCTGAACCAGCTCGTCGAGGGCGCGCTGCGGGACAACTTCGACGTGCGCCTGGCGCTCGAACGGGTGGCCGAGGTCCGCGCGCGGCTGGGCTTCGTGAAGGCGGATCTCTATCCCCGGCTCGATGCGGGCGCGGCGGCGGGAGTCGTCCACGATTCCCGACGATCGAGCACGCTGGCCCCGCTGATCCAGAATCCCGATTATCAAACATGGCAGATCTTCGGAGCGCTCCGGTGGGAGCTGGACGTCTTCGGGCGCATCCGTCGCGCCACGGAAGCCGAACGGGCGCTCGTCTCCGCCGCCGAGGAAGACCGGCGGGCGGTGCGGATCACCGTGATCGCGGAGGTCGGCCAGGCCTACCTCGACGTCCGCGATCTCGACGCCCGGGTCGAGATCGCCCGCGGCACGGTCGCTTCCCGGAAGGGCTACGTCGACATGGCGAAGGCCCGCTTCACCGGAGGCAAGACCTCGGAGCTGGACTTCCGCCAGGCCGAAGCGGAGCTCGGCCGGGTGGAGTCGGTGCTGGCCCAGCTGGAGGAGCAGCGCTCCCATCGGGAGAACGATTTGTCGCTGCTGCTGGGGCGAAGCCCCGGGATCGTCACGCGGGGAAAATCGATCCGCGAGATTCCTCCTCCTCCCGAGATTCCGCCGGGCCTGCCCGCGGATCTTCTCGAGCGGAGGCCCGACATCCGAAGCGCCGAACAGCAGCTGGCCTCCGCGACCGCCCGCATCGGCGAGGCGAAGGCGCTGATGTATCCGCAATTCACGCTCACCGGACAGGCGGGGTACTCCAGCACCCATCTCACGGGCTTCCTTCGCAGCCCGTCGGGGTTCTGGGAGCTCATCGGCGGAGTCACCGCCCCGATCTGGGATTGGGGGAAGAACCGCGCACGAGTCGAGGAGACCGAGGCCCGGATGCGGCAGGCGGTGATCCAGTACGAACGGTCGATCCGTCAGGCGCTGAAGGACGTGGAGGATGCGCTGGTCGCGTACCGGAAGTCCGTCGAGCGGGTGGAGTCCAGCGGCCGCCGGGTGACGGCGCAGCGGTCGGTGCTGACGCTGTCGGAATCGCGCTACCGCGGCGGAGTCTCCGCCTACCTGGAGGTCCTCGACGCCCAGCGCGAGCTCTTCGACGCGGAACTGCAGGAAGCCACGTTCGTCCGAGACCGGCTCGTCGCGGTGGTGCAACTGTATCGAGCTCTCGGCGGCGGCTGGGACGCGCCGTCCAGCCCGGCCGGTCCTTGATTCCCTGTCGGGAGGATCCGTCCGCCATGATCACCTGGCTCATCCAGACGCTGAGAACCTACCCGGAGATCGCGATCTTCATCACTCTCGCGCTCGGGTTTTTCGTCGGCAGCCTGAAGTTCGGCCGGTTTACGCTCGGGAGCGTGACCGGAGTGCTGCTGGCCGGAGTGCTCGTCGGCCAGGCTCACCTCACGATCTCGCCGAACGTGAAGTCGGTCTTCTTCCTGATGTTCCTGTTCGCCGTCGGCTACAGCGTGGGCCCGCAGTTCTTCCGGGGCCTCAAGAGCGAAGGGATCCCGTACGCGCTCTTCGCCCTGCTCCTCTGCAGCGCCTGCCTGCTCTGCGCCGTCGGGGCGGCGCTGGTCCTGGGTTACAACGTCGGCCAGGCGGCGGGATTGCTCTCGGGCGCCTGCACGATTTCCGCCGTGCTCGGCGTGGCGACCGACGCCATCAACCAGCTGGACCGGTCTCCGGAGGAGAAGAAGGTCCTGCTGGATTCCATGCCGGTGGCCTATGCGGTGACCTACCTGTTCGGAACGGCGGGCGCCGCGTGGTTCCTGGCGAGCATCGGGCCCAAAGTGCTCGGCGGCAATCTCGTCGAAGCGTGCAAGGAGCTGGAATCCAAGCTCGGGTCGAAGGAGGCGGAGCCCGGCGTCATTCCCGCCTATGCCCGGTTCGTCGCGCGCGCCTACCGGCTGACCGGTCCCCTTTTCTTCGGCAAGACGGTGGACGAGTTCGAGAAACACCTTCTCTCGCTTCCCGGATCGCGCCGCGCGTTCGTCGAGCGGATCCGGCACGGGGAAGCCATCGGAGAGGTGACGCCCACGACCGTGCTTCACGAGAACGACGTGCTGGCGCTGGTGGGATCCCGGGAACTCCTGCTCGAACACCACGACGAGATCGGGCCCGAGGTGGAGGACCGCGAGGTGCTCCAGTTCGAGGCCGAAGTCCTCGACGTCGTGGTCACCAGCAAGGAGGTCATCAGCAAGACGTTCAAGGACGTCATCGAGTCGCCGCTGGGATGGATGACGCGCGGCGTCTTTCTGCGGAAGCTCCTTCGGCTCGACCAGGAGCTTCCGGTCACTCCCGGCCTGGAGCTCAACCGCGGCGACGTGCTGCAGGTCGTGGGCAGCCGGCGGAACGTGGAGCGCGTGGTCCAGCTGTTCGGATACGCGGACCGCGTGACGGACCGGTCCAACATGGTGCTCCTCGCGCTTGGCATCGCGATCGGCGCGCTCGTCGGAGCGCTTTCCGTCAAGGTCGGACGCGTGCCCCTGAGCCTCAGCACCAGCGGCGGCGCGCTGGTGGGCGGCCTCGTCTGCGGCTGGCTGCGCGCGGTCCACCGGACGTTCGGCCGCATTCCGGGTCCTGCCCTCTGGGTGTTCAACAACGTCGGGCTGACGGCGTTCATCGCGGTGGTCGGCATCACGGCGGGTCCGAGCTTCTTCTCGGGACTGAAATCCGCCGGCTTGAGCCTGCTGCTGGCGGGCATCTTCGTGACGTGCGTGCCGCTCCTGATCGGGCTTCTCGCGGGGAAGTACCTCTTCAAGTTCCATCCGGCGATCAACCTCGGAGCCTGCGCGGGCGCCCGCACGACGACCGCCGCCCTCGGCGCCATTCAGGACGCCTGCCAGAGCAAGGTGGCCGCGCTCGGCTACACCGTCCCGTACGCCGTCGGCAACATGCTGCTCATCACGTGGGGCGTCGTCATCGTCGCGCTGCTGGGCTAGACCATGGAATGGATCGGACGCACGCTGCGGGACCTTCCGGAACTGGCGCTGTTCCTCTCGCTGGCGCTCGGATACGCGATCGGAAGCGTCAAGGTCAAAGGCTTCGGCCTGGGCACGGTCGTCGGAACGCTGGCCGTGGCGCTCGTGCTGGGCCAGGCGAACGTCACGATCGCCCCGTTCGCCCGCACCGTCTTCTTTGCGCTGTTCATGTTCGGCGTGGGATACCAGGTCGGGCCGGAATTCTTCCGCGGACTGCGGGGCGGCGGCTCGCTGATCGTGATGTCGCTCGTCTTCTGCGCCGTGGGGCTGGCGGTGATCATCGGGGTGTCCAAGCTCGTCGGGCTGGACAAGGGGCTTGCCGCGGGGATGCTGTCGGGCGCGCTCACCCAGTCCTCCGCGATCGGGACGGCCACCGAGGCCATCCAGCGCCTCGCGGTGGACGAGGAAACGCGGAAGACGCTCGCCAGTCACGTCCCGATCGGCGACGCAGTGACCTACATCTTCGGAACGGCCGGCGTCATGCTGTTCCTGACGAAGGTCGTCCCTAGAATGGGAAAGTTCGACCTCCGGGCCGAAGCCGCGCGGTACGAGAAGGAGCTGGGCGGAGGGGATTCGTCGAAGTCCGCGGTCTTCGATTCCTACGTCGCCGTGGACGTGCAGGCCTACCGGCTGGTCAACGGAGCCGTGGCGGGCCATGAGGTGGCCGACGCGGAGAAGTCTCTCAGCTCCGAGCACGCGCGCCTCTGCATCCAGCAGGTCCGGCGCGGGAACAAAGTCTTTGCCCCGGCCAAGGCGGATGTCCTGATGGCCGGGGACGTGATCGCCGTTTCCGGAAGCCGCGAGCGGCTGCTCGAAGTGCAGTCGCGCCTGGGCGTCCAGGTCGTCGACCCTCTCGTCATGGACATTCCGTTCGAGAGCGCCCACGTCGTCGTCACGAACAAGGCGGTCGCCGGGAAGTCCCTCCTCGAGATCGTCCGGCTCGTCGATCCGCACGGCGTCCATCTCCGCCGCATCCGGCGGGTGGGGCAGGATCTGCCCCGGCTGCCCCAGACGGTCCTCGAGCGGGGCGACATCCTGGATGTCGCCGGTCGGCGCGACGACCTCGAGCGGGTCGCCGGCGCCGTGGGGTTCCTGGACCGCCCCCGCGAGGCCAGCGACATCACCTTCATGGGACTCGCCGTGGCCGTCGGAGCGCTCGTCGGAATGGTGTCGCTCCACCTCGGCCGCGTCCCCGTCAGCCTCGGCACCGGCGGCGGCGTTCTTCTCGCCGGACTGGCGTTCGGCTGGCTCCACTCCGTCCGGCCCAAGTGGGGAAGGATCCCGGGAGCCGCCGTGTGGCTGATGCAGACCGTCGGCCTGAACACGTTCGTCGCCCTCGTGGGCCTCAGCGCCGCGTCGCACCTGGTCGAGGCGATGAGGACCAGCGGGGTGCGGCTGCTCCTGGCCGGCATCGTGGTCTCGCTCGTGCCGCATGTGACGGTCGCGCTTGTGGGACGCTACGCGTTCAAGCTGAACGGCGCCATCCTGGTCGGCGCGTGCGCCGGGGCGGGGACGGTGACGCCCGCCCTCAGCGCCGTGATCGAGGAGTCCGGCAGCCGGGTGCCGACGCTCGGCTACACCATCCCCTACGCGTTGAGCAACGTGCTGCTGACGGCCTGGGGTCCGATCGTGGTCGCCCTGGTGTGAACCGATCCGCCCGGCCTGCGACGGATGCCGTTCGACATCCGCCGCAGGGACGGGGCGCGGGTCAGTACTCCATGAAGTACTCCTGGAGCCGCTTGGGATCGCTGGTCTTCAGGAGCCCGAGCATCAGCAGGATCCTCGCCTTCTGGGGATTCAGCTCCATCGCCGCGATGAAGCCGAGCTTGTCGTCATCGACCTCGACATTGCGGACGACCAGGCCGCTGCCCGTCCGGGTGGCCCGGACGACCGCGATGCCTTTCTTCGCCGCGTCCGCCAGGCCGGCCAGCAGCGCGTCGGTCGTGTTGCCGTCGCCGACGCCCGCGAGCACGATGCCCTTCACCCCTTTGTCGACCATGCCGTCGACGAGGTCGCGGCCGGCGTTCGCGTAGGAGTACACGATCTCGACCTTCGGGAGATCCTTTGCCGCGAGGCCTTCGACGGAGAACTCGCTCTGGGTCGTGTGCCGGACGTTGTTCGCATAGAAGAAGTGAGCCGTGCCCGTGTTCATCACGCCCGCCCGTCCGCGATTGGGGGACTTGAACGTGTCGAGATTCGTGCTGTTCGTCTTCTGCGCTTCGCGCGCGTAGTGGATCTCGTCGTTCAGGATGATCATCGGCCCCCGGCCCTTGGCCTGGGGATTGGCCGCGAGCGCCACCGCGTTGTAGAGATTCGCCGGCCCGTCGGCGCCGATCGCCGTCGCCGGCCTCATCGAGCCGACCAGGATGACCGGCTTCTCGCTCTTCACGACGAGGCTCAGGAAGTAGGCCGTCTCTTCCAGCGTGTCGGTGCCGTGGGTGATGACCACGCCGTCCTGGTCGCCCTTGAGCACGGCGTTGATCCGATGGGCCAGCTTGAGCCACACCTCGTGGTTCATGGTCTGGCTGCCGATGTTGGCGATCTGTTCGCCGGAGATGTCCGCCAGGTCCTTGAGCTTGGGCACCGCCTTGATGAGATCCTCGACCGAGAACGTGCCGGACTTGTAGCCCGCTTCGGACGGGGCCGCCTGGGCGCCGGCGATGGTGCCGCCCGTGGCGAGGATCATGATCTTCGGCTTGGCGTCGGCAGCGACCGCGAGGGAGGCGAGCGCCGCGTAGAGCGCCGCCATCCGGAGCGTCGCGGGAAACCGTCTTCTGTTCATTTCATGTTCTCCTTCTGGTGACCGTTGGACTCGGACGACTTCTTCCATTCCTGGACATAGGCTTCCGCCACTTCCCGGAGGTATCTCCCGATCTTGGGATAGGTGTCTTCCGGAAGGTTGGCCAGGGAGACGCGCACCGACCAGGCGGGTCCGCCGAAGCCGCCGCCGTGGAGGAGCACGACGCCGGACTGCTCGGCCAGCCGGAACAGGATGTCGGCGCTTTCGTAGTTCCGCCGGAGCCAGGCGGCAAACTCCGGACCATACACTTTCTCGGCCCAGATCATGAGGTCGAGCTCCGCATAGTAGGCCGCGCGGTGCTCGTCCGCCGGCAGCGCGATGCCCAGGCCTTCCATCAGGGCGACGTACCGGCGCCGGACGATCAGCTGGCAGAGCGTCTTGTAGCTGTTGGCGGCGTCGGTCAGCGCGAACAGGGAGAAGAGGGCCATCTGGACCTGCTGCGGCAGCGACAGGCCGGCCGTGTGGTTCAACGCGACCTGGCGGCTGTCCGCGACCATGCGGTCGACGAACTTGAGGCGCGCCGGCTCGAGGGTGATGGAGCTGTAGCGGCGGTCCAGGATCTCCCGCTCCTTCGTCGGGAGCTTCGCCAGCATCCGGTCGTAGATATTGTCCTCGTGGACCGCCACGACCCCGAGCCGCCAGCCCGTGCAGCCGAAGTGCTTGGAGTAGGAATAGATCCCGATGGTGTTCTCGGGAAGCTCGGCCATCAGCGAGCGGAAGCCGGGGACGAAGGTGGAGTACACGTCGTCGGTGATGATGATCAGGTCCCGCCGCTTCGTCTTGACGAGCTTCACGAGCCGCTGGATCGTCCGCTGGCGCATCGCCATCGACGGGGGATTGCTCGGATTCACCAGGAAGAACGCCTTGATCCGCCGGTCCGCGAGCTTGTCGATCTCCTCGTCGGCCATCTGCCAGGAATGGCTGCCGTCGGGACGGCGCTCGACGGCGGCGTCGATTTCGACGACCTTGAACGCGTAGCGGTCGAAGTGGGGGATCTCGATGTACGGGGTGAAGACGGGAACGCCGAGCGCGATGGTGTCCCCCCGGTGCAGGAGGAAGTTCAGCATCAGCGAGTCGAAGGTGTAGCACACGGCCGCCGTTCCGCCTTCCACGGCGAAGAGATCGAAACGTCCCCGCGGGGGATCGCCTGCGGCCATCTCCTGATCCAGGAAGGCATGGACGATCCGTTCGGTGTGCCACAGCATCCGGTCGGGGACCGGATAGAAGCAGCCGAGGATGCCTTCGACGAGCTCGCTCGCGAACGCATCGGCGTCGAATCCCAGGCGCGCGACGCCGTACTCGAACGACGTCTTCAGCAGATTGCCTCCGGGGAGGTCGGGATGTTCGTCGAGGAACGAGCGGAGGCGCTCGCCGATGCCTTTCCGGTCCGGATGAAAACCCAGGTCCGGGGCGGTGATGCCGCGGCGCGATTCGCCGATGGCGAAGTGCAGGAGGGTGGCGAACGCCTCCCGCGGCGTCGTGGCGAGCCAGTTCGGGTTTCCCCGGCCGGCGTTGAGCAGGGCCAGGTCGCCCAGCCGTTCCCGTTCGTTCGCGAGCGCGAGGAGCTTGTCCTTCAGCTCGAACGGGCTCAGCTTGAGGAGCTCGCGCTGTTCCTTGCGGGGGATGGCGGACGGCTTCGGGGGCCGCACGGCGGTCTTGGACATGGTGCCCTCCGGGTTGGGATTAAAGGACCGTCAGGGGTGGGGGGGGTGGACGCCGGAATACTGCTCATGATCGTCCAGATACAGCGACGGCCGGCTCGCGACGCGAGGGTCGGCTCACTGACCGAGCCTTGGAGGAAGGAATTGTTGCAGAAGACCGTCGCTGCGGCCCCGAAGCCGCGGAGGAGCCGGGCGCCGGGGCGGCGTTACTCCAGAAGCGAATAGAGGAGGCCGAACTGGACGCGGACGACGTTGCCGCGGTTCTCGGCGTTGTCTTCCTTCGAGCCGTAGAGCCCTTCCACGCCGAGGCTGAGCCGTTTCTTGATCTGCCACACGAGGTTCACGCTGGCGTAGTGCGTGATGTGATAGGCGGTGGGCCCCTGGGACGCCTGGTTTCGCAGGTGGACGTACCCGTAGGTGGCCGTGGACCGCCATTCTTCCGACCAATGGTGGGTGTAGCCGATCATGCCGGCGACGCAGGGGATCGGCTCCAGATGGCCTCCGCTGTCGAAGGCGGCGTCGTTGTTGACGAAGTCGTCGTTGATGTAGCGAAAGATCCCCTCGCCGTAGGTGCCCTGGAGCTGCAGGGAATCCTTGCCGAAGGTCTGGACGACGACGGCGAGATTGGCACCCCATCCGAGCGCTTTCTGGCTGCCCACGATGGGTCCGCGGACGCCGAGCTGGCGGCCCATCACGGCCAACTGGAGATGGCCGGTCTCCTTCCGCTCCCAGCGGACGTTCATCCCGATTTCCGGCGAGCGGTTGACTCCGGCGGCGTCCGGATCGATGGATGTATCGATTTCCGACTCCGGCTGTTCGATCCCGAAGTTCAGCTGCCATTCTTCGTTCAAGGGCAGCAGGAAGCGGGCGAGCGGGCGGCGGGCGAAGATCGTGGAGTTGGGGCCCTCGTAATCCACCGTGTCGGGCCAGGCATCGGGGTCCTCGAACACGCTGAACGTCATGCCGACGATGATGTTGTAGATCTGGCCGTAGAGCTGCCGGATGCGAAGAGGGAATTCTCCGGGTCCGGGTCCGAAGAAGTCGTTCTGAAAATAAAATCGCGGAGCGCCGTCGACGCTCGGGGCGCGCAGGTCGATGCTCAGCTGGGATCCCTTGGCGTTGATGTTGAATCGATTGGGTCCGCCCTGATCCGGGTCCGTGCTGGTGGGGATCTGGGCGGTGACGAAGCGATCCTCGTTGCCGGAGTTGTGGTTGTCGTAGGTCATGTCGACGCGGGGCTTCGCGTTGAACTTCAGGATGACGGGCGTGTTCGGGATCTGGAAGTAGTTGGCGAACTGCGGATCGAGCGACTGGTTTCCCGCGCGGGGAGCGGGCTGCTGCTCGTTTCGAAACGAGTCTCTCGGGTCCACCTGGCTCGGCGACCCGGTCGGCTGCTGGCCGGCCTGCGGCTTCTTCGAGGAGTCGGGGGGCTGATCCTGGGACGAGGCGGCGACCGCGGCCTGCCACGAGCGCAGCGCGGCCGGATCGGGCTCCTGGCTCAGGGTGGAAAGGAAAACGCCGAGCAGCTGGAGGACCATGCGCTCTCCCTAGTTCTTCACGGGGCTCTCGGGGATACGCGACGAGCGATCGTGCGACCCGACAGCAAGGCGCCGGGGCGGCCGAAAAGTGTTCTAGCCGCGCGGGAACGGGCGTGATTGAGGAGGCTTTCTGTTCCGGGCCCGCAGCTCAATTGGTCAGAGCAGGGGACTCATCAATCGGGGAAAAGTTCTTCGACCTATCGAGCGGCTTCCCCTTGGCCGTGTCCGGAAGCACGATGCAACCGGCTGTCTTGTCCTCCGACTCCGACCTCTCCACGACCACGTGGTCGTACAGCGGCTTGAGCGCGGACATGCTTGGTCTCCTGACAGGTCTCGTTTGCGGGCCCCCCTTCCCGGAGAGCCCCGGTAAAGCTCAAATGTCGTGACTCTGGGCCAGCCCCCAGAAGGGCCAGAACCATGAATCGAAAAACCTTAGGTGCCGAATCCGGATTCGATAGACCCTTCCGGAACCTGGATCCCGGAACCAGCTTTCTTCGTCGTCCGAAGCGGCATCCAGAAGCCGCGGCGGCTTCTCATCAGATGCTTTGTTGTTCCCCTCGATCCGGGCGAGAATCGTGCGCGCGCGCGAGGCCCGTTCGAGATCCGGATCCTTCGAGGCCCTCTTGAGCAAGGTCGCTGCAGGGGCGCCGATCTTGAGAAGCTCTCTCTGGGCCTGTTCGCGGGTCTCGATCTCGTCGGCCCCGAGACGGAGGATCCACTCGTCGACGTTCGCCTGGCCCGGATCCTGGGCCATGACAAAGGACACGAGAATCGTTCCGGCGATATTCATCGTTCCTCCTTCACTGCCCCATTTCGCCCTTTGCAAATCCTTGCCAGTGCAGCCCGAGCTGCCCATCCCAACTTCTTGGGTCTCGCAAACTTAAAAGCGCGTTTCCTCCGTCACCAACACCCCTGTCACGATGACGGGAATCGAAATCTGAGAGTAATCCTGGCGAGCAGCGCCAAGAGCAGGACTGCCACGCCGAGCTCCGCCCAGTTCTTGCGAAGCCACGCCTTCCAATCCCGGTGCCCGTTCTCCGGCAGGGGAAGCCTCGTCTCGGTGAGCGGGAGCGTCGCTACTGTCTTTTCTTCCGTCAACATCGTCGCACCCTGGATCAATGCGCCTTAAGAGACCGTTTCCCACTGGGCTGAATGGAGTCCCTGGTGGAAATGAGGGTCGTCGTGCCGGAGGCGCGCTTTGTGTCGCCGGATCTCCGAGGCGAGCCGATCAGCGAGGCCGTCGAGGGCCTCGGACCAGTGGTCGGCGCCACGCCGGGCGGCCAGCGTGGAGGTGGGGATGGAGAGCACGGCCCTCGTCTCCCAGCGGCCTTTCGTATGCTCGACCGTCAGGCGCAAGTGGCAGAGCTCCGGGCTGAACGTCGAAAGCAGCCGCTCGAAGCGCGGCTGTTTCTCCGCCCAGTACGTACGAATGTCCTCCCTGATCCGCAAAGGGCATTCCAGGAAGACCAGGTGGTCCTGCATGGCTCCTCCTTTCAGGGTGTCGCGGGCCCTCCGGTCCCGCTCGAATCCTGGGCGACACGCTTGAGGCGAACGATTCGGACATTGGCCGGTCGCAGCACGTGCCCCGAGATCGCCCAGCCCCGCCTCACTTCCTCGATGATGGCCCCTTCGACCCCTTCCTCGCGCTCCTCGGAGCCGACGGCCTCGTGGAAAGCCGGGTCGAACGCCTTCCCGTGGGTTTCGATCGGGGCCACGTCCTGCTTCGCAAGGACCCGCATGAACTCGCGCTCCATGAGCCGGAGGTTCTCCATGAGCGTGGGCTCCTCGAAGCGGGCCCAGGTGAAGATGTCCATGGCCGGGATGAAGTCCCGGAAGAAGTCGTCGAGCGCCTGCCTGGTCCAGGTCTGCTTTTCCCGCCGCACGCGATCCTGGTAGTTGACCAGGTCCGCCCTCAGGCGCTTCGAGAGCTCGAGGTACTCGTCAGCCTTCGCCGCCCTTTCGCGGAGCGCTTCCAGTTCCTTCCGGAGCGACTCGACCTCCGAGGCATCGGCAGACTTCTCCCCTCCCGGCGGAGGGGTCTTTTCTTCAGTCATGGCTCACCTATTTCGTCTTGAAGTCGGCGTCGATGACCTTCTCCTCGCTCCCGGGTGCGTGCTCGCCGCCGCCGTTCCCGTTGGGCGGCGCCTGGCCCTGCGAGGTGCTCTTGGCTGCGGCCTCGTAGAGGGTCTTCGAGAAGTCGTGGAGCGTGCGGTTCACGTCCTCGATCGCGCGCTTGATCTCGCCGGCCTGGTCGCTGTCCTTCGACTTCTTGAGGCGATCGACCGCGGCCTGGATCTTCTCCTTGTCGCCCGAGGAGAGCTTGTCGCCGTAGTCGCGGACGGCCTTCTCGGCGGAGTAGACCGTGTGGTCGGCCTGATTGCGGGCCTCGGCCAGCTCCTTCCGGGCCTTGTCCTTGTCCGCGAACTGCTCGGCCTCCTTTACCATCTTGTCGATCTGCTTCTCGTCGAGGCCGGTCGACGCGGTGATCTGGATCTGCTGCTCCTTGCCGGTGCCCTTGTCCTTGGCGGACACCTGGAGGATGCCGTTGGCGTCGAGCTTGAACTTGACCTCGATCTGCGGCTCGCCGCGCCGGGCCGGCGGGATGCCTTCCAGGTTGAAGTTGCCGAGCTTCCGGTTGTCCTCGGCCATGGGGCGCTCGCCCTGGAAGACCTCGACCGTGACGGCCGGCTGGTTGTCCTCCGCCGTTGAGAAGGTCTGGGACTGCTCGGTCGGGATGGTCGTGTTCCGCTTGATGAGCGGGACCATGAGGCCGCCCTCGACCTTGAGGCCGAGCGTCAGCGGCGTCACGTCGAGGAGCAGGATCTGGTTCGCGTCGCCCGAGAGAACGGCCGCCTGGATCGCGGCGCCTACGGCGACCACCTCATCGGGGTTCACGCTGCGGTTGGGCTCGCGCTTGAAGAAGTCCTTCACGAGTTGCTGGACCTTGGGGATCCGGGTCGAGCCTCCGACCAGGACGACCTCGTCGATCTGGTCCGCCCGGAGCTTCGCATCCTTGAGCGCGTCTTCGCAGGGTTTGAGCGAGCCCTCGAGCAAATCGCCCACGAGCTGCTCGAACTTCGAGCGCGTGATCTTCATCGTGAGATGAACGGGCGCGCGAGACGAGTCCTGCGCGATGAACGGCAGGTTGATCTCGGTCTCGGTCATGCTCGAGAGCTCGCACTTGGCCTTCTCGCAGGCTTCCTTCAGGCGCTGGAGCGCCATCGGGTCGCGGCGCAGGTCCATCCCGTGCTGCTTCTGGAACTCTCCCGCCACGTATTCGATGAGGCGATGGTCGAAGTCGTCGCCGCCCAGATGCGTGTTGCCGTTCGTCGAGAGCACCTGGATCACTTCGTTGTCGACTTCGAGGATCGAGACGTCGAAGGTTCCGCCGCCCAGATCATAGACCGCGATCTTGTGGGCACCCCGCTTCTTGTCGAGACCGTAGGCGAGCGCGGCCGCGGTGGGCTCGTTGAAGACGCGCTTCACGTCGAGGCCCGCGATCTTGCCGGCTTCCTTGGTGGCCTGCCGCTGCGAATCGTTGAAGTACGCGGGGCAGGTGATGACCGCCTCGGTCACTTTCTCGCCAAGATACGCCTCCGCAGTCTCCCTGAGGTCCGCGAGCACCATCGCGGAAATCTCCTGCGGGGTGTACTCCTTCCCCCGGATGCGGACCTTGGCGGGATCGTTCGATCCGCCGACCACCTCGTAGGGCACGATCTTCTCTTCCTGGCCGACCTCGCCGCGACGACGGCCCATGAAGCGCTTGATGGAGTAGACCGTGTTCTTCGGGTTCGCGATGGCCTGGCGCTTGGCGAGCTGCCCGACCAGGCGATCGCCGTTCTCCGTGAAGCCGACCACCGACGGCGTCAGGTTCGAGCCGTGCTTGTTCGGGATGACTTTGATTTCTTTCCCTTCCATGATGGCGACCACCGAATTCGTGGTGCCCAGGTCGATGCCGACGATTTTGCCCATTGCGTTCTCCTTCACGTTCGGTCACGGAAAGGACTGGGACATCTTGGGGTGTGGGGCGGACGAGGCTTCCTTCCCCGGCAGTACGCCACAGGAGAAGGAAGTGACGCCGCTCCTGGCCCCAAGAGCGACCCGGAAGTTCCTTTCCAGAATGGCAAAATGCAAATGGCGTGCCAAAAGCCTTTCCGATGGCACGCGCAAACCCTTGGAGGAAGAAAACTTGGGAATGAGGTCCTGGTCAGAGATGCGGAGTCTGCCGTTTTGCCAGAGGGATGACAGGCGACGGGAAGTCCGACCGGGGCACGCGCCCCGGCCGGACCCTGAAGCCACGGATCACTTTGATGAGGAACTGAGAGGCTCGACCTTCACGGTCTCGCGCTTGCCATGGCGGAGGATGTCGAGTTCCATCCCGTTCTTGAGTCCCACCTCGACATTGCGTCGGAGGTCCTCGGGACCCGTGCGTCGGACCCGGAGGACCGCCCTCCGGACCCTCCCTGGAGCGCCCCGGGCGAACGTCTTCGCGCTCGCCCGCTCCTGGGCACCCTCCAGGCGCCCCCGGCTCTTTCGGGACGCCGATCTCATCCGACGACCCTCCGGTCCGTCTTACTTCGCGCGGACCTCGATCTTGCGGGGCTTGGCGGTCTCGACCTTCGGCAGGCGGAGCGTCAGGATCCCGTGCTCGTAGTCCGCCGAGATCTTCTCCGTCTCGATCGACTCGGTCACGTTGAAGGTCCGGGCGTAGTCGCCGATCCCGAACTCCCGTGCGAGCCAGCCGGTCGAGGGGATCTCGCGCGGCAGGGCACGGCCGTAGATTGAAAGCTCGCCGCCTTCGAACTGGACGTCGATGCCCTTGGGATCGCAGCCGGGCATCTCGGCCATCACCACGTACTCGTCGGCCGTCTCGTAGATGTCGACGGCCGGCACGAAGCGCGGCGTCTCGACGGTCCGGGCTTCGGCCATCGTGTTCGGAGCGGAACCCTTCGACATCTCCATCGACATGGCACACCCTCCTTTCATCAATTCGAGACTTATTTCTTGTGACCCAGGAGCTTCACTTCGATCTTGCGCGGCTTCGCGCTCGGAGCCTTGGGCAGGGTGATGGAAAGCACCCCGTCCTTGAGCGCGGCCTCGACGCGGTCGGCGTCGATCTCCGCGGGGAAGGTGATCGTGCGGGCGAACTCGCCGCTGGGCCGCTCCCGGCGGTGGACCGCCCAGCCTTTTTTCGAATGGCTCTCGCGCCTGCCGCGGATCTGCAGCTCGGCGCCCGCGACGGCCAGGTCGATGTCCTCGATCTTGAAGCCGGGCAGTTCGGCCTCGGCATGGAAAGCCTCGCCGTCGTCCCAGAGGTTGAGCGCCGGATAGGCCGGCCTCTCGACGGGCAGTGCGCCGTTCCAAAGCTGATCCACCTGACGCTTGAGCCAGTTCAACTGATCGATCCTCTCGAGCATGTCATTCCTCCTTTCCGTCTTTCGACACCCGGCATCAATCAAAGAACTTGCGTCCACGGTAAGAGTCATCTGCGCGAACGTAAGGTACGTCCAAGCTTTCGGCCTGCCGGAGGAGCCGTCGGACCGGGATCTCGTTCAAGTAATCCGGCCAGGCGTCGGCGCTTCCGTCCGACGGCCAATCCCATTCATTCCCGTGCAGGACAGGCGGCACGTTTTTCATGGCGTCACCTCTTTCACGCCCCATCTATTTTTGCAGTTTGCAAATTGCGTGCCAATCTGCTGGCCACGACGCTACTCCTAAATTATTGAAATTTGGGAATTTAGATTTGGGGGCGCTCGGGCTCTGCCGGCAGGTGCCAAGATGGCAGCACATTGAGGCCTAGACTGGATCCACGGGCGACCGCCTAAAGAAATTTGTCCTTAAAGATCGTCCCACTCGCACATTGTGCGTTAGGTTTGTTTCGCGCCATGAATGAGCCTTGCACAGGAGGTTGCCGTGGCAACTGAAGCGGGTCGAGAAGCGGTTCTCAGGGAGTTCGTGCGGAACCGATCCGCGCTTTTTGCCCTGGTCCTATCCCTGGTGCGGGAGTTCAACCTGGCGGAGGAAGTGCTCCAGGAAGTGGCCGTGGTGGTTTGCGACCAGTGGAGCGACTTCAAGCCCGGCACGAATTTCGTGGCCTGGGCGATGCGGATCGCCCGCAACAAGATCTTCAACCTGACCCGCGTCGCCCGCCGCGAAATCGTGCTGGCGCCCGAGGCGCTGGAAGAAGTAGAGCGGGCGGCCGCCGTCGAATCGCCCTCCGGCTGGATGGAGGCCCTCCAGAAGTGCATGGAAGGCCTGGAAGGCCGGGCGGGGGAGATGCTGGTGCTGCGGTACCGGGACGGCTTGAGCGGCCAGGAAATCGCCCGTCAACTCAAGACGACGGTCACGGCCGTCCATATGGCCCTCTCGCGCGCCCGAAGCGCGGTGGGCCGCTGCGTCCAGGGACGGCTTGCGCAAGGGGAAACCACGTGAAGCAATCCTTTGAGGAGCTCGTCTCTCTGTATCTTGATGACGCCCTTGATGCGGAGGGGCTTGCCGAACTGAATCGGCTGCTGACTCAGCCGGAATTCGCCGCCCGCTTCGTCCACTTGAGCCGGGTGCATGGCGGGATGCGGGAGCTTTCTTCAGGCGCGGCGAAGGCGGCGGCGCCGTCGCGCCGTCGCTTCCTGAGGCCCTGGATGGCACCCGCTGTGGCGGCTGCGGGCTTCCTCCTCCTGATCTACTTCCTCTCGCGCCCCACGGCGCGCCTGGAGGACGCCGTCGGCGCCGTGAAATTCGACGGGAGTGTCTTCGAGAGTTCCGCTCGCGGGTCCGGCACGATCGTTCTGCCCGATGGAACCCGTCTCCTGGCGGGTCCTGAAACGTCGATCCGTCTGGCGGGCCAGCGCATCCAGCTGGATCGAGGCCGGATCGCGGCGGACGTGCCGGATCAGCCCCAGGGGAAATCCCTGGTGTTCTCCACCCCGCAGGTGGACGCCGAGGTCCTCGGGACGAAGCTCAGCCTCTCGGTCGATCCCGAAGCGACGCTGTGCAACGTGGAAACTGGGCGTGTCCGGCTGCTCCAGAAGGCGACTAGCAAATCCGTCGTCGTCGAGAGCGGCTTCTTTGCGGTCGCGGTCGGCCAGGGGGAATTGAAGGTCGAGCCTCTGGTGATGCCGACGCCTCCAACGAAGGGTGCCCCCACGATTCGCGTGACCGCCCCCCAGAGGTGGCCCAGGGCGTACAAAGTGACGACCTTCCGCAAGGACAGCCTCATCTACGGAGACCGGGGCTGGCGGATCACGGATATTCCCACGGAAGTCGACGGCGCCCAGGGAATCGTGACGCTCGCGGAAGACAAGTCCTCCCAGGACGAAGTCCTCCTGGTGTTCGAGATCGATCGCGAAGCGGATGTCTGGGTGGGCATCGACGGCCGCGCGGCGCAAATCTCGAAGAAGCTGCCGACCTGGCTGGCTTCCTGGGAAGCGACGAACCTGAAGATCTACTCCAAGACCGCGGGCAATTCCTACTACCACCTCTACAAGCGTCGGTTTCCGGCCGGCACCGTCTCGCTCGGCGGCAATCACTGCGGCGGCGACACGGGCGCGGGCGTGAATTACACGGTCCTGATCACGCCGACGACGCGTTGACGGGGGGCGACATGGGGTGCGGGCGAGCGACGGTTCTCGTGCTGCTGCTTTCGGGAGCGGCCGCTTCTCCTCAGGAGGCGCCCAGCGCGACATTCGAGCGCGAAGTCGGCCCCTTCTTCAAATCCCACTGCGTCCGATGCCACAACGCCGAGAAGAAGAAAGGAAAGTTCGTCCTCGATACGTTCGACGGCAACATCGCCGCCCACCGGAGCGGATACGCCTCTATCCTGGAACGGCTGCGGGCCGGCGACATGCCGCCTGAAGAGGAGCCGCAGCCCGCGGCAGCCACGGTCCGGCGAGTCGCGGATTGGATTCAGAAAGGGCTGAACAGGGCCGCCAATCCTTCGTCCTCGGAAGCCGGTTCCGGACCGAGCGAAGGAAACTATCTTCCCCATGCGCTTCTGTTCGGATCTCCGGCGAAGGAGACGATTCCGCCTCCTCCACGGCTCTGGCGGCTTGCGCCGAATGCGTACCTGGACGGGTTCATTCGGGATCTTCGGACCAAGAACGCGCGGGACTTCACCCAGCCGTTCGGCCTGATTCCGGATCCGGGCATCCGCGACTATGCGGCGCTCTATTCCATCGACGGAGCCGCGACCGAAGTGCTCCTCCGGAATGCGGAGCGGATCGTCGAAGCCCAAGAAAAGGGCGTGAAGGAGTTCGCGCCTCTGATGGTGCAGGGCGCGACTCCGAGCCGCGAACAGCTCGAGATCGCAGTGCGGTCGCAGTTCCGGATGGCGGTGGTGCGCGACCCCAGCCCTCAAGAGATCGAACGCCTGATCTCGCTGTACGAGAAGAACAAGAAGGTCGCAGATCCCGTCTCGGCGGCGAAGTCGATGCTGATGGCGCCTCTGCTCTTCCCGGAAGCGACTTACCGGTTCGAACTGGGCCGCGGCGCGGACGTACGGCCGGGCGTCCGCATGCTTTCTCCCCAGGAAATCGCCTTCGCCGTCAGCCTCGGGCTCTCGGATCGTCGCGAGCCCGGTGTGTTCGAAGCGGCGGCGAAGGGAGGGCTCAAGGGCCGCCAGGACGTTGCCACCCAGGTGCGGAGGATCCTCGATGATCCAAAGTTCCCCAAGGCGCGCTTGCTGGGATTCTTCCGGGACTACTTCGGCTACGACCGGGCGACCGAGGTGTTCAAGGACAGGCCGGCCGACGTCCTCTTCGCGCCGCAGCAGATGATCAAGGACACGGATCAGTTGATCCTCTTGGTGCTGGAGCGCGACAAGGACGTGCTGAAGGAGTTGCTCACGACACCCAAGTCGTTCGTCAACTGGGCCGGGCCTCGCGAAGACAAGAAGACCAATCAAGTGATCCTGAAGCGTGCGGTCGAAGCTCATCCGATCAACGACAAGGGACGGAAGCATCCCGAGGCGGCCTACGGGTTCGAGGAGTGGCCCGAGCAGCAACCGGTGGATCTTCCCGGGCAGCGGCTCGGGATCCTGATGCAGCCGAGCTGGCTCGTCGCCTGGTCGATGAACTTCGACAACGACCCCGTCCGGCGGGGCCGCTGGGTCCGCGAGCGACTTCTGGGTGGTCGGGTGCCCGATCTGCCCCTCGGTGTCGCCGCCAAGATCCCCGACGACCCTCATCGGACGCTGCGGGACCGGCTGCAGGTGACGCGGGATGCGTCCTGCTGGAAGTGCCATCGTCGGATGGACATGATCGGGCTGCCGTTCGAGGCATTTGACCACTACGGGAAGCCTCGGCAGGAGGAGCCGGTGGTGGACGTCGAGGCAACGGCCCGGAACATCGACAAGAAAGGGAAGGCTCTAGCTCCGCTCCATCGCGGCGCGCCGCTCGTCACTGCGGGAGACGTTGCCGCCAGCGGCGATCCCGCGATCGATGGGACGGTAAGCTCCCCGGCCGAGCTCGTGAAGCGGCTGGCAGGCTCTGAGCGGGTCCGCCAGGTCTTCATTCGCCACGTCTTCCGGTACTACCTGGGCCGGAATGAAACCGCGGGCGACGCGGCATCGCTTCAGGACGCCGACCGGGCCTACGTCGAGAGCGGGGGCAGCTTCAAAGCCCTTCTTGTCTCTCTGCTCAGCTCAGAATCTTTCCTCTATCGCAGCACGGGAGGGTCCAGATGATCGGCCGTCGTCGGTTTCTCCAGAACGTTTCTCTCGGCGCCGGCGCCTTCGTTCTGGATCCTCTTCTGCGGCGCCTCGAGGCGGAAACCTGCGGAGACGCCTCCGCCTCTCCTCGGAGAGTGGTGTTCGTCATCGAATCGAATGGCCTGTTTCCCCACCACGTGCGGCCAAAGGGCATCGAGATTCCCAAGGGCGGTGTGGAGCGGCTGGTCAACGAGTCCTTGGCGGCGCGCGAGCTGCCGGATCCCCTCCAGGCTTTAGCGCCGTTCAAGGACCGGTTGACCATTCTGGAAGGACTTTCGGGCAGGATTGCCGAGGGCGGAACCGGAGGCCACTCGACAAACTACGGCGGGCTCGGGTGCTACCCGGGAAGCAAAGGCCCAATGGCGCAGACCGTCGACGCCGCGATGGCGGCCGCGCTTCCCGGGGTGATTCCCCACATCGGTCTGGGGATCCACTCGAGGGCCGAGGTGAACGTCCATTACAGCGTCTCGGCGGTCGGGCCCGGGAAGCCCCTGCCGATCCAGTGCAAACCCGAGCTCGCGGCCCAGGCGCTCTTCGGGAGCGTGGCCGGAGGAGACGCTCGCGAGGCCTTCGATCTCCGCACGAACCTTCTCGACTTCATGGCGGAGGACGTGGGGAAGGTCCGAAAGCAACTGGCCTCTCCGGAGAAAGAAAAGCTCGACTCTTACGTCGAAGCCTTCGAATCGCTCCGTGATCGGCAGGCGAAGATCCTCGCCATCAAGGATAAGCTGAAGGAGCAGGCGCTGCCTCCCGACCGGTTCAAGAGCCCGGTCGAGACCGACCGGCTGGAGGCGCAATTCGACGTTGCCGCCGCCGCGCTGATCTCCGGGCTCACGAACGCCGTCACGATCGCTTCCGGCGGAGGCGGCCAGCACTACATCACGTTCACCGGGCTGGGGATTCCGATCGACGGCCACTCGATCGGACATGGAAAGGGCATCGACGGAAAGACGCCCGAGGAACTGCGCGTCATCATCCGCCAGTTCCATGCCAAGCTGATCGCGCGACTGGCGGGGAAGCTCCAGGCGGTCCGCGAAGGCGACGGCACGGCGTTGGATCGGACTCTCATTGTCTACCTGAGCGACTCCGGCGAGAGTCACCACCCGAACCTCAAGGAATGGCCGGTCGTGCTGCTCGGAAACTTGGGGGGAAGGCTCCGGAGCAACGGACGGTACCTGCACTATCCCAGGTACCAGGCCAAGGGGCATCGAACGATGTCGAATCTGTATCTCTCGCTCCTTCAGGCGGCGGGAGATGTCCGGGAATCCTTTGGGCTTTTCGACACCGGGCTCCGGGACATCGAAGAGCCGGGCGCGCTGCCGGAGCTTTTCTAGATGAAGACGCTCGCGCTCCTCGGCTTCCTTCTCGTCTGCGCCGCTCCGCAGGAGAAGAAGGGTCGCCTCGAGAACTACACCGAGAAAGCGGCCCAAGGCCCCAAGATGAAGCTCGTCGCAGCGACTTACTTCGGAGGCGACGGGCTGGAAGAGTTCATCGCCGTTCGTGTCCTGCCCGACGGAACGATCGTGGCGTTCGGCAACGCGTGGGGTCCCGAGTTCCCGGGGTCGCCGAAGATCCTGGGGAAGGGCGAACACCGCAAGCTTACCCCGACCGCCACCGACTCCAAGGGCAGGCAGACGTGGCCGCAGGAGAACCCCGACATCGCGGGGATGGCCGTGTTCTACTCCCCGGATCTGGCGACCGTGAAGAGGGTCGTTCGATTCGACTGGGGCGTCGCCAGCCTCAGCTCCGCCGCGGCGACGGTGGATGGGAAGGGGTTGATCGTCTCGGGCCGCGCCACGGCCGCCTTCCGGGGCGTGACGAAGGACCTTCATACCCTGCTCGAGCCCGCCGCACCCGAGGCGCCGACAGGGAAGAAGGCGCCGGCGAAGAGCACCGGCAGCTTCGAGTACCAGGGAGTGACGCTACCAGGGGATGTCTTCGTCGCGCGGCTGTCCCTCGAAGGGGCCGTTGAATGGGCCTGGGTCTTCGAAGGCTATCGGAAGCCTCCGGCGGAGTTGTGGGTCGACCATTCGGGGAATGTCTATGCGGATGTTCGGGGGATGACCCGCATCGCGGCGGACGGGTCGACCGCAAAGGTGATCGTGACGGCAACCGGGACGGGTCAGGCCAAGTACCTGGCGGTCGATCCCGCCGACGGCGCCTGTTTCTACGGCGGCGACCGGAACACGAATACGGGGAAGGAACCCTGGCGGCAGCCTTATCTGTACAAGTACGACCAGAACGGGGAGAAACTCTGGAAGCTCTGGGAGTGGCCTTCCAAGAGCCTTCGCGACGGTGTGACGCCGGGGGTCCAGGGGCAGGTCGCCGACTCCTCCGCGCGTGCGATGGACGTGGGCTCCGACGGCGAGCTTCTGGTGGGCGGCTGGTCCGACGGAGGAAACTCCGTGCTCACGACCCAGCCCACGGACGCGACGAAGAAGATTCCAACTGCACCGTTCCGCATGGATGGTTCGGGGATGAAGGGCGCGAACTCCCTCGCTCACATCGTTCGAATTGACGGAAAGACGCTGGAGTCCAGTCTCTACGCCCTCTGGGTTGCCTACTTTCCGGCCAACTTCGAGGATGAGAAGAAGAGAGGCTCGCCCAACGGGGCCCGAATCCGGCAGATCAAGAAGCTGTCGCAAGGCGCCGTGGCGGTCGCCGGTTCAGCCGCGTCCGTGCTGGTTGAGACCCCGGACGCCTTCTACACCTATCCAGGGGACGGTCGTGGGTACGGTGGGGAGTGCGTCGTGGTCTACGATGCGGAATTCAAGAACCTGCTCTTTTCGAGCTATCTCCCCGGCTGCGAGAACGCCTCTCTCTGGCCGACCGCGAAAGGAGTCGTCGTGGTCAGTCGGTCCAAAGGAACAGACGGGGCGAAGGATCCGACCAAGTCCCCGACCAAGAATGCCGTGCAGGCAGAGAAGAAGGGGGAGTTCGACGCCCACATTCTGCTCCTGGAGCTGCCGTGACCACCGCATCGCTCCTCTTCTTATTTCTCGCGGCGCAGAGCGCCGGCGATGAAGTCGCGAAGTCGGGAGTCACCTCAGGCTTGGCGGTTCACCTGGGGACGACCGACGCCGGCCTGGAGATCGAGCTGGCTTCGAGCGGGAGGATGCTCGTCCACGGCCTTGCGCTCCAGGAGGAAAAGGTCAGGACCGCCCGCCAGAACATCCAGGCCAAATCCCTCTATGGTCTCGCCACGGTAGAGAAAGCGCTTTCCTTCGAATCGCTTCCCTATGCCGACAATCTGGTGAACCTGCTCATCGGGGATGCGTCGCTGCCGGGGTTCTCGATGAAGGAGGTCCTTCGGGTTCTCGTGCCCAAGGGAGTCGCGTTGATCCGGACCGAGGGGGCGTGGAAGAAGACCCTCAAGCCCTGGCCGAAGGAGATCGACGACTGGACCCACTTCGATTACGGTCCGGAGGGCAATGGGGTCTCCCATGATGCGGTGGTCGGACCGTGCAACCAGGTCCAATGGTCGTTCGGAGCGCAACCCATCAAGATGGGAGGGAATCCCGCGGCCTATCGGGTCTACACCGGCTTCCGGGTCTCCGAAGGTCGGGCTTTCTTCGAGTGGACGGCCGCGAAGGACAAGAGCGATCGAGGCGCATCGTTCTACGCCGGCCGCGATGCCTTCAACGGGCTCCCGCTCTGGAACGTGCCCGACGCCACTTCGGCGGCGCGGAAGGAATGGCAGTTCATTGCGTCAGGAGATCGGGTCTACGCCTTCCTCGCCAAGGGAGGACCCCTCGTGGCGCTCGACGGCCCTTCAGGAAAGACGATCAAGACCTATGACCAGGGCGGACGGCTGACCGACGAGGTCGGACTGACCGCAGTTCGGGTGACGCCGGAGACGATCATCCAATCGTCCGGAGACACGATCACCGCCTTGGATGCGTCCACCGGCGCGCTGCGCTGGAAGTTCCGGCTCGAGAACATGCTTCTCATGTTTCCGAGCGTTTCGCAGAAGGACGGGAAGGTCTTCGCCGTCGTTGCCGAGGACCAGAAGAAGGGCGCGTACAGCCGGTGGCCTTATATCAAGGCCAGCGCCATCCTATGCCTGGAGCTGTCGACCGGCAAGGAGCTCTGGCGGAACGTGGAGGTCGCTGGAAGCGACATCGGCCAGCTGGTCTACTCGGAGGGAAACCTGGCCATCTTCGGCTCCGGGGCGATCGGCGGGAGCAAGGAACCCTATCTGGCTCGCATCGACGCCGGGACCGGAAAGCTGTCGTGGCACACGACGTTCAAGACTCAATACAACCGCTTCGGCTACAACCTGCTCGTCCGGGACGGCACGATGTACTACGCCGATGCCTGGCGAATCTACGCGCTCGACATGGCGACCGGCGCCGAGACCCGCCCCTTCGACGACGGCGGCTACAACATGCGCTGCAACCGGTTCTCGGCGACGGAGAAGTACCTCATCTATGGCTACGTGGCATACGTCGATCGGAAGTGGAACGGGGAGTACCAGAGCATCACGCGCGGCGGATGCGCACAGGGGTCCGTTCCGGCCCATGGCTTGATGTATTTCACGCCTCAGGCCTGCCATTGCTTCACGATGCTTCGAGGACATCTTGCTCTATCGCCCGAGCCGGTTCGCGAGGCGCTTCCCGATGCGAAAAGGCTCGAGAAGGGGAGCGGAGCAAAGGATTCCATTCCGCCGAAAGCACAGGCGCCTGCCGGACCGATCGCCGAAGATTGGGCGATGTCGGAACGGGGAGCCCGGCTGGAGACCGAACCCGTCACGGGAGACCAGAAGTCGATTGTCGCGATTCCGCACGAACAGCGCCTCGAGGCTCGTGATGGAAGCGGCAAGGCGCTCTGGTCGTTCACTGCGGGCGGACGGATCACGGGCGCGCCGCTTTTCGAGAACGGCCGGTTCTTCTTCGGATCGCACGACGGATGGGTCTACGGCGTCAACGCTTCCGACGGGACGCTCGCCTGGAGATTCCTGGCGGCGCCTTACGAGCGGAAGATTGTCGTCGACAATCAGCTCGAATCCTCCTGGCCGGTCTACGGCGTCGTGCTTCACGAAGGGCTGCTCTGCTTCTCGGCCGGACTTCATCCGGAAGCGGGCGGCGGAATCTACGTCTATGGCGTCGATCCTCGGACTGGGGATCTGAAGTGGAAGAAGATTCTGAGGAAGCCCCCGGTCAGAGTTGTTCCCGGCGAAAAAACGTCCATCGTCCCCAACCGAATCCTGAATGACGCCCTGAAGAGTGACGGCCAGGTTCTGAGTCTGCCGGGGATCACCTTTGGTCCCGGCACGACCGAAGAGGAGCTGCGGACCAAGATCGCAGCTCCGCTGCCCAAGAAGAAATAGGAGGTTCGGATGCGACGGATGCTCGCCACCCTCATCGCCCTGGCTCCTTGGCTCACCGCCACGGCACAGGAAGGCGGCTCGGGCCCCTGGCCGGCGCCGGTGAAGGACTGGGTCGCTCCTCAGCCGGGAGAGCATCCTCGGCTGTTCTTCCGGAAGACGGACTTGCCCAAGTTGAAGGAGAAAGCGAAGACGCCTGAGGGCCAGGCCATCGTCAAGCGGCTCCGTCAGCTTCTCGACGGAGCCAACGGCGACGGAATGCCGACCGAGTTCAATCCCAACAAGGGAAAGCAGCCCGACGGTGCGGGCAAGTTCAGCGAGAGCGCCCCGGTAGGGAAGACCTACACGATCTTTCATGGCGCCGGCTTTGGTTTCCTTTGGCAGCTGACGGGCGAGAAGAAGTACGCCGATCTGGGACGGCAGTGCGTGGAGAAGGCTCTCGACGGCACGCGCGATCGGGACAATCGGTATTCGTTCCGAGATCCGGGCGGGGCGCTCCGGTGCGGCCCCTCGGTCGGAGCCATCGCGATGGCGTACGATCTGTGCTACGACGGCTGGGACGCCGACTTCCGGAAGAAGGTGGTCGAAGCGTTCCTGAGCTACGACGAAGGGCCGAACATGAGCCTGGAGTCGTGTGCCCTCGGCAAGCGGCAACACCCGGGCTCGAATCATTGGGGAGCGGAGATCGGCGGTCCGGCGATGGTTCTCCTGGCCGTCCGCGGCGATCCCGGCGCCGATGAAATGAAGGTCGAGTCCCTGCTGGCCGGAAGCGAGAAGTGCTTCCTGCGGCAACTCACGGAAGGGTGGGGAGACCACGGCTTCTTCGCCGAAGGGGACGGCCCGGGCACCATCTCCTCCGACACGTCGTTCATTCCCGCCTTGCAGGCCTGGCGCGTGGCGGGTGGCAAAGACTTCATCAATCCTCGCCCCAATGCTCCGTGGATGACCCTGAAGTGGGTCATGATGACTCTTCCGGGGCCCAAGGCGCAGTTTCCGCTCCGTGGGACGTACGGCCACAATGTCTACAGCAGGGTCGGCCTGAGCGGAAGCGGGACCTTTGCTCAAGGATTCGGGGCGGTCCCGGAAGACATGAAGCCCGCGCTGCTCTGGCTCTACAACCGCACGTTCAAGGCCGCCGACGAGCACGAGGCCAAGCCCTGCGATACGGTCGGTCCCTACCCTCACCGGGCGGTGCTGTCCTTGATCAACTGGCCGATCGGAATGGCGGAAAAGAATCCGGGAGATCTCCTTCCCAGGGCCGTCGAAGACAAACATTTCGGCTTCACCATGTTCCGCAACCGTTGGCAGGACGAGAGCGACATCGTGATCACGGCGCTCTTCAAGGGCGCCAAGGGGAACTACTCCGTTCCGGGCGGCGACATCATGATCTGGGGCCTGGGTCAGAAGGCGTCCTTTCCGGTCAAGGTGACGGGCGAGGTGAAGTCCTTCACAGCGCTCAAGCACGGCGGAGTTCTCAGCACCGGCGCAGGATCGTTCGGGGTTGATTTTTCGGGCGCGAGCGGCGCCGAGGCGCTCATCGTCCTGGCTGGACCCGTCCAAGGAGGAACGGGAGGCAGCAAAGCGCTAACGATCCAAGCCGGCTCGAATACCTTTACTGTCATGACACTCCAGAAGGGATCTGCGCCGGAGCCTCGTGCCGAAGGAGACAAGCTGGTCGTCGGCGGCCAGAGCGTGAGCTACGACGGAGAGAAGCTGACGTTCGAAAAGTGACGGTGCCCTCCGCCCGAGGGAAAAATCTGATCCCCATCGGGATCGCGTGGGTCGTTCGTTGAGATCGCGTCGGGAACGTGGTATGCTTCCGGCACATCCGATGGCGGCCCGTCAGCGAATAATAGGGTAGTTCCTACCGAGGCCGGCGCCCAGCCGGCGGTGCTCTCCTTTTCTTGATCGCGACTCCAGGAGACTTTCTGTTTCGGGCCCGTAGCTCAATTGGTCAGAGCAGGGGACTCATAATCAGCCTAGGAGATGAACGACGAAAATGGACGAAATGCGTTCAACGGTCCCTAAATGGCTGTTTTGTTCGCTTTTATGAAAGCGCGTTCCGCGACGGATCAGGGCTGATTTCGACCCGAAACGACGGGTTTTACTACTCACAGGACTACTCACTCGATGGTCCGGTAGCTCAATGGTGGAGCAGGGCCCTCATAAGGCCTTGGCTGTGGGTTCGAATCCCGCCCGGACCACCACCCTCCCCTGGGATCAGGGAGGATGCAGATGTCGATGATGCAGATCGGCGACGTGGGGATGCTCATGTTCGAGCTGCGGGTGTACGTGGGGGTGTGAATGAGGCTCCGGTCCTTCATCTCCCCGGTGTTCGTGCCGGTGATGCTCGTCGTGCACGTGCCGGTGTTCGTGTTCGATTGGCGCATGAACGTGGCGGTGGGAGTGCTCGACTCTGATGAGGAGCCACACACCCGGGATCATGAAGGCGGCACCGGCTGCCGTCCAGAGACTGGGAACTTCGCCCAGCAATGCCCAAGAGAGTGCGATCGCGATCCCGGGGGCGGTTGCGAACAACGCGGAAGTCCGAGCGGCGCCGAGGTGGCGAAGGGCGGTCATGAAGAGCACTACCGAAAGCCCGTAGCAGACGAAGCCGATCCCCAGGGCCGATCCAAGCGTGGTTGGCGAGAACCTGGGTAGGCCTTCGGTTCCCCAGGCGAGAGCCAGATTGACCAATCCGGCTGCGACACCCTTGATGGCGGCAATTTGTAGCGGGTCCTTGGCCGAGATGCGCTGAGAGAAATTGTTGTCCAGACCCCAAGCCAGTCCCGCGCCCAGGAGAAGCAGAGGGCCTCGCCAGGAAAGTGTGCCGCCCTGCTGAGCCCCCGCACAAGCCACGATCGTAGCGCCGACAAGGATAGCCAGAGCCCCCAGCGCCTCCCGGCGAACTAGGAAGTCGCCGAAGAAGGCGATCGCCAGCGCCATCGTGAAGAGGGTCTCCGTGTTGGCCAGGAGTGCTGACACATGCGCGGTCGTTCGAGTAAGTCCCAGGAGAAGGAGAATCGGACCTCCCACACCTCCGGAAAGGATGACCCCGAGGAGCCAGCCCAGGTCGGTTTTCTTGAGCGGCGCCTCCTTCCGCCCCGAACCGCCGCGGATCAAGAGGCGCAAGGCCCCAACCCCGAGGCCACTTCCCAGATACAGCAATCCCGCCAGACCAACAGGCCCTACATGCCCCAGAAGCATCTTCGAGAGAGGAAAAGAGGCCCCGAAGAAGGTTGCGGCCGCCAGCACCAGGAGGTAAGGACGAAGTTTCGATCCGCTCAACTGGTCTTCCTGAATTCAGCAACGAGAAGCCAAGTTCCGATCAGGATGAAGAGCACGGCAGAGCCCCGGCGTACCCACGCCGGATTGATCCAGCGCCCCAGGAGCGTCCCCGCAGCAACCCCGACGGCCGTGGCGAGGACCAAGGCGAGCGACGCTGCAGCGAAAATCGTCCATGGTCTCCTGGAATCCGCCGTAAATGCCAGGGCCGCCAGCTGCCTCTTGTCTCCCAGTTCCGCGACGAAGACCGCTCCAAACGTCAGCGCGAAGAGCTTCCAGTCCATGGACTCCCCTTTGGCAACTAGGTCAGGTAGGACTTGATGACGTCGATCAGATCCTGGGCGGCCTTGGTTTGTTCGGAGGTTGCTTTCTTGTTGGGATCGACAATATGCAACAGGATGTGCCCCTCGATGACCTCCGCCATCAGGCCGTCCACCGCCCCCCGAAACGCCGAAAGGACATGAAGGATCTGGGAGCAGTCCTGCTCCTCGTTCAGCCCCTTCTCGACTGCTTCGAGCTGACCTTTCAAGCGGGAAACACGGTTTAACAGCTTCTGCTTGTCTCGAATCGTGTGAGCCATGGATTCTCCTTTCCTCCTGAAGTTCCCCCGACCTACCCCAACTTGACGGCGATGAATTCATGCAACGGTCGCGCCGGATCATAGTTAATGCTGTTCCGGAAGATGACCCGGTATCCGGCCCGGTCGAACGATGCCCCTTGCCGGGCCGCGACGGCGATCGAGGGATCCTTTTCCAGCGCAGCGGCAAGGTCCTTGTTCTCGCAGAGGACGATCCTTTGATTTTCGGATGCGTTGAGAATGAACATCGGGAAGATCTGAGTCGTCGCCGTGGGGCCGGCCGCTGCTGCCTGGGCTTGACGGGCTTCCAGATGAATCATCCGGGCTCGGATTTGCGAGACGCCGGCTTCGATGGCACCAGAAACCCAGCCCAGAAGTTGCTCCCGGACGGAAGCGACGTCGTTCGCTTTCGCGATCGACTGGACGTCTCCCTTCTTCTTGACCGCCTCCGCGAGGCCCGAGATCTCCTTGAGGTAGGCGTTCTTCTGGGCATCCGGAATGAAGTACATGGCGACGAGGTGGACCTTCTTTCCGTCGGAGGATTCGTAGTCGATTCCGGCCGGACTCCAACCGACCGAACAAAGGAGCTCGCCGTGTCCGCCGACCCGGACGTGAGGACACGCGACTCCCAATCCGATGCCGGAGTTGACGGTGCGTTCCCTTTTGAGCACCTCGTTCACCAGGTCGACTTCCCGGCTCATTTCGGGAACCGCCTCGATCAGGTGGGCCAGGGTTCGGAGCGAGGCCTCCTTCTCGGTCGAGGGCAGCTCCACCAGTCTTCCGCTTTGAAGCGCATCGAGCAGGCTCTTCATGGTCAATCAGCTCCGTATTTCTTGATGAACCAGGTCTTCATGAGGTGGGCGAGGCCCACGTAGGCGACAAGGGTGACCGCGATGTAGCCCCAGTACGCGAGCGGGAGGGGCTCCAGGCTCAAGTAGTGTGCCAGGGGCGAGTAGGGGAGCGCGATCGCGACCGCCATGACGATGAGCGTGGTGAGACTGAGCGCCAGGCTCGCGCGACTTTGGATGAAGGGGATGCGGTTCGTTCGAATCACGTGGACGATCAGGGTCTGGGTCAGGATCGACTCGACGAACCATCCGGTGTGAAAGAGATTTTCGTAGTGAGTCTTCATCGCCTCCGGCGTGCCGGCCTTGGCGTAGTCCCAGCACTTGAAGACCAGCAGCATGAGGAAGAACGTCGTGTAGTCGAAGATGGAGCTGACCGGTCCCAGGAAGAACATGAACCTCTTGATGCTGGCGATGTTCCACTTCCGGGGCTTCTCGAGGTACTCCTCGTCCACCCGGTCGGTCGGGATCCCGACCTGGGAGAAGTCATAGAGCAGGTTGTTGACGAGCACCTGGATCGGAGCCATGGGGAGGAAGGGGAGGAAGAAACTCCCGCCCACCATGCTGAACATGTTCCCGAAGTTCGAACTCGCTCCCATCTTGATGTACTTGATGATGTTGCCGAAGACCCGGCGGCCCTCCAGGATCCCGTCCTCCAGCACCATCAGATTCTTTTCGAGGAGGATGATGTCCGCGGATTCTTTGGCGACATCGACCGCCGTGTCGACCGAGATGCCCACGTCCGCCGCCTTCATGGCGGGAGCGTCGTTGATGCCGTCGCCCATGAACCCGACGACGTGTCCTGCCCGCTGTAGCGCGTGGATAATCTGCTCCTTCTGGGCGGGGGAAAGGCGCGCAAAGACGGTGTTCTTTTCCGCGACTTTGGCGAATTCTTCGTCCGAGAGCCCGTTGAGTTTGTCGCCCGTGACGAGTCCTTCGATTGCAAGGCCGACGTCCTGGCAGACCTTCCGGGTCACCAGGTCGTTGTCGCCGGTCAGGATCTTGGTCGCGACCCCCGACTTGGCGAGCGCCTCCAGTGCCTTCGCGGCGGAGTCTTTGGGGGGATCGAAGAAGGCGATGTATCCCAGGAGGATGAGGTCACTCTCGTCGGCAATCGAGAAGACGCGCTGGGTGGTGGGGAACTCCCGGTAGGCAACGGCCAGAACGCGGTAACCCTGGGCGGACAGGGACTGGTACTCGTCGAGGATATCGTTCCGGAGCATGTCGATCAGGGGGTGGACCTCATCGTCGACCTGGTATCGGCTGGAGGCTCGCACCACCTCCTCGACCGCACCCTTGCAGACGAGGACGTGGTCCCCTTCGTAGTCGATGATGACCGACATGCGCCGGCGCTGGAAGTCGAAGGGGATCTCGTCCACCTTTCCGCAGCTCCGACCGACGTCGATGTCCTCGTGGGCGAGGATGGTCTTGTCCAGGAGACTCCGGAGGCCGGTCTGGTAGTAGCTGTTGAGGTAGGCGTAACGGAGCACGTCCTCGCTCTCGCGGTTGGTCACGTCGACGTGGCGCTCGAGGACGATCCGGTCCTGGGTGAGCGTGCCCGTCTTGTCGGTGCAGAGGACGTCCATCGCGCCGAAGTTCTGGATCGAGTTGAGGCGCTTCACGATCGCCTTCTTCCGGGACATCGCGATCGCGCCCTTGGAAAGATTAACAGTGACGATCATGGGGAGCATCTCAGGGGTGAGCCCGACGGCGACGGCCAGGCCGAAGAGGAGGGCGTCGACCCAGGGGTGGGGTGAGTCGTGCTTGGTGAGGCCGATGATCAGGAATACGGCGGCGACCATGACGATCATGAAGCGGATCATCAGCCACGTGAAGGAGTTGATCCCCTTGTCGAAGCTGGTGAGGACCCGCTGCCGGCCGAGCTTCTCGGAGATCCCGCCGAAATAGGTTCTGGCGCCGCTGTTGACCACGACCGCGCGCGCCGTGCCGGAGAGGACCGTGCTTCCCTGGAAGGCGGAGTTAGGCAGGTCGAGCGCTGCTTTTCCCGCCGTATCATAGCTCTTGGCGTGCTTCTCGACAGGCATTGCTTCGCCCGTGAGCGCCGACTGGCCGACATAGAAGTCTTTCGAGACGATCAGTCGGAGGTCGGCCGGGATGATGGACCCCGCGGCGAGGACGACCATATCCCCGGGCACCAACTCCCGCATCGACAGCTCGACTTCCTTCCCGCCCCGGAGGGCCGTGCAGGTCGTCTTGATCATGGCCTGAAGCTTTTCGGCAGCTTTGCTGGAACGCATCTCCTGGAAGTAGGCTAGCGAGACCGAGAGGACGATCATCCCGCCCACGACGGAGGCGGCCCGGAGATCGCCCATGACGTACGAAACGATCGCGATGACGAGCAGCTGGAGAACCAGGGGGTTCTTGATGCGCTCGAAAAGCTCCCCCAGGAATCCGAGGCGCCGCTCATGGATCGCTTCGTTCGCCCCGAATTTGGCCAGGCGCTCCTCGACCTCTGCGGGCTCGAGGCCCTTGTCGGTCACGCCCAGCTTGGAGAGCGCGGCCTGGGGCTCGAGGGATCCGAGTTCTAGCATCTGGCGTTCCGAGTCGCTCGACTTGATCCGGGTGGCGCCGTTCACGCGCTCCGGGACCATGAAGCGCTTCAGGAGGGGAATCTGATCGAGTCTCATGTCGTTCTCAGAATTCGACGTGGACGCGCAGCCCGAAGATCGAGACCGGGCCGCGATCCCGGTTGTAGCCCGGGTTATCCACGAACTGGTAGTCCAGGCTGACGAAGAGCGACTTCGCCGGACGCGCCTGGTAGTAGAACTCAAGGATGGTCTCCGGCCCGTACGTGAGCCGGCCGTCGCCCAGGATGAAGCCCAGGCCGCCTGCGGCCAGGTAATCTCGGTGGTCCTTGGAGATGCCGTTGACGACGACCGCGACGGCGACCGTGTCTTCAGGACGCTGCCAAAGGGATCCCTGCAGGCTGAGCCCGGCCTGGAAAGACTGGTCGATCTCGGTGAACGCAAAGGTTTCCGTTCGGCCGTCGTTCCATCCCACGCGCGTGAACGCGCCCAGATCGTCCGTGATCTTCTGCTCGGCGTTCAGGGTGACGCCGAATTTGATGCGGTACTCGCGAGCTGAGGTAATGTCGGGTGCAGTCGGGGCATTGGCGATCGCCTCCCGGTAATCGCCCATGTGGGCATTGTTGAGGTAGCCCATGAGGCGAACTCTTCCCGGACGTTCGAACAGAGAGTAGTCGTATTCGACTTCGAGCGACTGACCGTGCGCGTGGGCCAGGGTGCGGTCGAACGTGAAGCCGTTGGCTTCTTCCGGCATGGCGAAGATCCCATAGCGGAAGGCCCATTCCTTGAGGACGAGCTGCGCCGCGATCCCATAGGTGTAGCCCCGCGCGTCGGCGGGGTAGTCCCAGGCGCCATTGGTCATGAGGCTCCAGTTCATGAACTGGGTCCGGGGATCGTGGGAGTAGGTGTTGTCGTCGAAGATGTCGCCGGAGCTCATCTTGCCGAGGGTGAAGGTGAGCCGTTCCTTGCATTGACGTCCGCCGAGCTGATTCTGGTCGGGAACCACCTTTTCGTAGTCGCCTCCGAGGTCGATGGACTGCTCAAAGTACAATCGCGCGATGTACGCCCTGGGGGAGGTCGTGCCGACCCGCGTGGTCTCCCCGTTGGGAGCGCCCGCGATACCCAGCGTCGAGCTGAGTCCCGTGCCACCGGAGATCTCAGGATCGAAGTAGATCGCGGCGTTGTTCCAGAGCCTCCTGCCCAGAAACAGGGTCGAGGTGATGGAGGTCGCATTTTCGCGGTTGGCGGAAAAGCTGTTCGGGCCTGCGTAAGGGGACTCCATGGCGCCGCGGCCCTGAAGAACCACCGTTGCTTGGAAGCGGTAGCTCCAATCTTCAATGACCGGCTCCGCCTCCTGCTTCCGACCTTCCTCCGGCGGACGGGTCGTGGTTTTCGGACTTTCGGCCTGACTCCAGGCCAAGATTGAAAGCAGGGCAATGAAAGAGGTCATGCCGAAGCCCTGGAGTGCCGCTCGGAATCCCATCGGCTGTCTTGCCCTCCCCCTTATTACTATACCCCACTAGGGTATACGTCAAGTAATATACCCCAGTAGGGTATGTAAAGGTCTGGTGAACAAGTTGGCCATCAGTGGGCCGACGAGAACTAATGACCATTCCCTCTTCGCGTTCGAGCATGGGACTGAAGATCCGTTCTTCCTAGGGGAGAGCAGGGGACTAGTTTTTTGCGCTGCAGAGTTTCGGCCGCGTTCGTCCCCATTAGTCGCAGAGATTCCACCTCGCCAGGCTGGGGACTGATCGTTTTACTACTCACAGGACTACTCACGCACGTTGTGAGGTCGAGGACTCTTCAGGGAATCCCTTTGATTTCCAACGGCTTAGGAGCGGCGGACGACCTCCGAGCAGGCCACTCATAATCAGCCTAAGAGATGAACGACGAAAAAGGACGAAATGCAGTTAAACGTGTCTAAATGACTGTTTGGTTAGGTTTTATGAATAGGCGTTCCGCGACGGATCGGGACCGATTTCGACCCGAAACGACGGGTTTTACTACTCACAGGACTACTCACTCGATGGTCCGGTAGCTCAATGGTGGAGCAGGGCCCTCATAATCCCTTGGTTCCCGGTTCGAGTCCGGGCGGGCCCACCAAATCCCGCTGGCGGCGAGGAGGTTACGCCGCCGGCCGCGCACCACGAAAAGCAGGGGACTTTTTGTGCCGTACTTGTGCCATCTTCAGACCACAATTAGTTGATTTCACGAGTTGATTGGAAATAGGCGTGCTGGTTCTTGAACGAAACCGCGCCTGTGGTGCCTGGGAGGAGGGTCAAACTTCCTGGAGCGGATCCGTCACCGTCGAAGATCCATACCTTCTGGGTAACCTTGGTCAGATTCGTAATTGAAACACTGGAAGCCCTCATGGCATATCACTCGCCATTTTCTTCGAGGTGGTATCAAGACGGCGGCTGGCGCTTCTTCTTCTTTCCGCGCTGGAGAAGTTCAACGATGAGGCCAGCCGCCAGGAACAGCGCGAGAGAACAAACGATCAATCGCCAATCGGTCACGTCCCATCTCCGAAAGACAATTGGCGCCTACGCCACCCTCCTGAAGCCGCCGCGGAGCGGCAAGTCGGCCTCGCCGGTCCGGGCCTCACTCATGGCTTTGGCCCCGCCGTCCCGCCTTGATGATCGGACGCGGCAACCCGGGACCCGTCCTCAATCCGGCCGAGGAGCCTGAGAAGTCCGTCCAGGATCGTGAGCGGGTGCGGCGGGCAACCCGGGATGTAGAGGTCGACCGGAAAGAGCGCCCCCGCGCCATTCCACACCTCGGGATGACCCGCATAGGGGCCACCCGAGATGGCGCAGGCGCCCACAGCGATCACGATTTTGGGCGCGGGCACGGCATCGTAGGTCTTCTTGATCGCCAGCTCCATATTCTTGCTCAGGGCTCCCGTGATCAGAAGGCCGTCCGCATGGCGGGGGGAGGCGACCATCTGGATGCCGAAGCGACTCAGGTCCCAGCCTACGGTCCCCAGCACGTTGACGTCGGCTTCACACGCGTTGCAGCCGCCGGCGCTCACTTGCCGGAGCTTGAGTGATCGGCCGAAGAGCTTGAGCAGTTTCTCGTCAAGCGCCTGGGCGAGCTTGAGCGCGTCGTCCTTCGATACCATGAGATCGGCACGGTTCCGGGCGGCCAGCCGATAGTCGGAGCCGAACGTGATCGTCCCCTCCGGGCACGCCGTCTGGCATTCGGTGCAGAAGAGGCAACGGCCAAGATCGAGCGACGTGTCCTTGTCGATGATCCGGAGCGCGTCGGTGGGGCAGGCTTCGGAGCACGCCTTGCAGCCGTCGGGGCAGCGCGAGGGATCAACCTTGGGGACTCCTCGAAAGTGGTCCGGCATCTCCGGCGGCGGGCCGTCGGGGAATTTCATCGTCCGATGGCCTTGCTGGAGTCGGGCGAGAAAGGCTTTGATCATGATGGCTCTCCACGCACGAAACCGCTGGTCCTCATAGGTCGAATCCGCAATAAGAAAGGCCGAAGCTCTTGTTGCAAAGCGGGAAGTCGAAGATCTGCTGGTTTCGGAGCGCGTACGCCAGCATCGACCAGTTGTGGAAGGACGGGTCGATAACTTTGTAGCGTTCAAACCGCCCTTCCGCGTTCGTCATGGCCACGTGACAAACTTCGCCGCGCCACCCTTCCACGAGGGTGGCAATGATCCGCCCCGGCTCGGAAGGTTTGACCTCCGAGCGGAGGGGACCTTTCGGGAGGGATTCCAGCTGCTCCCGGATGAAGACGATGGAGCTCTGAACTTCCATCCAGCGGACAAACGCACGGGCGAATACGTCGCCCGTCGACCAGGTGGACACCGGGATGTGGCTGAACCGGTAGATCCCCGCCGCGTGGTCGTGCCGAATGTCCCGGCCCAGGCCGCAGGCCCGGGCGGCGGGTCCGACGGCACCAAGGCTGATCGCCACCTCCCTCGGGACGCGGCCGATCTCCTCGAAGCGGGCCATGACCGACGACGTTTCCCAAAGGAGCGGTACCGCGACCCGGAGGTCCCGCTCCGCAGCGTCTAGCCGCTTGAGCAAAGAGTCCACGCGGTCCGGTGCCAGATCGAAGGCAACGCCGCCTGGCCGGACGAGGCCGCGGCCGAAGCGGCTGCCGCAGAGCGTTGCGGTCATGTTCAGGAAATCGCCTCTCAGGCGCCCGCAGAACGAAGCGGTCGGCAGATAGCCTACGTCTCCAGCCAGAGCCCCGAGATCCCCCACGTGGTTCGCCAGGCGTTCGAGCTCGAGAGCGATCCCTCGGATGACTTGCGCCCGAGCGGGTTCCTGGGCGCGGCCAAGCGACTCGAGGATTCTTGCGTAAGCCGTCGCGTGCGCGATCGTGGTATCGCCCGCGAGCGTCTCCATGTAGTGGATGGTCCGCTTGTTCGGCCCCCCCAGGAGCATCCGCTCCACTCCGCGGTGTTGGTACCCAAGCGAGATCTCGAGGTGAAACACTTCCTCGCCGTGACACTGGAAGCGGAAGTGACCCGGTTCAATGACGCCCGCGTGCACGGGGCCGACGGCCACCTCGTGAATCTGCTCTCCTTCGACACGGTAGAAATCGGTGACGCCGACCTGGATCGGTTCCCCGGGCGGCCGGTTCCAGGCATCCTTGCCCGCACGCCAAGAGGAGTGATATCGAACGGGCTTAAACCAGGGGTGGCCCTCGAACCGAATGCCGAATTGTTCGGCGATTTCCCGCTCGAAGAGGTGGACCTGAGGGCATCGGGGGGTGAGGGAGGGGAGCGCATCCACATCCGCGTGAGTTCGGAGAATCCGGAGGCCGGTACGAATATCGTCCGCGAGCACGGCCCAAAGATCGACGGCGCCCTCTACCGGCGTCCCGAAGAGGGCTGAGACCCGCAGACCCGAGGACACGCCCTCCAGGATCTGGGCATGAAACTCATTCGGGAAGAGCACGGGCACCGACCGGGAATCAACGGCCCGGCCGTTCGCCGCGACCATGTACGGCGCCGAGAGCGCGCTCATTTCGGGGCCTCCATGTAGTGAGCCGCCTGGTCGACCAGGGTCCGCAGCGGCGTGGGGAGCCAGAGCCCCAGGAGTAGGGAAAGCGCCATGAAGATCGCCACGGGGGCGCCCGTGAGGAACGTATCCCGGTACGGGATCATGCGGGAGCGGCCCGATGGCCGTCCCTGCACAGCGGCGAGAACCGTGCCGCCCATCCCCATGAAAACGATGAGCAGGAAGAGGAGGAAGAGCCCGCCACTGACGAATCGTCCCCCCGTGAAGGCGGCCGTCACGATGGTGAATTCGCTGACGAAAGGCCCGAAGGGCGGGGAGCCCGTGATGGCGATGAATCCGAAGAGAAAGAGCGTTCCGGAGAGGGGAAGGCGTCGCATCGCCCCGGAGACCTCGTCGATGCTCTTCGAGTCGTAGGCACGGCGAATGTTTCCCGCGGTGAGGAAGAGAACGCCTTTCGTCATGGCGTTGTTCACGAGATGGAGCATCGCCCCGAAGGTACCCATGCCGCCCATGCCCAGGCCGAGCACGAGGATGCCCATGTGCTCGACGCTGGAGTAGGCGAGCATCCTCTTGATGTCCCGCTGACCGGTCATGAAGATGCCGGCCACGAGCATCGAAAGCAAACCGATGAAGATGAGGAGCTTCCCGCTATAGGCGCCTTCCCCGGCCGCCACGGTGACGTGGTAGATGCGGAGGAGCGCGAGGAACGCGCAGTTGGTGAGGCCGCCGGCGAGCAGCGCGCCCACCACGCCCGGGGCCTCGCCGTAAGCGTCCGGCTTCCACGTATGCATGGGAGCCAGGCCCATCTTCGTCCCGTAGCCGACCAGGAGCAGCACGAAGGCGGTATGGAGCCAGGGCTTTGAGAGTTGGCGCGCGTTATGGATCAGATCCTCGAAGAGCAGCGAGGATTCGAGGCCCGAATGGAAGGAGGCGTAGGCCAGGAAGAACGACCCTAGAAGCGCGAGCGCGATCCCAACCGAGCAGACGAGGAGATATTTCCACGTCGCCTCGATCGACCGCGGGGTCCGATTAAAGTAGATGAGCGGTGCGGTGAGCAGCGACGTCGCCTCGATCGCGACCCACATCAGTCCCAGGTGGTGGGACCAGACAACGAGGCTCATCACCCCGAGGAACGCGAGCAGGCAGCTCACGAACGTCCGATTGCTCCATTCCCCCCGGTAGCGAAGGTAGCCGACCGCGTAGATCCCGCAGAGAAAATACATCAGGCTCACGACCAGGAGGATGAGGCGACCCGGGGGATCGAGGTCCAGCCACGCGACCGGCGGCTGGAGGTCGGGTCTGGCCAGGACCCAGACCGTAAGCGCCAGATGGACCAGGCCCGTCGCGGGAATGAGCCACGGCCGCACCCGATTGCCGGGGAGGGCTAGAGCTACCCCCGCCGCGAGGATCGGAAGGAGAATGAGCGCGAACGCCATGGAAATCATTCCTTGAGAGAAGAGAGCTTCCGGGTGTCCATCGAAGAGAACGCCTCGTTAATGTGGTTCACGATGATAGTGATGACGAAGATGCCGACGAAGAGGTCGAGCAGCACTCCCAGCTCGACCATGACGGGCATCGCTTCGACGAGCAGCATCCCGAAGATGAAGATGCCGTTTTCGAGAATCAGGTAGCCGACGACCTGGCTGATCGCTTTGTACCTCGTGGTCAGCATGATGAAGCCCACAAGCACCGTGGATAGGGAAGCGGGGACGAGGAGAAGGCCCAGGTGCGCTTTCGCCAGGGGCAGTTCCTGGGCGATGACGACGGAAAACCCGATCGATAGAGCACCCAGAATCATCGAGGGGAGAAACCCGACGGAAGGCTCGACCTCGCGGCGGATCTGGGCTTCCCTCATCGCCCGGAGGAGCATGAACGGGATCACGATTCCCTTGAGCGTTACCGTCGCGGCCGAGACGACGAGCGCGAGCAGTCCCACGTGCTCGTGCACAAGGAGGGCCAGGACGCCGAGCAGCCCTCCCTGAACGCCGACCACCCGAATGACCGTGTGAAGCCGGCTGGTCCCCAGAATGAACAGATTGAGGAGGAGCACGGCGACCAGGATCGAGTCGATAAGCGATGCCATAAGGTCACCTCACCAGGAGAAAGAATCCGAAGGCGCAAAAGAGCATCGAACCGACGAGGAGGGTCGGCACGTGCCTCATCTGGAGGCGCGCCATGATCGACTCGACGACGCCGATGCCCACGGCGAGGCCGACCAACTCTGCGGCGAAGAGCGACCAGTCGAGCCACGCGCGACCGGTCTGGAAGGGGAAGACGATATGAAGGAGGAGGGCCCCCAGGATGAACAGCTTCACCGCCGCGCCGTAGAGAATGATCCCCAGAAGCGGGCCGCTGTGGTCGAGGACCATGACCTCATGGATCATCGTGAGCTCGAGGTGTGTGTTCGGGTCGTCCACCGGGATGCGGCAGTTCTCCGCGAGCACAATCACGAAAAGCCCGACCCCGGCCAGGACGAGAGGCGGTCCCAGCACGGTCCAGCGGACGTGGAGGGGACTGTGGAGCATGTCCGAGAGGACGAGCGACCCCGACATTTTGGCCAGAAGGAGCAGCACGAAGAAGAGCGCCGGCTCGGAGAGGCACGCAAACGTCACCTCCCGCGCGGCGCCCATTCCCTCGAAGGAGGAACCCGTGTCTAGGGCGGCCGCCGTCGTGAAGAATCGGGCCAGACCGAAGAGGTACGCGAAGAGGACAAGATCGCCCGCGAAGTGGAGGGGGGAGTCGAACGGACCCAGGGGCATGATGAGCCCCGCGAGGAAGACCGCCACCAGGGTGACCACGGGCGCGGCCCTGAAGATTCCCGTCGTCGTCTGGCTGAGGACGAGTCCCTTTCTCATGAGACGCGCAAGATCGCGGTAGGGCTGAAGGAGCGGAGGTCCCAGGCGCCCTCCGAAGAAGGCCTTCGTCTTGTTGATCACGCCCAATAGGAGCGGGGGCATGATCAGGAGAAGGGCCAAGTGGACGGCAAGATTCATCATGGAGAAGACCGGCCCCAAAGGAGAAGCAGAATGAGGATAACGACGAAGTAAAGGACATAGATTTGAAGGTGGCCTTGCTGAAGCCGCCGAAGCCACGCAAACCCGCGCCCCAGGAGGCCGGCTCCGGGCAGGGTTATCCGGTCGAGCAGCGGGTCGAGAGCCTGGATCTTGAGCTCCGCGGTTTTTGGGAAGAGGCCCGATACCTCGGGGCGGCGGACCCGGGGCCAGAGGGCCCACTTGAAGAGGTCTCGGATCATGAGACCGAACGAAGACCCGGAGTATTCCATCCGCGGCGTCGGTCTGGCGTAGCCGCAGTCCCACGTGCCCGCGGTTGCCATCGGGCGTCTCTTCATCATCCGGGAGTAAAGCAGCACAAGAAGTCCGGAGGACCCGAGGATCACGGCTCCCGCTGCCCCTACCCACGTGGCAGGCATGAGCGCGGATAGAGACTCCGGTCGAAGCGTCGCGGCGGGATCCCAGGATTGCGTCGCCCGGCCGAGAACCGGAAGAACCAGCATCGGGGCCAGGCCAAGAACCAGACAAAGGAGGGCCATGGCCATCATCGGGGCGGTCATGGTGAAGGGCGGATCGCCCGGTACTGACGTAGACAACCGGGCTCGACGTTGCCCCAGGAACAGCGTTCCGAGGAGACTGACGAAACATGCGATCGCAAGAGCGCCGGTCAGGGCAAGGCAGGGAACCGCCATCGTCGCGAGCGGCCAGCCCCCGACTCTTGCGCCCTCGCCCAGGCCCGCCGTACGGAAGAGACCCAGGTAGATCATGAGTTCGCTCGCAAATCCATTGAGCGGCGGGAGCCCACAGATGGCTACGGCTCCGAACAAGAAGAGGGCCGCAGTTCGCGGGAGGGACTTGGCGATTCCTCCCAATTCCTGAATCTCCGTCGTCCCGAGCGCCCGCTCGACCGCGCCGGCCGAGTAGAAGAGGAGAGACTTCATGAGCGCGTGATTCCAGGAGTGGTAGAGTGCGCCTCCCAAGCCCAGGAGCGTCCAGTCCGTGCGGGCAAACGTCTTACCCAGGAGGGCGAGCCCCAGGCCCATGGAGATGATGCCGACGTTCTCGAAGCTGCTATACGCGAGCGCTCGCTTCAGGTTGCTTTGAGCCAAGGCATAGGCCACTCCCAAGATTGCCGAAGCCGCCCCGGCGAAGAGCAAAAGCCCGCCCCACCAGGTCGGAGGGTTTGGAAAGAGGCCCGACACCCGAATGAGCGCATAGAGTCCCACTTTGTAGACCACGCCGGAAAGGAGTGCCGAAACGTGGCAAGGGCCGCTCGCGGGAGCCCCCGGCAGGAAGAGGTGGAGCGGCATGAGTCCGATCTTGAGGCCGAAGCCCGCGATCGCAAGGAGGAACAGCGTCGTTGCGACTCTTGGGGTGAGGACGCCCGCCTTGATCGGCCAAAAGGCGAAGGACCCCGTCGACCGGTATAGGAGGGCGAAGAGCGCGAAAAGGAAAACAGCCCCAACGTGAGCACCGATCAGATAGAGCCATCCCGCTTTGCCTGCGGCCTCATTGCGCGTCTCGGCGGTAGCAAGGAAGTAAGCCGTAAGCGCCATCACCTCCCAAGCCAGGAGGAACAGCACGCTGTCGTGGGCCAGGACCACCATCGCCATCGACGCTGCGAGCAGCCCGTAATAAAACTGGAGCGCCCGGGCGCTCGCCGGGCGATCGGACGGGTTCCAATAACCCGCTCCATAAATCGATCCGAGAGCGGGGATGAGGAACACCGGCACCAGGAAGAACGAGGACAGCGCATCCGCCTTCAAGCTGAAACTTCCCCAGGGCAAGAACCACGGGAGGTCCAGGCTCGCGTCCGGGCCCCCCAAGAGGCACCGGATGGCGACGACGAGGCCAAGTCCCGATCCGACGGACATTAAGAAGATGGCGAGCTTCTGTCCGGCTGGCGATTGGCGTCCGAGGAAGAGCCCGGCCAGGCCGCTCAGCCCCACGAGGGCGACCGCGATGAGCAGGAGAGGCATGGTGAGTGTCACGTTGATTCTTCCTGATCGATCCGTCTGGCCGGGCTCTTTCGGACCATGGTTCACCGAGTCAAAAGGCGGGCCAGGCGCTGTCCCACCGGAAACGTCCAAAGCAGCAGCATCACAACCGCCGCAAAGATGTAGAGAACGTAGGGCTGCATCCGGCCCCGCTGAAGGATGTGCGTCCGATCCGCCAATCTCTTGAGCGCGTTAATCGTGGGGAGAATGATGCGACCTAGAACGACGTCGTCGACGACGCTGCGGAATCCCGAAGGCGCCGGAAACAGCTCAGCGAGTTTAGGGGCTTCGGTCTTCGGGCGAAGTGCGCCTCCCAAAAGGCGAACCAACATGTCGGCGAAGGAGGAGGACGTGTACTGCATCCGGGCCGAGGGGCGGGCGTAGCCGCAATCCCAGGTCCCCACTTTGGGCGCCCGGCCGGGTCGCATCCACAGTTCGCTCGCCACGTAAGTCGCAACCGCTCCGCCCAGGAGTGCGATCCCGGTTCGCGACACCCATCCGAGGGGGACGAGGGATGCGAGGGTCATCCGATGAAGGCTTTCGTCTGCGACCCAACTCCGGACTACATTGTCCAGCAGGGGAGCGAGCCAGCCGGAACCAAGGCCGATCGCCAAGCAACAGGCCGCGAGGAGCGCCATGGGACCCAGCATGAGGGCCGGAGACTCGTGGGGGTGAAGGGCGCGCTCCGACCGAGCGGATCCGAGAAAAACGGCGCCCGACACCTTGACGAAACATGCGATGGCGAGCGCTCCCACGAGACTGAGCACCGGGGCCGCCAAGGCTCCAACCGTCCACGCGGGCGTGCCTTGTGCGGGCAGTGTCCGGAAGAGTCCCAGGTAGATCAGAAGCTCACTGACGAAGCCGTTCAGCGGCGGGAGGCCCGCGATTGCCACCGCCCCGATCATGAACAGGAATGAAGTTCCGGGCATCCCCTTGGCGAGGCCTCCCATGCGCTCGATTTCTCGCGTGCGCATGGCGTGGAGGACGGACCCGGCGCCCATGAAGAGAAGTGGCTTGAAGAGGCTGTGGTTCCAGACATGAAGGAGGCTTCCGGCGAGACCCAGGAGCACCCAGTCTGCTCGACCGATTGATCGACCGACCATGGCGAGGCCGAGTCCCATCACGATGATCCCGATGTTCTCGACGCTGGAGTAGGCGAGCAGACGCTTGAGGTCGCGTTGTCCGATCGCGAACGCAATTCCCAGAACCCCGCTGACGCTTCCGAGGAAGAGGAGCATCGCGCCCCAGCTGATCGGCGGCGAGGGAAGGTATCCGAAGATCCGGATCATGCCGTAAATACCCATCTTGAGCATGATTCCGGAGAGCAGCGCCGACACGTGGCTGGGGGCGTTGGCATGAGCGTCGGGCAGCCAGACATGAAACGGCATGAGGCCTGCCTTGACGCCGAAGGCCAGGAGCGCCATGAAGAAAATCCAGTAGAGAGTTCCAAGGCCCGTCTCATGGACTCCAATCGGCCGAAGCTGGAAGGAGCCGGTCACATGTCTAAGGAGGACGAACATCCCGAAGAGAGTGAGCGTCGCCACGTGGGTGGAAATGAAATAAATCCAGCTCGCCTTCCGGACCCCGGGCTCGTGATCCTCCGTCCCCACCATGAAAAAGCCGGAAAGCGCCATGAACTCCCAACCCAGGAGAAAGAGGATCCCGTTGCGGGCGAGGATCAACACCACGATCCCGGCCATGACCGTTCCCCAGAAGAAGCGGAGCCTCCGGCCATTCGAGGGGTGCTCGCTCTGGCGCCAGTAACCCGACCCGTAGACGGACCCGAGAGCCGCCATCAGAAAGACCGGGATCAAGAAGAACGCCCCAAGCGGGTCGACGCTCATCTCGCAGGCGGCTCCGGGAATCGACCAGGAAGAGAGATGAGAAATGTGTTTTCCGAAGGCGAATACCCGGACGGCGCCCGCGAGCCCAAGAGCAGCTCCGGCGAGATTAAATGCCGTGGCGATCCGCTGACTCCAGGCGGAGCGCCAGCCCAGCGCGAGACCTGGGATTCCACTGACTCCCAGAAGTCCCCCGCCGACCATGATCCAGGACAGAGGCGAGTTCCACATCAAATGCATCGGCGTAGCTCACCTGGAACACAATTCCAGGTTCAAGAAGTCGTCTACTTTCGGCTACTTATGCCACCTGACAGAATACTCTTCCAGAGAGTCAAGCAACCCGAATCGTACGAGCGAGTCGTGCTCATTTCTTCGGCGCCGGCGCCGGCGCCGGCGGCGCAGGAGCGAGTCGGGACTCGATCAGCCGGACCTCGTTCAGGATCTCCGCGACCGAGGGACGCCGTGCGAGCAACCCTTGAAAGGCCTTGTTCTGCACGAGCGCCGCGAGGCGCGCCAGCATGTGCGTGTGGGAGCGGACGCTCGGGCTCACGAGCCAGAAGAGGGTGTGGACCGGGAGCCCGTCCGGCGCCTCGAAGTCCACCTTTTCCTCGAGGAAGAAGAGAGTGACCTTCGGTGACTGAACCTCCTGAAGAACGATGGGGTGCCGGGCATGGGGAATGGCAATGCCGCAGCCGATGGCGGTAGTCCCCATCTTTTCCCTGGCCAGGATGATCTGGTAGATCGTTTCGCGATCAACGCTGGGGGGGAAGGGAAGCACGTCGACCATCGAGCGGAGCACCGCTGCCTTGTCGGCGCCCGGCAGACGGAAGACGATTCCTCCGGCTTCCAGGGCCTCCGCCATCGAGGGGAGGGGTCTTGCGTCATCCTCCTTGCGATAAATCGCCGTGGAAATCTTGAGATTTCGGGAGTTCGCCCACTCCAGAATCTCCGTCCGATTGAAGCGGTATTGTCCTCCCACTTGGTGGAGGGGAATGCTCCCTTCGCTGATCCAGCGATAAATTTCCTTTTCGGAAACGCCCAAGTACCTCGCCAACTCTCTCACCGTCAATTCCATAGATGCCTCTATCCCATCAAATTTTCATCAACTGGACGTTGGAGATCCCCGGAAGCGACCATTTCATTCATAAGTTTAGGGGGATGTGGTGGCGGCCGGGTCCGATTCCATCTGCGACAGGCGAGCCCATGCTTCTGAAGGACTGCTCGATCCCAGGAGAAATTCTCTCTTTGCCCTGGGCTCCAGGAGTCGAACCGCCTCAGCCAAGAGCGCCAGATAGGACGGCACGGCTCCTACGGGAGTCGAAAAGAGTAGGATCAGATGGATCGTCTCACCCTGGTCCGACCGTGCTCCGTCGGGGCAAAGAGCCATGGCCAGCGTCAACTTCTTCACTCCGGAGGAGCAGATCTGGAAGATCTTGATGTTCGGGATGGGCTTCATTTCGGCAAGGGGAACCCAAGGCGACGTCTGATTGGCGAGTTCCTTGTAGTACTCGAGAGGTTGCCGGACGCTGCCCCCTTGGACGACCGTCTCCGCCAATGCAAGGAGGATCTTGACCAGGGGCCCGCCCGACAATCCGACCAGAATCCTCGATTCAGAGAGGTGGTCGACCAGTCGCCGCCGTCTTACCGCTTTCACGAGAGCCAATGGAAAGCAAGTGGGGTGCCAGAGGCGTGATCCCGTTAATCGGGGAGGAATATTTCAAGCTGCTGATCTTCAAACCGTTACAGGTGGGGTCGCTTGAGTCGGCCATCCGCTGCAGTCGGGACCTGAACCTTCTCTGCATGATCTTGCAGAGATCAGGCAAGTTTTAGTTCTCGAAGTTTGTAGTGGAGCGTCCGCACGCTGATCCCCAGAAGTTCCGCCGCTTGCTCCCGATGACCTTCCACCTCTTCCAGCGCCCGGTTGATGAGGTCCCGTTCGATGCGCTGGACATTTTCTTCCAGGTTGAAGGTCGTGGGCCTGGGCGTCGCACGAAAGTCGGCCGGCAAATCCCGGGCGGCGATGGTTTCGCCCGGGCAGGTGATGACCAGGCGTTCGATCAGATTGCGGAGTTGCCGAATGTTGCCGGGCCAGTAGTAGGAGCAGAGGACCTCGGTTGCCGGTGCCGAGAGCGTCTTGGGCTTCTTCCCGTACGCCAGGGCAAATTCCCGAAGGAACAAATCTGCCAGAGCCGGGATGTCCTCCCGACGCTCCCGGAGCGGCGGGAGCACGACTGGGATCACGCTGAGACGGTAGTAGAGGTCCTGGCGGAATTTGCCCTCGTCGACCAGCGCTTTCGCGTCCCGGTTCGTGGCCGCCACGATCCTCGCGTCGACCTTGATGGGGCGGTCCGAACCTACGCGCCGGACTTCTCCCTCCTGAATGGCCCTGAGGAGGTCAACCTGATTCTTCTCCGGGATCTCGGTGATTTCGTCGAGGAAGAGCGTGCCCCCATCAGCCTGCTCGAAGACTCCCTTCTTCTGGTGGGTGGCACCGGTGAACGCCCCCGCTTCGTGGCCGAACATCTCACTCTCGAAGAGGGTCTCGGGGAGCGCCCCGCAGTTAATCGAGACGAAGGGGCGATCCTTTCTGGGGCTGTGTTCGTGAATCGCTCTCGCCGCGAGTTCCTTCCCGGTGCCGCTCTCCCCCTGAAGAAGGACGGTGGCGTGGCTCGGAGCTACCTGGATGACGGTATCGAGGACCTTCCGCATGCCGGCGCTGTTGGCGAGAAGAATCTGTCCGCCTTGGCCGAGCTGCAGCCGGGCCCGGAGCTCCCGGTTTTCGAGGATGATATTCAGATTGGCGACCGCCTTCTGGACGAGGACCCTGAAGTGCTTGATGTCGAGGGGCTTGGCCAGAAAGTCGTTTGCCCCCATCTTCATGGCTTCGACCGCGCCGTCGATCGAGCCATGGGCGGTGATCATGATGACGGGAGTGTCGGGGTCGCGCTCCCGGACCTCGCGGAGGACGTCGAAGCCGTCGACGGCGCCGGGCATCCGAAGGTCGGTGACCACGAGGTGGAATGACTCGCGCCGCAGCTTGCGCAGCGCCGAGTCCCCGTCGGGGGCGGTGTCGATCTCGAACTCGGGCGCGTCGATCGCCTCCCGGAGTCCTTCGCGGACGTTAAGCTCGTCGTCGACAATCAAGATCCTCACGTGGTCGAGCTTCATTTGGCACTCTCCGCGGGAAGACCGATCGTAAAGGTCGTCCCGGACGGGCTGCTTTCGATGTTGATGTACCCCTTGTGCTCCGCCACGATGCGCTGTGTGAGGTAGAGTCCGAGTCCGGTGCCCCCCTGCCGGGTCGTAAAGAAGGGATCGAAGATGCGATCGCGGACCTCGGAAGGGATGCCCGGCCCGGTGTCTTTGATCGCCACCGTGGCGAACGCGCCCGCCCTGTCCAGACGACAGCAGAGCGCGCCGCCCTTTTCCATCGCCTGGATCGCGTTGATGACGATGTTGAGCAAGGCCTGTTGAATCTGGCCCTCGTCCAGGAGGAAACGGCTGGGGGATTCCGAGAATCCTTCGCGGGCGATCGAGATCTTCTGCTTGCGGCACTCCGGTTCCACGAGCGCGAGCACCCCCTCGACCACCGTCTCGAGCGCCACCGGCGTCCTCTCCACGGAGTGAGGCCGGGCAAACGAGACGTACTTGTCGACGATTCCATGGAGGCGATGGATTTCCGAACGGATGACCCCAAGGTATTTCTGAGTTTTGCTTTGGGTCGCCGAAGCAACCGCCTCTTCGAGAAGCTGTTCGTGGATGCTGAGCGCGGCGAGCGGATTCTTGATCTCATGCGCGATGCCCGCGGCGAGCGTGCCCAGTCCCGCCAGCTTTTCCGTGCGGCGCATTTCGAGGTCCAGGAACTTGAGGTACGTCACGTCCTGCATCTGGAGGATGACACCGATCCGCTCCCCCTTGTTGCTGTGAAGGAATCGCCCATCCAGCCGCAGGGTGGGCTTCTTGTCCCCAACGGGAACATCCACGTCGACGCCGCTGAATTCGTCCCCCAGACGGACAAGTCGGTCAAATTGATCGACGAGCGCGGGAACGTGACTCAGGACCTCTCTGAAGCTCCTCTTCACTCCATCCTGGCTGACGCCGGCGAGTTCGCGCGCCCGCTGATTGACGTTGGTGATCGACCCCGAAAGATCGCTCGTGATCACCCCGATGGAAATGCTCTGGAGAATGTCGTAGGCGTAGAGCTTGACGTAGGTCAGTCGGTCGCGGGTTTCTGAATAGGCCCTATAAACCAGAAAGAGCGCCGATCCGGTCATTGCCATCACGACCACGATGGCCCCCAGGAGTAGCGCGACGTGTCCTGCGGGGTTCTCCCGGGAGATGCTCCAGATCGTGACTAGAGCCAGGATGGAAGCACCGCCGAACGCGCCTGGCAGGCCCCACTGAATCCACCGCTGCTCGAAGAATCGGGGTTTGCGTTCCAGCCGGAACATCGACTCAATGTATCGGGTGGGGGACCCGGGATCAATCCGATTCGTGCAATGTCTCGCAGCTACTCTGCAGGAAATTGCACTTCTTTGAGGTTATGGGTTGTTTGCGTATTTAAATAGCTGGTGTTAAGGTATTTGCGAATGCATAACCTTGGCCATCTGGCAGAGCGTTTGCGGGTTCCGATAGAAAGTAAACGAACTTGTGCGTGCTTAGGTCCGGACTCTCTGGCTGAGTTTCCCGGGAAAACGATGTCTAAGCTAGCGATCGGAAACTGAAGACGATCAGAATCGTCCTGCGTTCGATCGATCATGCAGTCGAAGCTGGCCCGGGAAAGGGGGGGAAGTGGCTTACTCGGTGAAGGTCATCGTCTACACGGCAGATGATTCCAACGTGATCCAACTAGTCCGCACGGCGATCGAGAAAGACGGCGCCAGGATCCGGGAATTCACCGCCAGCCTCGCAGCGGATGGCGGGAAGGAACTCTACATCGAACTGCACCTTAGCGACCCCAACATTCTTGGCAAAATCGTCCGAAGGGTGGAAGCCGTTCCGGGAGCCGCCGTGATGGCTTCTACCGAGCCAGCGGACAACCGCACTTCTAAGAAAGCCAAGGCATGAAGGACCCCGAACTTCGGGATCTTGAAATAGGCGAACAGGAACTCCGCGACTGGCTTCGATGGCTGGCACTGGAACCCCACGGCTGTTATTTGTGCCATCGCATTTCACTCGAAGCCCAGATGAACGCGGGGCGTGTAAGGGCACAGGAAATCAGGGGAGTGGAACTTACACGCAAAGAGGTACTCCGACATCTTTCTCAGTGTATCCCTGAGCGGCAAAAGAGGATCCAGTGATCCAGCCTCCAATGGACTTAACGAGGAGCTCCGCTCCTCGCAGCGGACAGTCGCAGTCCGCTCAAGTGGCTCTCAACCTCATACGCCTCCGTGTACGAACACGGACCTGTGGCAGAGGTCGGGTGGGCGACCGGTTGGCGGCCGCCCACCCTGTTCTCCTAATGAAGGATGGCGGCGTTCAGGTTGTCGGCTTCCGCGTCCGCAAGGCGATTCAGGGGATCCACGACGAGGAGATCGAAATCACTTACGCGAACCAGTCGGTCCCTACTTCGGTGCTGGCTCAGGTGGGAAGTGTGCCAGGGGTGCTCTTCCTTAGCTTGGTGGCGCTGGGGTCCCACGATCGGCCATCAGTTTAGAGAAGGTTGGAAGAGCGGAAGTATGACCCTCAGATCGTTCCTTGCGCTAGATGTCCGTGATAGTTCCGCTACAGAGTCCCTTCTGCGAGCCCGAATCGAAGAAGCGGGCGGGATGGTCGAGCAATGCGACACGAGGATCGCCCCACGGGGAGGCCAGGAGATCGTCTTCGCACTCAAGGCGGTCCTGGTCGACGTTCTTCACCGGATCATGCAGAGGGTGGAGAAGCTCCCCGGGGGTCGCCGTAAGATCCGTTTCTCAGCACGCTCACAGTTGATCCCGGATTCCTCTCCTCCTTAAAGTCCGGAAAAGGCCTGGTGTGGACGAACGGCTCCCTTGCATGAGATGCGGAATACGGGTCTTGTCAGACCACTTGCAGCGAGTGGCCACGGCAGGTGGCGAGTATCGTTTTTGCATTCTCTGCGCGAAGGACTTCTGGGAGTGGCTGTCCTGTCGATCGCTCCACACGGAAGCAGAGCCGGTAAGCCGGGAGATAAAGGGCTTTTCGGTCGCGCTTTGTCTCATTTGCCGCTGTGAGTTAGACCGTTGGCTGAAACCGCTCTATTTGTGAGGAGGCATCGATGGCAACTCTACTCTCCTTCTCGTTCATCGGGTTGATTGCCTTGGTACTGCTTTGCTTGACGATTCGCGACGACATTTTCAAGTCGAGAGGGAAGTAGGGCCTGGGTGCAGCGTACGGCCGTCACCGTCGTACGTCAGTTCATCGTCAGCCTAACCGGGCTGCTGATGAGTACTCCGGTGAGTACTTTTTTCCGTCTTTTTCCGTCCGGGTTCGCCGAAGATTGTCCTCAATTCGTCGATCGAGAAACGCCTCCTAGCAGTCATTTGGTGCGCAGATATTGGAGGCCCGAAAGTGTCAACCAAACTATTCCGTCAGCGTGTCTCACTCCGACCGTTTCGGGACACTTGCTTCCATGGCCCGATCTTCCTTCCAAGTGTCCGATCTGCAACAACAGTGGTGAGCTGCCGGCTTAGGTCACTCTGATGCGGGGCAGGGTTCTCGATTCGTGACTCTTCTTCTTCGAAACTCCCAGAGAGCGATCGGCTGCGGCAATAAGTTCGTCCGCCGTTTCGGCGTCCTCGGGCCAACATCCGATCCCCGCGCTCAGCCCAAGGCCTGTGCGAGAGCGGACGGCGTGGGCGGCCCGGTCGACCAGGACCATCGCGGAGGCGCGGTCGGCCAGACCGATCAGAATGAATTCGTCCCCTCCGTGACGTCCCAGGACATCGCTGTGACGGAGGGTGCTCATCAGGGCCTGTGCGGCATCGCAGAGCACGCGGTCGCCTCTGAGATGACCCTCGTTGTCGTTGATCGCCTTGAATCCGTCCAGATCGATCAGAATGGCGAACAAACTCTTGCCGGTCCGGCGAGCCGTTTCCAGGATGTTCTTGAGCGCCTCTTTGATGTAGCGTCGGTTGTAGAGGCCGGTGAGGGGATCAGTCATCGCCAGTTCCTGCAGGTTCTCGATCAGCCTGTTATTTTCGGCCTCCAGATCATGGCGGACGGATCCCAGGGCGCCGAATAGGATTCCAAGAAGGACCGGCTGGATCAAAAGGATCAGATGGGTGGGATGAGCGCGAAACGCCTCCAAGGGCCCCTTGCCTCCAGGTTCGAGGAGACCCAGGTCGAAAATGTAGACAAATGAGGGAATGAGAAGTCCCCAGAAGGCTCCAAGCCAAAGATAGGAGTTGCGCCGGGGGTCGTACGTATAGGATTTCCGGAAAGCGCGAAGAAATGCAGCGAACGTTCGCATTGTTGCCCCCGGTCCTGCCTGCGACTCCCTGGGGCGGAGCGTCCGTCCAGTCGTCGCCAAGGCTGGCTCAGGAAGCGCACTCGAGGCACGATTTCGGGACCGGACGGCCGCTTCTCCTGTAGGCATGAGATTAGTCAGAGCAACTCTCGTGCCACTTTGAACCTTAGAAGCGTTGTGGCGGTGTCCTTCGGCTCACTGCCAATTCCATCCTTTGGGAGCGAGGGTGTGAACCGCCGGCCTCTGGAGGATGACCGCTCGATCCGAGCGCTCCAGGACGGCCATCGCCGCATTTCCCACGATCGTGCTTTCCTTGCCTTTGCTGACTGGGGTGCTCATGGCGATCAGGTCTGCCTCCAGCGTCTCCGCGTGAGAGACGATCTCCTCGATCACATCGCCCTGGGCGACCAACTGCCAGAAGTCCAGTCCTGAATTCGCAAGGCGATCCGTGAGGCCTAGGAGCTTCTCCATGGGATGCTCGGAAGCAGCGAGCTCAGGCTGAGATCGGGCCTGCGGAAGCAGGGAGAGTGCGTGTTTGGATACGTGGAGGAAGACGACTTCGGCTTCGGCCCGGATCGCCATATTCATGATGGTTGGGAGAATGGTGAGCGAGTCCTCGGAGGCGTCCAGGGGCACGAGAATCCGCCGGAGGCCCTTGTGCGTGGGGACGATGCCGGGTCGGCCGAGAAGGATGGGAAGTTGCGACCCACGCTCCACGGTTTCGGCCACGCTTCCCAGACACCGCTTGGCCACGCCTGTTTGGCCACTCGCTCCCATGGCGATGAGGTCGATGTTGAACTCGAGGGCCACTTGGAGAATGGCATCCGCAGGATCGCCCGTGCGGATGAGATCGAGCCCCCGCACGTCGGGCAGTCTTTCTCGAAGCCCCCCAAGATAGGAGAGCGCCTGGTCGTGACCTGCCATGACCCCAGCAGAAGTCGCGTCGATGCGCAAGGGAAGCATGGGGACGACGTGAAGAAAATGAACGCTGGCTCCGCCCAGGGCCATCCGCTCGACTTCACCCAGGGCCGCTTCGGAGGCCGGCGAACCGTCGAGCGCGACCAGGATTCTAAACGTCATGGTGAATCCGACCAGAGGAGCTAGAAGACCTTAAGGAGGCAGTTCTCGGATCCGAATGGATTTGCCACGCGCTGGCTCGCGTCCTCGTGATCGTGCCAGTCTCCGTCGATGAGAAGCCGGTACTGATACTCGCCGGGGCCCAGGGGAAGGACGGTTCTCCAATGGCCCTTGCCGTCGTGGCTGAGACGGATTCCCTGCTTCGCCCAACGCGTGAAGTCGCCCGTCACCCGCACGTCCTCGGCTTCGGGCGCGGTGACCACGATGGGCACTCGACGAGGTTCGGGCGGGACTGTCATCTTTTCAAGCATGAATCCTCCTTAGCGTTCGGACGAATCGCGATTCGGTTTGTCGTCGGGACGTGGAAAGGCGCGCCAAGAGTCGCGACGGACCAAATGAGACGGGATACCGAACCTCGGGGCCCAGGAATCGAACCGCAAAGGTTTTGGTCCGCGACCCTCGATCCGCCTCAAGCCTCTTTTTCTGTCGAGCATACTGAAGGATTAAGCAAGACTCATGCCAGTGAAATGCCGGGTCCACCTTTGGGATGCAAAGGCACCCGATCGGGTGTGGAAGGGTCAGGTCGGAAGGAGCGGTGGCCGCTCTTCGATTTTCGGAGACCGTGGCTTCGTGGGATGTGTGCGATAAGAGCTCAGTTTGCGCTGGAGCGTCGCAAATCCGATTTCGAGCGAAGCTGCAGCCTGCTTTCGATTTCCGCCCTTGGCGTCCACGATGGCGAGGATATAGTCCTGTTCGATGGCTTTCAGCGGGCGGATCGCCCCTTCAATGTTCGGAGCCGGAACCACCGATCTCACTTCCGGAGGAAGGTCTTCAATGTCCACCCTGGTCCTCGCTGCCACCGCGACGGCGCGCTCCATCACGTTCGCCAGCTCGCGGACGTTGCCGGGCCAGGAGTAGCCCAGCAGCCGGTCGGCGACCGCGGCGGTAAGACCGTCGATCGGGCGTTTCATGCGGAGGGCCGCTTCCGCCAGCAGGATCCTGGCCAGCGGGAGAAGATCTTCTTTCCGCTGGCGGAGCGGAGGCATGGCCAGCTCGACCACCTTCAGGCGGTAGTACAGATCTTCCCGGAATCGCTTGGCGGCGACTTCCGGGACGAGATCCCTGTTCGTCGCCGTGATGATGCGCGCGCTGATCGGACGACTCTTATTTTCGCCGACGCGCCGCACTTCTCGTTCCTGCAGCACCCGGAGAAGCTTGACCTGCATGGGAAGGGGGATCTCCCCGATTTCATCGAGGAAGAGAGTTCCCCCGTTGGCCGCCTCGAAGAGACCTGCTCGGTCGACGGTCGCGCCGGTGAAGGCGCCGCGGGCGTGGCCGAACAACTCGCTTTCCAGAAGAGTGTCGCTGATCGCACCGCAATTGATCGCCACGAAAGGCCCGCCGGCGCACGCTGATTGATCGTGGACGAACCGGGCGATCCGCTCCTTCCCGGTGCCGCTCTCTCCCGTGATGAGCACCGTTGCATCTACCTTGGCAACGGTCTTGGCCAGCTCGACGACACGGCGCATGTCCGAGCTCCGGGCCACAATGCCCGCGGGATCGTCCTCAACCTTGGCGACCTGCGCGAGCTGGCGCGTCCGCTCGCGAAGCTGGTGCTCGGTCCGCTTGAGCGCCTGAGCGACCTCTTTCAGCGCTGTATCGATGTCCTCCCGGTTGAACACGGACAATTGATCCCGGAAATCGCTTCCCCATTGATCAGCCGGCTTGATGGTGACATGACAGGCCGTGTCGCCCTTGCCCATGCAACGGTCTTCAAGCGCATAGATGTCGCTCCCGGTCGCAACGCTCAAATAGCCGCTGGCCAGCCCGCAAAGCGTCCAGCAGACCGGATAATCTGCAAGGCCCAAATGGAGAATGTGCTGCTCGGCCTCGTACGAGACGCGCCAGGTTCCCCCCTCCGGTCCAAAGGCGGCGCTGCTCCCGGGTTCGAGCATGAAAAGCCCCTGAAGCGCGTAGATCCGAGCGCCGGCCCGCTGCCAGTCCTCAGGGCTGTCCCACTTGAACCGGGTTTTCATCGCTTCGGCCAGTCGCCTGCCGTGCACGTAGCCGAAACGACTCAGAATCCCCCGGGCCACGCGGATCCCGAAGGTGTCGATCAGTTCCTTCCGAAGCAGCCCCTGCGCCACCGCGTCGAAGAGGAGCGCGCGCTGGCCCGCAAAGTGGATGAGCCCCCCGCCCGGGTCCAGTTCCAGCAATTCTTTGAGATCGAGGGCATCGACTCGCAAACATCACCTCGGTGTGCTGGTTTCACTGTAGCATGATTCGGGACCTGAACCTAAGCCTATCCCCGCATTCCGCGGGGCATCTCTCGGCGAAAGGGCCGCTTTGCACATCAAAGTGAGACATCCCGGCATCAATCTGATTCATCTCGGGGTCAACCGGGAACTTGGAGCTCCCGAGGCTCACCCGTCCTGGATGGCCCCTCCTTTGCTCGCCTGTCAAGGGACCGGTCGGAGTGGAGGCGTGGCGGGGATCACATGGACGTCGAACGATGATCGCTGTAAGAAGATCGGAGGAGCGTCGTCACCTGAGGCGCGGGGTTCATGACGCGTGGATGACGTTCAATCGGGATAATCGGCTCGACCCTCTTTGCCGCGGCTTCCGTGCCCTGGAATCGCTGAACGAGGAGCACATTGGACCGGATATGGGATTGTGTCCTCCTCCCCAGGAAGTCATCGAGATGATTACGTATGTCCGTGAGGGGACCCTGGTTCGTCAGGACAGAGCAGGCAAGCGGAGTCGTCTGGGGCCCGGAGAGTTCGAGCGGGCGAGCGCCGGTTCCGGCGTCGCCTACAGAGCGTTGAACGGCTCGTTGAACGATCGCGCCCAAGTATTCCAAAGCTGCATCACGACCGGAGCCGCCGGTCCCGTCCTGGAGCGGGAACAAAAGCGCTTTCCGACCGCGGACCGAGAGGGTGTTCTTGGTCTGATCCTTTCGCCAGACGGGAGAGGGAAGTCGCTCAGGATCTGCCAGGACGTTCGGCTGTATTCCTCGATCCTGCTGCTGGGACATCACTTGCTCCACGAATTGGGGAAGGGCCGGGGGGCCTGGCTCCATGTGGTTAAAGGCAGGATTCTGCTCAGAGAGTTTGAGCTGTGCGCTGGGGATGGAGCTGCGCTAGAGAACGAGGCGGTGATCTCCTTCACTGCTAAGGAGCCGGCAGAGGTGCTCCTTTTCGATCTGGCGTAGAAGTGCGTAGAACATCCCTGCGTCCGAGACCCGATGTTCTGAGTGACGCGAAGACTGGCCGATACTTTGCTGCTATGGCTTGCATGGACTTCATTGAAGGTCGGATGAATTCGCTCGGAATTCGTTCGTCGAGCAAGACATGCGGGCGGTCCCTGCCGTTTACGTAGGCATTTTGCTCTGAACAATGGTCTTTGAATGAAAAACCCACAGTTACGGAGAAGAGCTTGACTGAAGATAAGAAAGCAGACCTCGCAGTTGGGGCCGGCGCGACCCCTGTCGCCGTAGCTCCGCAGGCAATCCCGGCGATCGTCGATTCGAGCAAGGCGGCCACTCCCATCGTTCTGTCGCAGGCGCCGCCGTTCGCCGCTTCGGATGCGAAGCCGGTTGTCGACCAGGCGTCGTCGGTGGTCGCCCATCCTCTCGCCGAGAAGAAGTAGGTCGTCTTCGCGCGACATCTGCTACTGTTCCCGGGACCGCCGCCGCTCGGCGGTGGTCCCGGGAACCCCTCTGGTCGTCCTTCCTCCTTGAGCGTTCAGAATTACTCGCAATCCAAAACCCATCGACTCGTGGCACGCCTCTTGCGCTACGAGCTTCCGTATGGCGGGAAACTACCACAACGGGATGGACGTGCTGACGGCGAGAGATGTCGAGCGGATTTACCAGGTCACGGATCAACTGCATCTGCATCGCGACTGGGTGGTCGTCCCGCTCGGCTGCGCGCCTGCGGCGTTCGAAGTCGTGCAGCCCGACGGGAAAGTCCTCTTGAGGCCGCCCGGCGGCGACCTCTTGGAGCCCTGGATCGACGGACTTCTCGCTCGCCTCTCGGCCATGGATCTTTCCCGTACCGCCCGCCTGGGAGTGGATGATCCGATGAGCCATCTCACCGGAATGCATGCCCCGCGCTCGTACGGCACCCAGCGCTATCTGGAAGGCCGTGCCGGCCTGTATATCGGCTGTGAAGGTACCCGGAAAACCCTTTGAAGCAGGAGGAAATCCCATGTTCTCCATCAAGCCGTTGCACGAGAAAGTCGTGGTCGAACGGATGGACGCGGAAACGAAAAGCGGCGGAGGAATCCTGATCCCCGACACCGCGAAGGAAAAGCCCATGCGAGGGACCGTGATCGCGGTAGGACCGGGCCGCGTTCTGGAGAGCGGCGAGGTGAGGCCCCTCGACGTGAAGAAGGGGGACAAGGTCCTTTTCGGCAGCTACGCAGGAAGTGAGGTCAAGCTGGAGGGAAAGGACTATCTCATTGTGAACGAGAGCGAGATCTTTGCCGTGATCGGAGCATAACGGAGAACCCATGACAGCCAAGCGCATTGCATTCGACCAGGAAGCTCGTGAGGCCATCCGCCGCGGCGTGAAGCAGCTCGCCCGCGCGGTCAAGGTGACGCTCGGACCCCGCGGCCGCGCAGTGCTCCTCGAGAAGAAGTGGGGCGCCCCGATCGTCAGCGTCGACGGCGTCACCGTCGCCAAGGAGATCGAGCTCAAGGACCCTTACGAGAATATGGGCGCGCAGATGGTGAAGGAAGTCGCCTCGAAGACGAACGACGTTGCGGGGGACGGGACCACGAGCGCCACGGTGCTCGCCGAGGCGATCTTCGACGAAGGCCTCAAGAACGTCACCGCCGGCGCCAACCCCATTGCCCTCAAGCGCGGCATCGACCGGGCCGTTGAGACGATCGTCGCGGAGTTGAAACGCCTCTCCAAGCCTGTCCGCCTGGACGACAGCTCCGAGGTCCGGAATGTCGGCACCATCGCAGCGGGCGGAGACGAAAGCATCGGCAAGATGCTGGCCGAGGCGATGCAGAAGGTCGGCAAGGACGGCGTGATCACGGTCGAGGAAGGCAAGGGCCTGGAGACCTATGTCGAGTGGGTCGAGGGCATGCAGTTCGACAAGGGCTACCTGTCTCCGTACTTCGTCACCGAGCCCGAGGAGATGAAGGCGACCTTCAAGGACTGCTATATTCTTCTCCACGAGAAGAAGATCTCGGCGGTCAAGGACCTGATCCCGCTGCTCGAAACGGTCGCCAAGTCGGGGAAGCCGCTCCTCATCATCAGCGAAGACATCGAGGGCGACGCGCTCTCGACGCTCGTCGTAAACAAGCTGCGCGGCACGCTCAACATCTGCGCCGTGAAGGCCCCCGGCTACGGTGACCGCCGCAAGGCGCTCATGGAGGACATCGCGGTCCTCACCGGCGGCAAGGCCATCTTCGAAGACCTGGGCATCCAATTGGAGAAAGTGGATCTCACGCTCTTGGGCCGCGCCAAGAAGATCGTCGTCGAGAAGGAGAACACGACCATCATCGAAGGGGCCGGGGATACGAAGGCGATCCAGGGCCGCATCGGCCAGATCAAGAAGGAGATGGAGGACACGACCTCCGACTACGACAAGGAGAAGCTCCAGGAGCGCCTGGCGAAGCTGGCCGGCGGCGTAGCTCAGATCAAGGTCTGCGCGGCGACCGAGGTCGAGATGAAGGAGAAGAAGCTCCGCGTGGAGGACGCGCTCCACGCGACCCGTGCGGCGGTCGAGGAAGGCATCCTGCCCGGCGGCGGCGTGGCGCTCCTCCGCGCAGCCAAGGCTCTCGACAAGATCAAAGGGGCTGACGACGACGAAAAGACCGGCATCGACATCGTCCGCCGTGCCGTGGAGGCGCCGATCATCCAGATCGCTCGGAATTCCGGAGTGGAAGGGGCGATCGTGGTAGACAAGGTGATGGAGTCGAAGGACGTGAACTTTGGCTTCAATGCCGACACCCTGGAGTACGGTGACCTGCTCAAAGGCGGCGTCATCGACCCGACAAAGGTCGTGCGATGCGCGCTTGAAAATGCGGCGAGCGTGAGCTCTCTCCTACTCACCACCGGGGCGATCATCGCGGAGATCCCGGAGACTCGTCCCGCCCCGGCAGCGAACGCCATGGGAGAAGAGATGTAACCCAATCAACGCCGCATCTAAATGATGCGCCCGTGCCTCAAATTGATCGTTTCGACGCAGTCCGGATCAAGCACCCTCGAAAACGTGGAGATGCGCCCGGGTTTGGCCGACGCTTTGCGCTATCCCTGCTGAAACGACGCAAGCGTCTTCCAAAGGAGACTTCTATGATCGAAGAGAAGAACAGCGGAGCCTTTGATCACCCGGTCGAGGCCAAAGTCGTCCAGCCGGCTCCGGGAAACCGGGATACGTTCGCCATCATCATGGAATCGGTGACCCAGCAAATCGCCAGTTCGGCCAAGGGAACCGGGCTTACCGATGGCCCCCTTCTGGATGCCATCTCCCCGGTGGTGGCCGCCGCCGCGCGGAACGCCGTCGAGACGGGCGGCGACCTGATCCCCGGAACCAAGGCGATCATCATGGGGGTCCTTCGGGGCGCAGGGGCGAGGAATGACGCCGCGCTCAAGATTCTTTCTCACGCCGCGAGAATCGTCATTCATCACACGGCGGACAGGAACGGGAATCTGGCTGCCGCGGTCAAGGGGGTCGTCCTGGGAGCCATCGCGAGCGCCAGGACCATGGGGGTGGACGTCGCCCGGGCGGCTTCGACGGCCGCTCAGGGTGGACTGGCGGGGGCCAGGGAGGCGGGTTCCGTTACCGTCGAAAGAGTGCTCGGAGCCTTGAAGGAGCCCATCGGAGGCAACCCGGTCGCGCTTCCGGAGCCTCTGGCGACCTGAGAGAACCCGATGCGAAAATATGCTGCAGCGAGTTTTATCGTGCTGGGAATCATTCTAACAACGGTTGGTCTGGACTCCACCGAGTCGACCAGTCGCCTGTGGACAATGAGCGAGCCGACGAAGCTCTTGATCGGAGGCATCCTGTCCGTGACGGTCGGCTTGTACCTGGCGTCCTGCCGCAGGCAACGCGCCTGAAGGAGAAGCTAGATGCCCATTCCTTTGAAACTCGTGGATCGCGGGAAGCTCCTCTCGGAAGACCTCGCCGGTCACATCCGGGAGAGGACCGTGAAACTGGGACACTTCTATGGGAGTATTCGGGGATGCCGCGTAACGGTCGATGGACCCGGACAGCACCCGCTTCAGGGCCGCATCCGGGTCCGGATTCACCTGTCGGTCCCGGGTTCGGAGATCGCCATCAATCGCCAGACCGGCGCGGATCTTCCCATGGCCATCCGCGAATCTTTTGATGCCGCCGACCAACGTCTGCAAGACTACGTCCGGCTCAGCAGGCAGTCCAAGAAGACCACGGGCCGCCGGCCCAAGCGATGAGCCTCGTGCCCAATGGGAGGCATCCCATCCTCTTCGCTGACCTTGAATAGGGCGGCAGACTACTCCTTCCGTTCCTGCCGATAGTCACAACCTCTTTCGGGGCAAGCGACGATCACCGGCATGATCGGAGCCAGATTCTCAAGGGAGCTGTAACCGGTTGCCCAGGAGAAACTCGCGGGCTCGCGGGGCCGTCTTTCGAGCCTCCTGTCATGAACCGGGCATTTCTGGTCTGCCATTAGCTCTTCCTTCGCTCCACTACCCTTTGACCAAGCAAGTCACGTTCCCAATGAAGGTCAAGACTCGACTGCAGTGTGGCATGAGAATTGCACTACATGGATGTCGCGGGACGCGTGTCCCTGTCCGAAGGTCTTCTGTGATTACGCTCCATCGTGTCCGAGGACAGGACACGCGTCCGCCTTCTCCGCGGGCGCTTAGATCGCGGGAACACTGGTTGAAAGCAGGCTAAAACATGAATCTGGAAGTCTTGTCCTCAAGCGAGAGCATGACCCTTTGCCGGGCGGCCGCCGGCCTGGTCCAAAGGCGATTCACTTCGATGGCGCGCCAAATCGAGCAGGGAGACTGCGACCTGAGTCGGCTCTTCATCGAGCTGGCCGGTGATATGGGGAGAACCCTCGTCGAAATTCAACAACTTGATGCCCCGGGCTGGCTGCCGGCGTCACCCGAGAATGCTCAGAAGGCCGCTCTTGGATTTCTCCCTTCCCTTTCAAAGGACAGCAGTGAAGTACGCCTGGACCGGGAGTCGGGATTCTACCGGGTGGAGTGCATCCTGGAAGATCTGGCCAGATTCTACGCTGCGCTCGTTCGGCAAAGCTGTGACGAAAAGTCGCGGGAGAACCTGCTCCGATGGAAAGTGGCGGTCGAAGCACGACTTGAATTCCTGCATCGTGTGGTCCTTTAGGGGCCTTCATGAACATTCTGCTTGAGCGATATCCCAAAGCCGTTCCGGGGCAGATCATTCTGCGGCCGATGAACGCCTCGGACGAATCCGCCCTGGTGTCCTTCTTCAAGAGGATCCCGGTCGACGAGCGTCAGCTCTTTCGAGAGGATGTGACCCAGCAATCAATCATTCAGGCCTGGATTCGCAATCTGGATTTTGGGCGAGTTCTTCCGGTTCTGGCCTTCGTGGGTCCTCGAATCGTGGCCGACGCGACGCTTCATCGCGATCAGGGGGGGTGGGCTCGTCATCTGGGAAAGGTCAGACTGACCCTCGATCCGGAATTCCGCCAGCAGGGCCTCGGTCGTCTCCTGATGCAGGAGTTCATCGACCTCGCAAAAGCCCTCGGAGTCGCCGTCCTGCAGGCTGAAATCCTCGACGTTCAGAGGAAAGCGGCCGCCCTGTTCGAGGAGATGGGTTTCCACCGTGTCGCGACTCTCCCCCAGAACGCCATCGACCTGGCCGGCCGCGTCCACGACATGCTGGTCTACTCCCAGACGATCAGCATGCCGGAGGGTTTGGCACCGGAAGCCAGGATGGCGGAAGCGGACGCGGAGGTTGGGGGCGGATAACCGGGCATTCGCCTATCGGATTCGAGCACCGCGATCGCGGAACAGCGTGGACTCTTCCATGGGATCTATGGACCTGCGGGTGTACTTGTCCCTTCTGTCGGGGGGCCAACAAAGAAGACTGTAGATGTTCTTAGGGAAATCGACCCTGCCAAGGGCTCGTTGGTGGGAGCCTGGAAACTCGAGAAGGGGGCTCTGATTGGGTCTCCGAGCGAACCGCAAGGACGCGCTATCCTTCAGACATCGATCACCCTCCCCGATGAATATGATCTCACCCTGGTGCTGGAACGTACAGAGGGTCTGAACAACTTTTGGCTGGGCCTGGTTGGCGGCGGAAAATCCTTCATGCTCCACTTCGATGCGTACGGCGGGACAGTCTCTGGCCCGCAGCCCCTGGACGGAAAAGATGTGAAGGCGAACGGCGTCGGAGTAAAGGAAAGGCTCCTCACAAATGGTAAGCCGCGGACCGTAGTGGTGCTCGTTCGGAAGAATTCTCTGACCGTTCAGGCCGATGGAAAGGAGTTCCTCGCCTGGAAGACTGACTGGTCGCGGGTGACGCCCGAGCCAGAGGTTAGACCAAAGGACCCGAAGGCACTGTGGATGGGAGTATCGGGCACGACGTACAAAGTTCACCGGATGACTTTGTCGTTTCCGAAGAACTAGAATCGGTCTACGATCCAGTCCTGAGGACGGTCGTGCGCTTGAAGTCCCTCAACCGCATGGAAGTGGCCGTGCTGCGGCTGGAGCCGTCGACCTTGAAGCTGACCGCCTTGGAAGAGCGCTGATCCCGCGCCTTCAAGCGTCGGCCTTCTTGCCTTTCTTCGAAGCAGGCCCTTTCCGCCGCGACCGTCCGGCACGGCGGGCCGGTGCTTTACCCGGTCTCGGTTCGGGGCGGGTGATGCGCCAGCTGCCGTCGGCGAATCGGGCGCTCCAGCCGGTGGCTTCCCCGTCTTTCATGCTGGTGAGGTAGTGCTCGCGCACCTTGCGGTCGAAGCGGACCAGGACGGGGTTGCCGGCGTCGTCCCGCTCGGGGGCGTCGGCCAGGTAATGGAATTTCGGATCGAGCTCCGCCCGGTGCCGCTGGAGGTCGGTCACCTCCGGGGCCCGCGCTTCGCGCGAGCGCGGGAAGGTGCTGGCCGACAGGAAGACGCCGGCGGCGCCGTCCCGGAGGACGAAATAGTCGTCGGACTTCGCGCAGCGCAGCTCGGGCATCGGGACCGCCGGCGCCTTGGGGGGGGCAGGCTGGCCGTTGCGGAGGAGCTTCCGGGTGTTCCGGCAGTCCGGATAGCGGTCGCAGGCGAAATACTTTCCGAACCGTCCCATCCGGAGCTTCATGCCCGCCCCGCACTTGTCGCACGGAATGACGGGACCTTCGTACCCCTTCAGCTTGAACGTGCCCTCTTCGACCTCGGTGCCGGGGCAGTCGGGACTGTCGTGGCAGACGTGAAGCTTGCGCTTTTCGTCGACGAGATAGCTGTCCATGGCGGTGGCGCAGCGGGGGCAGCGCCGCTTCGAGCGCAGGGCGAGCGCCTCGGCGGCGCTCCCTTCGGCCTCGTCCTCGTCGTCGCCGGTGCCCTCGTCGGCGGGAACCGCCTCCTCTCCGGGAACGAGGTTGAGCGTGCCCTTGCAGCGCTCCTTGGGAGGAAGCGCGTAGCCGGTGCAGCCCAGGAACACTCCCGTCCGGCCGGTGCGGATCGCGGTCTTGCGTCCGCATTTGGGGCAGGGGATGTCCGTCTCGACCGGGACGTTCGAGCGCATGTTGCGGCCCGCGTCGGCGAGGGTCGTCTTGAACTCCCCGTAGAAGCGGTCGAGCAGCGCCTTCCAGTCCTCCTTCGCCTGGGCGACCTCGTCGAGCTCGCCCTCGAGATTGGCGGTGAACCCGTAGTCGAGCAGGCGGGCGAAGTTTTCAACCAGCCGCTCGGTGACCAGGTCGCCCAGCTTCTCCGCGTAGAGCCGCCGGTTGCGGAGGCTGACGTAGCCGCGTTCCTGGATCGTCGAGATCACGGCCGCGTAGGTCGACGGGCGGCCGATCCCGCGCTTCTCGAGCTCCTTGACGAGGCCCGCCTCGCTGAACCGCGCCGGGGGTTTCGTGAAGTGCTGGCTGGGGTCGAGGCGCACGACCTCAGGTTCGTCCCCGGGGGCCAGCTTGGGGAGGGATGGCTCCTCCTTCTTCGAGGCGGGCGGGAGGACCCGCTGCCAGCCGTCGAACTGGACGCGACGACCGCTCGCCCGGAACTCGAGGTCGCCCGCGGCCATCACGATGGAGACGGTGTTGAATTCGGCGGGGACCATCTGGCAGGCCACGAACTGCCGCCACACCAGCTCGTAGAGCCGCATCTGGTCGGACTCGAGATCGGTCAGCTCCGGCGCCGTGACCGCGACGTCGGTGGGGCGGATCGCCTCGTGCGCCTCCTGGGCTCCCTTCCGGGCGACGTACGAGGGCGCCGTCTGGGGGAGATAGTGGGTCCCGAACTCGCGCGTGATCCGCGCGCGGCAGGCCTCCACCGCCTCGGCGCTCAAGGCGGTCGAGTCCGTCCTCATGTAGGTGATGAGGCCGGCCTCGTAGAGCCGCTGGGCGAGCGTCATGGTCTTCTTGACGGAAAACCCCAGGTGCGTGCTCGCCGCCTGCTGCAGGGTCGAAGTGATGAAGGGCGCGTTCGGGAGCGAGCGCGAGGGGCGGTCGTCGACTTCCGAGACCCGAAACTTGGCTCCGGCCAGGGGCGCGAGCGCCGCGTCCACGTCAGCGCGCGAGACCGGCTTCCACGGCTCTCCGCGGAGGCGGAGCGCATGGGCCCGGAAGGGCGTCCCGGCCGCCAGGAGGTCGGCATGGAGCTCCCAGTACTCCTCGGGCTTGAAGTGGTAGATCTCACGCTCGCGCTCGACGACCAGGCGGGTGGCGACGGACTGCACCCGCCCCGCCGAGAGCCCGCGCGCGATCTTCGCCCAGAGCAGCGGCGAGAGCATGAAGCCGACCACCCGGTCCAGGAACCGTCGTGCCTGCTGCGCATGGACTCGGTCCAGGTTGAGTTTCAATGGATTGTCAAAGGCCTTCCGGATCGCATCGCGCGTGATCTCGGAGAAGACGACGCGCCGGAAGCGGGCGGGGTCGCCGCCGATCGCCTCTCGGAGGTGCCAGGCGATGGCCTCGCCCTCGCGGTCGAGGTCCGTCGCCAGATAGACGGCGGCGCCGTCCGCGGCGTACTTCTGGAGCTCCCGGAGGACCTTCTCCTTGCCGGGGAGTATTTCGTAGTGCGGCTTCCAGCCTTGCTCGGGGTCGACGCCCATCCGGCGTACCAGATTTGACCAAGCGCGCTCCCGCCTGGCCGTCTCCGTTTTGCGCGTGCGCTTCGGCCGCTTGGGGGCCGCCGCCTCGCCGTTTCCGTTCTCGCGGTCGCCGCCTACGGGCAGATCTCGGATGTGACCGTACGAGGACTTCACGATGAAGTCCCGACCAAGATACTTGTTGATGGTCTTGGCCTTCGCCGGCGACTCGACGATTACAAGTGAGCGCGTCATGGTTGAGCGACTAGATGGTAGCTCGAGCGGGCCGCTCGCGGCCGATTTTCGAAAAACGGCGGCGAATGCCGCGCACCCGATTTGCTCCGCCGGCGGCCCCTTCGTTCGAACTAGCCTGGTGATTTAAGCAAAAGATGGGCCTGACAGCAGCAAGTTCGCCAATGGTAGGGGGACTCTTCTAGAAGGGCTAGAGTTCAACTGAGGCTAGAAAGCGGTCCTCGCGAGGTCCAGACTGATGAGAGTTCTCGTTGCTGTCGCCTGCTGTGCGGTCCTCGTCAAGGGCGGCCCGGACGCCGAGCCGGCGCGCGCGTTGCCCCCGATCATTCTGCCTCTGGAAGTGCTCGGCGACGCGGGCACGACGCGGGAGCTTTGTTTTGACGCGGGAAGTTCCATCCCCGCAACCGGTCCCGCCCATATCGAAGCCCGCATCTACGGCCTGGAATATGAGGAGATGGGAGAGGTCGAACTCAACCGCTCGGCCCCCATCGTCCTTCGCGACGCCAACGTCGACCTCGAAAAAAATCCCAAAGCCTGGGGAGGCATCGGCGGCGCGTATTCCACCCTCGATCTGAAGATCCCGGTGCCGACGGACGCTCTGGTGCCCGGCGTCAATTCGCTCCGGTTCCGATTCCGGAAGACCGACGGCTTCGCCCTGGGATTCCGCGTGCTGAAGGCGAACGTGGTGGTCGGCGGGACGCCGTTGATCAAGCCGGAGGCGTTCCGCCAGGACGACCCGAACACCTGGCGCGCTCCCCTGCCCAGCGACGGCGACATCGCCGCGGGCAAGACGCTCTGGGAATCCGCGCCCCTGACGCTGTCCCCTCTGCAACCCGCCCCCATGAAAGCGAAGTGCGCGGATTGTCACGCCGCGGATGGCTACGATCTGAAATACTTCAATTTCTCCAATCTCTCCATCATCGAGCGCTCCAAGTTCCACGGCTTGTCCGAACCGCAGGGCAAGCAGATCGCGTCGTACATCCGCGCCCTCCAGGCGCCGAATCCCGGCCGGCCCTGGAATCCTCCCTACCAGCCGGGTCCGGGAATCGATTCGAAACCCGTTCAGGAATGGGCGGCCGGCGCCGGCATCGACTGGGTCCTGAAGGACGATACCGAGATGTTGAAGTACATGTATCCCGGCGGCGTTCCCCGGCCGCAGGACCTGAAAGCGAATCGCAATCAGCGCGAGACGCCCGTCGCCGTCGAATTGCCGTCGTGGAATCAGTGGCTGCCGCGGGTTCATCCGGTGGACGGGTGGGGCGACGGATTCAAGAAGACGCCGCAATGGCAGACCTATCAGGAGTACCGGAACAACGCCCGATTCAACGGTTCGTCCGGGGAGAAGGTCGGCACGTGGCGCGAGTTCCAGGTGGCGCGTCCGGGCCAGCCCTGGCCGAAGGACCTGGAGCCCCTCGTAAGCGGCCAGGGCGATGCGGCCGTCGAAGAGAAAGCCAGGATCCTCTATTCGTACCAACAATGGCTGCTGGTGAAGCGCTGGGAGATCGCCCGGCGGTTCGAACTCGAAGGGCTGGGGGATGTCTACTCCACCGAGAAGATCAGCTGGAATCCGTTTCCTTCCACTCTAAGCGCGGCGACGACCGTCTCCAATCCCCGGACCTGGGGCACCCACAACGCAGCCTTTAACGTCGCGCCACACATGTGCAAGCTGCCGCGCGAGAAGAACAATTCCATCCGCCGCGGGAATGCGGCGATGTGGGACTATTTCTCGCTCTCCTGGTATCACCTGCAGCTCGTCCTGACCGACAACCACCGCAGCGGCGACGGCGCGACGCACTGGCCCTACACGGTGGCCTTTACGGCCTCGCGCGGAAGCAAAGGCGGCGGATTCCCGCTGTTGCGCTTCTTCACCTTCGAGAAGTTCAGGGAGGCCTACTTCAACAACTTCGCGCTCAAGGAAGGTCCGGCTCGTTCGATGGTCCCCGGCGGACTCTACGTCATTTCGCGCAAGCATCCGCTCTCCAAAGGCGTTTTCAACGACCTCCCGAACGCGATCTATCTGCCTCTCGTCGAAGCCCAGTTGCGCTCGTGGCTGGACGATTGCAAAGCCCGTCACACGCGGGCCGAATATGCGGCCGCCCTGCCGGAACAATTCGACGGCGGCAAGTACGCCACGATCCGCAGCCACCACCTGCTCAGCTTCCCCCAGCAGCTCTTCGACGCCCTGACGGAATGGAAATCGCTGGGGCTGAACTCCAAGCTCCTCCACGAGGCCGCGGATTACGGCAAACTGCTCTGGCCGGCCGATGCGGCGGCATGGGATGGGCTGAAGCTCTAGGGGGGGATGCCATCCTTCTTGAGCGTCGAATTCAGATCAACGCCGCGATCTTCTCGCCTTCTTCGAGCACGAATCGCGGCCGGCCGGCGTGGTCCTCAAAGGTGGTGGCCGGGTCGATTCCCAACACGTGATAGAGCGTGGCCAGGACGTTCGAGGGCGTGAAGGGTTTACCGGTGGCCCGCTCCCCGAGGCGATCCGTTTCGCCGATGACCTGTCCCGTCTTCAGCCCGCCGCCGGAAAGCAGCACGAATCCCGCCTCCGGCCAGTGGCCTCGGCCGTCGGAAGTCGAATCGCCGATCTTCGGCGTGCGTCCGAACTCGCCCCAGATCACCACCGCCACATCCTTGTCCAGGCCCCGCTGGGCGAGGTCCGTGATCAACGTATAGACCGCCCGATCGTATCGGGGAAGCATCAGGCGAAGGAACCTGAAATTGTGGGCGTGAGTATCCCAATGATTGGCCTGCTCACCGACCCCGTTGCCGAATCGGACGGGGATCCGCAGGGGCAACGTGACCA
>Ga0134121_10000095_pt1 | contig 97040 bp, 72 predicted proteins | sample KB301_FD_96463 | JGI IMG/M metagenome (GOLD analysis project Ga0134121, IMG submission 96463) | Terrestrial soil microbial communities without Nitrogen fertilizer from Kellogg Biological Station, Michigan, USA - KB3-0-1 | ecosystem: Environmental > Terrestrial > Soil > Unclassified ...
ATCTGCCACGGCTGAAAAGGAAAATGCCTCTGCTAAAGCTTTTAGTGCAGCAAACCCGGCTGAACTTTCGAAGTACCAGGAGGCAACTTTTGCTGCCGGATGTTTCTGGTGTGAAGAAGCAGTGTTTGAAAGTGTGAAAGGCGTAGTCGAAGCCGTGAGCGGTTATGCCGGAGGTAACACGAAGAACCCGACTTATGAAGAAGTGGAAACAGGAACCACCGGTCATGCCGAAACTGTGAATGTTTACTATGATTCAACCCTAATAGATTATCCCACCTTGCTGAAAGTTTTTTTCGCCTCACAAAACCCTACACAGGTGAATGGTCAGGAGAATGACATCGGAACACAATACCGGTCAATTGTTTTTTATAGGAATGATACCGAGAAAAGACTTACTGATCAATATATTGACCAATTGAATAAGTCCGGAAAATATTCGCAACCAATTGCGGCACAAGTAGTCCCCTTCACCGTGTTTTGGAAAGCAGAAGATTATCACCAGGACTATATTCAGCACCACCCTGATGATGATCCTTATGTTCAAAACGTGAGCATTCCGCGCATCAAAAGATTTCAATCGCAATTTCCGCAGATGATTAAACCGGAGCGGTCGTTGATTGGAAAATGATTTCTGAAAAGACGTAAGACTTACGGACTTGAGACTTGTGGACAAACTAAAAGAAGACTTGAGACTTGTGGAGGTGAGACTTATGGACAGACTAACTTAAAATATTTTTTAATTCATCTTGCTTAGAATTCGGAATTTCAAAATCATCATAATGCTTTCGATTGGAAGAACTTAATTCCTCAATTCACAGTCCTTAGTCCACGAGTCTCATATCCACAAGTCTCAAGTCTTCTTCAATAGTCCACAAGTCTCATATCCACAAGTCCCAAGTCTTCTTCAATAGTCCACAAGTCTCATATCCACATGTCTCAAGTCTTCTTCAATAGTCCACAAGTCCCAAGTCTTCTTCAATTGAGCTCTTCTCTCCTCTCATTCAAAATTTCTTCCTTCAGAGAAGCCGGCATCTCCACTTTAATCTGTGCTTCGAGAATCGCAAATACCGCTTTCACATCCGGCACCATATTTAATCCGGGAACATTATCTCCTGACATATAAAAGCTACCCAGCAGCCAGGGCCACAGCGGATTGGTATTTCCAAAAATGATAAAACCCGAGCCATCTTTTTCCAGAGTCTTATCCAAACGCTCGATATTTTTCAGGGGCAGCGTTTGCAGTTTTCTTTTCCTTCCTGAAATCACAATCACCCTTTTGGTGGTGATGCAATAAAAAGTACGCTTGCGTTTCAGCACGTCAAGTAAAAACCGGATTCCGCCAAGATAAATGGCAGCCAAGGCAAACATGACCCCGATCACTTTGAAAATGAATTCCGACTCAAAATGCAGCAACACATAATCGAGGATCACTGAAAATCCGAGGAGGATAATGCTTATCGGAATGAGAATAATATCTGCATCACGAATCTGAATGCCACCCACGGGCTTTCCGGTCCAGAGAATGGTTTCCCCCTCTTTCAAAAGACTGCTGAATTTCTCATTCAGATTTAGAGTGTCTTTTGTTTTCATTAATCGGTTCGTATGAAATCAAAGTAACGGCAACGTTTCGGAATAATTAAATTTAACCTTGAGGAATAACGAATGTATTATTTTCGTCGCCCCACTTTTAAGAATTACCCATGAACAATTTTCAAAGACTCAATTTTCTAAGCAACCGTTTTGAGGTTTGGAGTTTTTTACCCGGGGTTTTATTTGAAATTTGGAATTTGGAATTTTAAATCACACATGCGCTTCATCAATCGGGAAATAAGCTGGCTGTCATTTAATGCACGTGTGCTGCAGGAAGCAGAGGATAGAACTGTGCCACTGCTCGAGCGCCTGCGCTTTCTGGGAATCTTTTCTTCTAACCTCGATGAATTTTTTCGTGTGCGTGTCGCCACTCTAAAGCGGATGACGGCTATAAGTAAAAAAGCAAAAAAGACGATCGGCGAATCTCCGAAGAAAGTGCTGGCAGAAGTGTTCAATGTCGTGATCACGCTTCAAAACAAGTTCAACACCATCTACCAGGAATTGCTTCATGATCTTGAGCTTGAAAATATTTTCATAGTTAACGAAAAGCATCTTACTCCTGAGCAGGGCGCTTTTGTAAGAAATTATTTTCACAGTCATGTGCGCGCTGTGCTGGTGCCAATCATGGTAGATGCCGTAGAAGAGTTTCCTTATTTGAAAGACCATGCGATTTACTTCGCTGCTTTGCTGTCGGACAGCAAACAGCAGCATAAACCAAAATATTCTCTCATCGAAATTCCCGATTCTGTTCCGCGATTTTTAGTGCTGCCTGATGACGGGGAAAAAAAATCAGTGATCTTGCTTGATGATGTGATTCGCTATTGTCTCGACGAAATCTTTTACATCTTTCCTCACGATACTTTCGAGGCCTGGACGGTGAAACTCACACGTGATGCTGAGCTGGATCTGCTCGAAGATTTCAATGCAAGTGTAATCGAGAAAATGGAAAAAGGATTGAAGCAGCGCAAACGCGGTAAACCCGTTCGCTTCATTTATGATGCTTCCATTGATTCGGACATGCTCGATTATTTTCTCGACCGCATGCACCTGAAGAAAGGGGCAGATAATCTTGTAGCGGGTGCGCGCTATCACAACTTCAAGGACTTTATGAGCTTTCCTTCATTGGGAAAAACACATCTGCTCTATCAGCCGCTTGAGCGCTTGCAGCATCCTGATCTTCGTCCCAACCAAAGTATTCTGCGGATGATCAGCGAGAAAGACATCCTGGTTCATTACCCGTATCATTCTTTCGATCACTTCATTGACTTTTTGCGCGAAGGAGCCATTGATCCAAAAGTTCAGGAAATAAAAATCACACTCTATCGCCTGGCGAAAAATTCAAAAGTTGCTAATGCTCTCATCAACGCCGTGAGAAACGGGAAGAAAGTTGTCGTAGTGATGGAGTTGCAGGCACGCTTTGATGAAGAGCACAACATCTATTGGAGTGATCGCCTCCGTGAAGAAGGAGCACACGTGATCTTCGGCATACAAGGGTTGAAGGTGCATTGCAAAGTATGCCTGATTACCAGGAAAGAAAAAGGCCAGATGAAATTGTACGCCAATATTGCCACCGGCAACTACAATGAATCTACAGCGAGGATTTATGCTGATCATAGCTTGTTCACCGCCGATGAGCGCATCACTGAAGAGCTGCAGCAGATGTTTGATTTCTTTGTGAACACCTACAGGGTTCCTGATTACAAATACCTGATCATGTCGCCTACGAGTATGCGCAGGCGATTTGAAAAATTAATATCGCGCGAAAAAGAAAATGCAGAGAAAGGAAATCCAGCACGCATTGACATCAAGCTCAACAATGTTGCTGATCAGAACATGATTGAGAAATTGGTGGAGGCAGCAAATGCAGGTGTAAAAATCCGAATGATGGTTCGCGGTTCATGTTCATTCGGGGTAGCTTCTGAGCAAGTGAAACAAAACATCAGCATGCGAAGCATCGTAGATAAATTCTTAGAGCACTCGCGCATCCTCATCTTTCACAATGGAGGTGATAAGCACGTGTACCTCACCTCTGCAGACTGGATGATCCGCAACCTCGACAGCCGCGTGGAAATGACGATCCCTGTGCTTGATGAAGGGATGAAAAAAGAACTGCTCGATTATTTTGAAATCCAATGGCGGGACAATGTGAAGTCGCGAATCCTCGATGCGGATTTGCAAAACGAGTATTACAGAAATGATCAGCCGCCATTGCGCTCTCAGGATAAAATTTATTCTTACCTCAAACTGCTTAGCGAAGAGCGGCGGCAAATTGCTAATCCCGAAGTTCTCACGGCAGAACCGGAGCGCAGCACTGCATTGAGGTGAACAGTAATATAAAATGTGTCTCTCCAAAGATGTGTCATTCCGGTCCTGATTGCCCGGATCAGAATGATGATAACTCAGATTATTTCGCGAGAAACTTCACTCCACAATAAACTTCCCGTTCATTTTCTGCCAGTGACCGGGATACGTGCAAACGAACTGATATTCTCCTATTGGCGGCGCAGGAAACATGAGATCTTCCGATTGCCCCGGCTCGAGAACTTTTGAAGAATAGAGAATATTTGCTTTGTCGTCAGGGATATAATTCTTGTCAGGTCCCGCGGCGAGCCCTTCCGTTGCAACTTGTTCCATCGTTCCGGTTTTTACGATGAAGAAATTATGTTTCAATGCGGGATCTTTTGCTGTGTTCGTGAAATGCAGCTTCACGGTAGTACCCGCTTTCACCCTTATTTCCTGCATGGAGAAAGTCATTACGTCCATTGAATTGCCGATGGCATCGAGTTTCACTTCCATCACAGGTGCAGTCGCATCAATTTTTGCCGGATCGTAAGCGGAAGACGCGTTCTCAGGCGTATAGGCGCTTGTTGTATCCTCTGTGGGCTTGTGTTTGTTACCACCGCCGCAACCATTTATGATCATCAACGTAGCAATGAAAATGAAAGATAGTCGCGCAACTGCGACAATGACAGAAGTGGTGTTTTTCATGGAATTTTGAGTCTGGAACATGGCATGGAATTTTCGTATACAGGGTGCAAATAAACATCATTTGCCGGTTTGTTGTTCTGCTTACAATTTATTTTCACTTTGCTTTTGAAAACACGCTTGATTGCTTAGCTTTACATTAAACATGATTCAAATCATTCTTTAACCATGAAAACCAAACTTGTTTTTTTCATAGCTTCCCTTCTGATGATTTCTGAAGTTTCATTTTCGCAGTCACTTATTTTTTGTGACAGGGCCGATGTGAATGGTAAAGCTGTGAATGCGAACACAATTTTCACGGTTCCGAAAAACGGCGGACCGGTGACCCTGCTGTTTACTGCGGCGGCTTCTGCAAAGCCAGCTTCTGTAAGCTTCGATGTTTATCGTCTCGATAATGGCAAAGAAGTTTTTATATCCACGATAAAACAGGCTTTGAACGGATCGCAAAATTTTGTAGCGAAGCAAATGACTTTTTACGATGCCGGAAGATACCGGGTGTATGTCTTCGATACGCAGGACAAGCCTTTGGCGAGATCAGAAGTATTGATCAAGAAATAAAATCACCTGAGATTTTTTTCAACACTTATCTTTTTGTTGGCAATAATTTTTTCTTCTTCTTCTTCTTTGAAGCTTGCTTTATGTTTTTCGTGACAGCTCCTTTTTTTATTTCGTCGCGAAGTTTCGGGGGCAATCCTTCAGCCACCAGATCATAAGAGTGATCAATAAGTTCGAGAATGAGTTGATCGGCAACGCTTCCATCCCACACAATGGTATTCCAGTGTTTCTTGTTCATGTGATAACCGGGAATGATCGAAGAAAATCTTTCGCGCAATTCTTCAGCGCGGATGGGATCACACTTGAGGTTGCATGAGCCGGGCACGTCATCCAGGCCACACAGTGCAAACAATTTTCCCATCACTTTGAAAACAAGAGTATCGGGACCGAACGGTAGTTCTTCTGTCACTCCTTTTTTCTTCAGGCAATATTCGCGGAAGAGTTCGAGGTTCATCTTGTGAATTGTTACATGGTTAAATGGTTACATGGTTAAATGGCTTTCAAAAACAATCCCGATTGATCGGGACCATTTGACAATTTAGCCATTGATCAATCTTCCTCAAACAACATTTGATTCAACGCTTCCTGCAACTCGCGGTGTGTGTGCGCATCCTTCCCAAGCGTACGCTTCATTCCTTCCCGAAAAGTTTCTTCTGCTAAATCGTTTTGATTTTGTCGCTGATAAAGTTTCCCTAAGTGATAGTATAGGCCTGTGTAATCAGGATCGCGTGCAAGAATTTTGTTGAAATAATCCAGGGCAGTTTCATCATCACCAAGATTCACATGTTCAATTGCCAAAGCGTATTGCACAAAACTGTCATTCGGATTTTGTTCTAAAAAATTTTTCAGTTGCGCTATGCGTTCGTTGCTCATATTTTGTGCGAAAGTTTTTTGGCTACTTTTGCGCCGACTTTTTTGCGAGGTATTTCGCAGTGAATTTAAAACGATTGACGCAGATGAAGCTCTTAGTTTGTATCAGTAAAACTCCCGACACTACCACCCGGATTGCGTTTACCGATAACAACACAAAGTTTAATGCTGACAAAGTGCAGTTCATCATCAACCCTTATGATGAGTGGTACGCTCTCGTGCGCGCCATTGAATTGAAAGAAAAAGGAAATGCACTGCAGGTAACGATCATGAACGTGGGTGCATCCGACAGTGATGCAATCATTCGCAAAGCACTTGCAATCGGCGGTGATGATGCAGTAAGAATTGATGCCGAGCCTGATGATGCTTTTTTTGTAGCCGATCAGATTGCGCAATATGTAAAGAGCGATCATTATGACATCATTTTTTTGGGAAAGGAAACTATTGATTACAATGGCTCACAAGTCGGTGGCATGATCGCCGGACTCCTTAATGTTGCATTTATTTCTCTGGCTTCCAAACTGGAACTCAATGGAAACACGGCAACCATTGAGCGCGATATTTCCGGAGGAAAAGAAATCATTGAAGTACAGACACCCTTCGTAGTGAGTTGCGCCAAAGGAATGGCGGAGCAGCGCATTCCAAACATGCGGGGCATCATGGCATCACGAACAAAACCAATCAAAGTGATTCCTGCTTTTTCAAATGAAAAACTTACATCAGTGAAAATGTACGAGATACCGAAAGAAAAATCAGGAGTCAAATTAATTCCGGCAGATCATCCTGAAGAATTGGTGAGACTGCTGCATGAAGAGGCGAAGGTCATTTGAAGGCCCGATTCGCGATTCGCGTATCGCGATACGAGAATCGGGAATCGAAATTTAAAATCAATATCAATCAATGAGCGTACTGATCTACGTAGAAGCATCAGAAGGAAAATTCAAGAAAGCGGCGTATGAAGCTGTGACGTATGGAGCCAAGGTGGCTGTTATGCTGAATGTTGAAACGCATGTGCTATGCATTGGTGATGCGAGTGAAGATGAATTAAAATCACTCGGCGATTACGGCGCGAATAAAATTTGGTTTGCGAAAGATGTACGGCTGAAAAATTTTGATCCGCTCGTAATTGTAAAAGTGATTACGCAGGCTGAAGCACAAACGAACAGCGACGTACTGGTGCTCACTCAGAATTTTGATGGGCGGGCCATTGCTCCTGTACTGGCGGCAAAGTTGCGCGCGGGTTTGATTTCAGGTGCGCTTGCCTTGCCTAAAATCGAAGGCAATTCTTTCCTGGTGAAGAAAAATGTTTTCTCAGGAAAAGCTTTTGCCACGTATGAAATGCATTCGGCGAAAAAGATTATTGCCCTTACACCAAACACAATTGCTCCTGAAAAAACTCCGAACAATGCCACGCTTCAGGAATTCAAACCTGAATTGAGTGACATAGATTTCAAGCTGAAAGTAAAAGAAGTGGTGAAAGCGTCCGGTGAAATTTCTCTGGCCGATGCTGACATAGTTGTTTCTGCAGGCCGGGGAATGAAGGGACCTGAGAATTGGGGCATGATTGAAGAGATGGCAAAAATTCTCGGCGCCGCCACCGCCTGTTCACGTCCGGTTGCTGATACGCATTGGCGCCCGCACACCGAGCATGTCGGTCAAACGGGACTCACTGTAAGGCCAAATTTGTACATTGCGATTGGAATTTCGGGAGCCATTCAGCATCTCGCCGGAGTGAATGGAAGTAAGGTGATAGTGGTGATTAACAAAGATCCTGAAGCACCATTTTTCAAAGCGGCTGACTATGGAATTGTTGGAGATATTTTTGAAGTGGTTCCGAAACTCAATGAAGCATTCCGAAAATTCAAATCAAGTGGTGTCTGACACTTTTTTGTGTCTGACACCTGCGCAGAAAAAAATTGTATATGAGGAAGATTGAAATGGAAATTGTCGCGCTGTCACACAGCATCACACAGTCACACTCCTATGCAGTGGTGCTGGGTGAAGTGAGCGGCATTCGCCGTCTTCCGATTGTCATTGGTGGATTTGAAGCGCAGGCGATTGCAGTGGCGCTCGAGAAAATGAATCCAACCCGTCCGCTCACTCATGATCTGATGAAGAATCTTTGTCAGTCATTCAACATCGAAGTGAAAGAAATCATCATCAACAATCTGCTCGATGGAATTTTTTACTCGCAGTTAGTTTGCAAGCATGGTAACGAAATCATCGAGATTGATTCACGAACTTCAGATGCACTCGCTCTGGCAGTGCGCTTCGATTGCCCCATCTATACTTATGAATTCATTCTCGACTCCGCCGGGCTGGTGCTCGATGAGAATGCGAAAGAAGAAAAGCTCGAAGTCAAGGAGCGAAAAGCGGAGAAGAAAACAGTAGCTACCAATGTGAAAGTTGGTGACCTTGCAAAATATTCCACGCAGGAATTGAATTCACTTCTTCAGGCACTGCTTGACAAAGAAGATTATGAACAGGCCATTATGGTGCGGGATGAAATTGGGAGAAGGAAGAAGCAGTCGTAAAAAAAGTTAATCCCGAAAAATCCGGACAGGTTGTTAATTATTCCTCATAATTGGAGTGAAAACTTTTACTCTAAGAATCTTGCCTTGAGTTGCGGTGTCGGAATCATGCAAGAATCCATCTTCCCAAAAATTTTATACCGATACTTTGCTACAACCTCGTAGATGAAGTCTCGCAGGAATTTTGGAACGAACATGAAGATTTTGAACCATCTCCAATATGGAAGTCGTGAAAGAATTCTGATTACTCCGGTAGATTTAAGAAACATTTTGCCATCATCAATCAACACTGCTGAATGAACTTCTTCCGGAGTGGTATGAAGTGAAGCGAGAATCTCTCTTGCTTTTTCAGATTGCAATGCAGCAAATTTGAAAACGGCTTTCTTATCCCGCTTGATAATGAATTGAACGGCGCCATTGCAAAGGTTGCAGATGCCATCGAAGAGGATGATGGGTTTTGTTTCAGACAAATTCATATCTCGTGTGAAAGATACAACAGGTGAATAGTGTATTGGGATATTAGGATATTAGGATATTAGGATATTAGGATATTGGTTGTGTACCATAGACATTCATCACGAATATCCTAATTCCCTGATTTCCCAATATCCTATTATCCAATAACCCAATATCCTGTTATCTTTCTCAAAATTATTTTCATGGAATTTCTCCGCGGTGCCCTCGGCTTAGCATCATTGATTTTTATCTGTTTCATCTTCAGCAATAACCGCCGTTACATTGACTGGAAATTGGTAGGAGCAGGTGTTGCTTTGCAAATAATATTCGCTATCGGCATTCTGTATGTTCCTTTCTTCAGGGATATTTTTCAATGGATCTCCAATCGCTTCGTTGATCTCATTCAACTCTCACACAAGGGAACTGAATTTCTATTTGGCCCTCTCGCCAATCAAACCGGATCGTGGGGCTACGTGTTCGCTATACAAGTGCTGCCCAACATTGTGTTCTTTGCGGCGCTGTCATCATTGATGTATTATCTCGGCATCCTGCAATTCATTGTGCTGGGATTTGCATGGATCATGAGCAAGACGATGAAGCAGATTTCGGGCGCCGAAAGTTTATCGAACGCTGCCAACATTTTTCTCGGGCAAACGGAAGCGCCGCTGATGATTCGCCCCTATCTCGCAGGCATGACGAAGAGCGAAATCCTCTGCATCATGATTGGCGGCATGGCGAACACTGCAGGAAGCGTGCTCGCAGCCTATGTAAGTTTTCTTGGCGGTGCTGATATTGAGAAGCAACAGTTCTATGCCCTGCACATGCTCTCTCAATCTATTATGAGTGCGCCCGCTGCCATCGTGTGCGCAAAGATTTTATTTCCGCAGGTGAACCCCGACCAGGTAGAAAAAGATTTGAATGTGCCGAAGGAAAAAATAGGGAGCAACATGCTCGATGCCATTGCAAACGGAACCACGGATGGTTTGAAGTTAGCTGTGAATGTTGCCGGCATGCTGGTAGTGTTCATTGCATTGATGGCAGTGGTGAATGCCGGCTTTCATTTAATCGGAAGAGTTGGTCACCTCAATTTCAAAATCGAAGCGATGACCACCGGGCGTTTTGATTCATTGTCACTGGAATTTATTTTCGGCTACCTCTTCGCGCCGCTGGCCTGGCTCATGGGTGTTTCATCACACGACATGCTTTCAATTGGTCAATTGCTAGGGGAAAAAACAGTGATCAACGAATTCGTCGCGTATGTTTCTATGGGAGACATGGTTCATAAAGGGTTGCTTACTGATCCCCGGTCGATTGTAATTGCAACGTATGCTCTCTGTGGCTTTTCTAATTTTTCCTCTATCGGAATTCAAATCGGCGGCATTGGGGCTCTTGCTCCGAATCAGCGACAAACACTTTCAGAGCTGGGCATCAAATCTCTCATTGGCGGAACGATTGCTTGCTTGATGACCGCAGTTATCGCGGGAGCGATGTATCATTGAGGGCCCGATTCGATTCTCGATTCATTGCTTGCCTGATGATAGCAGTTATCACAGGAGTGATGTATCATTGAAAAAAAATTTAGCAAATCATGTTCTCATCATTGGAAATGGCCTCCGGCTGGGTTAGCCTGATCACACTCGTGTTCATGGAAATTGTTTTGGGAATTGATAACATCATTTTCGTTTCGCTGGTTGCGGATCGCCTGGAAGAAAAACGAAGAAAGCAGGGAAGGTTTTACGGATTATCCATCGCGATGCTGATTCGATTAGTGCTGCTGTTTGGAATTGCAATCATCATTTCCCTCAATGAGCCACTGTTCACACTCTTCACTCACACTTTTAGCGGGCATGATTTGATTATGCTGGGCGGTGGGCTCTTCCTTTTGTTCCATACCACAAGAGAGATTCATGAAAAGGTGGAAGGAAAAGATCTGGATGAGCTGCAGGCAGGGTCAAGCGCCAGAAAATTCGGACAAGCCATTATTCAGATTGCCGTCATCAATCTCATTTTCTCCGTGGATTCCATTCTCACTGCACTCGGCATGACGCAGGATGTTGGGGTGATGATGCTGGCAATTATCCTGTCCATGATTTTCATGATGGTCTTTAGCGGGAAAGTGGCAGACTTCATTAATAAGCATCCTACTATGAAAATGCTGGCTCTGTCATTCCTGCTGATGATCGGAATTTTGCTCGTGGCTGAAGGTGTTGGCTATCACATCGAGAAAGGGTATTTGTATTTCGCAATGGCATTTTCCTTTTTTGTTGAGCTGTTGAATTTACGAATGAAGAAGAAGTCGCAGAAAAACATGAATGCGTCGTGAACGCTTTATTGAATCTTATCATTGGAAGGGCGGGCATTCACCCCCGGGCTTTTTCTAATTCGGTCGAATGCTGTTGCCTACTTTTATCCATTCAATGGATACAATTACTCATACCGTTTTGGGAGCGTGTCTTGGTGAAGCGATTGCCGGGAAGAAGCTCGGAAAAAAAGCAATGCTCATCGGCGCCCTTGCCAACAACATTCCGGATGTTGATATAGTCACATCACTATGGATGAATCATGCTGATAGCTTACTGGCTCACCGCGGATTTACTCATTCAATTCTATTTGTGCTGATCTGCACACCAATGCTTGCCGCTATTGCAGTCAGATTGTCGAAAAAAAAGCTTCTTTCATTCAATCAATGGATGCTCCTGTTTGGCAGCGGACTTTTCACGCACATCTTTATAGACGCATTTACCGTTTACGGAACCGGCTGGTTTGAGCCATTCAGCCATTATCGCGTTACGTTCAACGCACTCTTTATCCTCGATCCGCTTTTTACACTGCCGGTACTGGTAGCAGCTGTGACACTGTTGGTGATGAAGAAATATTCTTCGCGGCGATTGTTTTGTGCAAGAGCAGGAATTGGGATCACCTCACTTTATCTTGCTATTTCAATCCTGATAAAACTACATGTGAACCATAAGGTGGAGCAGTCACTGGCAGTGCAAAAAATTTCTTACAGCAATTACATGACTTCTCCAACGCCGCTTAATAATTTGTTGTGGTTCATTATCGCTCGCAATGCTGCTGATTACTACATAGGTTATTACTCAGTGTTTGATAAGCAGTTTCCCATTTCATTCAATCACGTTCACAGAAATGATTCACTGGTTTCACATACCGGTAATGTTGAAGAGTTGGATAAGCTCATCCGATTTACAGATGGTTACTTCATGTATACTTCTCATCTCGATACGGTTTCAATCAGTGACATGCGGTTCGGTCAAATGGGAGGATGGTATGACAGCAATGCACCGTATGTTTTCAATTACCGTCTTCAAATGGGTGCGGATAATTCAATTGAACTTCAGAGCACGCGATTTGAAGGGAACAGTAAGGGGGCATTTTCAAAACTGATTGAGAGGATTAAAGGGAATTGATGCTGCATAAGTATTGAAGCGAACGCCAATGACACATGATATGGGAGTCATGATGCCAATTATTTTTTTCATGATTTTCTGATGGTCTTTAGCGGAAAAGTTGCTAACCTTATCAATAAGCGCGCTACAATGAAAATGCTCGCACTTTCTTTCCTGCTGATGATTGGAATTTTGCCGGTAGCAAAAGAGCTGGGACTATCATATTGAGAAGGGTTATCTGTATTTCGCATTGGCATTTTCATTTTTTGTGGAGATATTGAATTTGCGAATGAGGAAGAAGACGCAGGACAAAATGAATGTGGAGTGATGGGCTCCGTTTGACTACTACATCTCCACTATTTTTTATCCTTCACAACACAAGCCATCCGATAACTTGGAGTCATCGGATGGCGGTTAGAAAATTATTTCGCAATTGACAAATTCGTTTTCAACTCAGTATTTCCAAGGCTTGAATATCTGAATGATTGCAATCATTGAATCAGAATTTTTTGTGTTCTCATTTGTTGGCTTGCATTTATGGTCACTGTATACACTCCTGCATTCACATTCTCCAGATGAATTTGTTCCGTGAAATGTAAAGAAGAAACCGGAAATGTTTGTTGATAAACTTCTTCCCCAAAAATATTTTTTACTTCCACAGTTACCGTTTGAACAAATGTATTGTCGAAGTTAGCTTCAACCCTAAAAATTCCGGCGGAAGGATTGGGATAAACGCTGAGCGATTCATTCAATGTCTCTAGCTGTTCTTCTTTGCACGAACTTGTCACCTTTGTTCCTGCCGAAGTTTTACTGCAACCGTTGCTCGCAGTTACAATCACTTTGTATGTTGCTTTCTTTGTTGCGGTGCAATTCTGGTTGGTTGCTCCGGAGATATTATTGCTTCCTTTCTTCCACTGATAAGTATAACCTGCACCGCTATTTGCCTGCAACACTACAGAGCCAGTTGAGCAGATGTCGAGATTTCCAAGCGGTGTAATTGTTGCAGTTGGAGAAGTTAAAACATTGAGCGTAGTAGCCGAAGAAGTAGTACTGCAACCCGCGGTATTGGTTTCCTTCACTTTGTAATTCGCTGCTTTCTTCGCTGAATAAGTCTGATTAGTTGCACCGGAAATATTTGTTGCTCCCTTAATCCATTGATAAGAGATTCCCGAACCACTGTTTGCGGTGAGAACTACTGATGTTCCACTGCACACTGTAACTGTTCCACTTGGTGTGATTGCCGGAATCATTTCAGGGGAAAGTTTTACAAGCCAAAAATCGTAATCACCGTGATTGCCGCTTACATCCCCATCATTGGAATTACTAAATCCACCAACAATGTATCCATTGTCACTTGTAGTGGTTATTGTCCATGCTTGGTCATCGCCGGTGCCGCCAAAACATTTTTGCCACTTCAAATTTCCGGAGCCGTCAAGTTTCACGATCCATTCATCATAAGCTCCTCCATGATTACCGCTCACATCATCATCATTAGAACCAGCACCTCCAGCTACGATGTACCCTCCATCGCTTGTTTGCTGAACTGTTGTTGCAGCATCATTTGCTGTTCCTCCAAGAGTTTTCTGCCAAACAAGATTTCCATTGGGGTCTAATTTCAATACCCAGGAATCATTTAAGCCATGATTACCGGTTACGTCTCCATCGTTCGAATTAGTATATCCGACAACAATGTATCCTCCATCGCTTGTTTGTTCTGCACGGAGAGGGATATCGTTACCACTTCCGCCATACGACTTCGCCCAATTGATGTTACCACTGCCATCTAACTTCACAACCCAGTAATCATACCCGCCATGATTACCGGTTACCTCGCCACCGTTTGCATTACTCTCTCCAGCAATGATAGATCCTCCATCGCTTGTTGTATTGATCATGTAAGCAGCTTCATCCCCGGGTCCTCCCAGCGCTGTGGCAAAAACCTTATTTCCATTGGCATCTATCTTCACTACTTCAAAATCATTGCCTCCGTGATTGTTTAAAAAATCTCCATCGGCGGAAGAACCATATCCTCCAAAAATATATCCCCCATCGCTGGTCTGCCGGACACCATTGAAGTATTCGGTGTTGCTTCCGCCATACGTCTTCGACCATACAGTATCTCCGTTGGTGCCTAACTTGATTGCAAAATCATCGTAGCCACCATGAGTTGCACGGATATCTCCATTGGTTGAATTGCTTGTTCCTCCCACAATATAACCGCCATCAGCGGTTTGCTGCATGCATTCTAATTCATCGGTAGCGGTTCCGCCATACATTTTCTCCCAAATGATATTTCCATTGGCATCCGTCTTCACTACTAAGCCATCATACCCTCCATGATTTCCGGTGGCATCTCCATCGGAAGAATTTGTTTGCCCTACAACTATGTATCCGCCATCGGTGGTTTGCTGGCTGGCTTGGTAGTATGCTCCGTCGAAGTTTGAACCCCCAAATGATTTTTGCCATTGAATCGAAGGAAGACAGGTTTGTGCAAATATGTTCATCGCAAAGCAAGCGATGAAGAGCGCTGTGGTAATGATTTTGTTTTTCATTGTGTTTTGTTTTTTATTGTGAAAAAAATTTGGTTGAATTAAATGACGCTGCAAACGTACCATCACAGATACCTCTCTGTCAATCGCTTGATCAAGTGAAAATTGAAATGTGATAATGAGATTAGCTACCTAATACTATATACTATACGTCAGTGACAAACACCACTACAGCAATTTTTCATTTATGGCTTTCGCCACGGCTGCGTGCGCAGTATGCACGTGCAGCTTCTCGTAGATTTTTTTTATGTGCGTATTCACGGTGAAGGGAGAAATGTTGCACGCATCACCGATCATTTTATAGCTCATCCCTTTTACGAGGAAAGAAAGAACTTCTTTCTCACGCTGAGTCAACTCGAAAATATTTTCACTTCTCGGTGCATGCTTGTGAACCATGCTCAACACCTGCTTCGCTACGGATGCAGTCATGGGCGCGCCGCCTTCGGCAACTTCGCGAATGCCTTCGAGCAAACGTATAGGAGGAGTTTTTTTCAGTATGTAGCCGTTCGCTCCGGCACAAATGGAGTCAAAGATTTTTTCGTCTTCATCAAAAACCGTTTGCATCAGGATGAATACTTGAGGAAAAAATTTCCGGATGAGCTTCACCGCTTCAATGCCATTCACACCCGGCATTTCAATGTCCATCAGGATCACATTGGGATTCAATCTTCTTACATCATCCAAAACGTGATTGCAATTTTCAAACGTTCCGATACAATGCATTCCATCAGTGCCATCAATGAGCAACTCCAAACTATTTCTTCGTGTTGGGTTATCATCAAAAACAATAACCTTGATTTCATTCATGATGCAAAGTTAATGGCAAGTCGAAAGTATTGTCAATACCTTAATCAAGTGATTTTTTGTTCCCGCTCGTCTTTGCTAAGACCGAAATTAAGAATGCACAGGAAACTCAAGAAGCAGCATGGTACCGGATCCGATTTCAGAAGTGATTTCCATTTTACCTTTCAGCAATTCAGCACGGTGTTTCATGTTACGAAGTCCGTTGCCATGCGAATTCTTAGTTTGGGCAAATCCTTTTCCGTCATCTTTAATTTTAAGATGCAGCCATGAATGATCTAACCTAAGGTCAATCCACACATTTTTTGCCTCTGCGTATTTGGCAATGTTGTTCATGGCTTCTTTAAAGATGAGGTAGAAATTTTTTCTCACCTCCATATTCAGCTTCAGTGCATCAAGTTTTGCATCAGCTTGAAAGTGCATGGTACAGTGTTTCGCCTCGAGTAAATCAACGGCGAAGGAATTCATCCGTGCAACAATGTTTTCGAACTGATCATTCTTTGAATTGATCGTCCATACAATATCACTGATGGATTCCATCATGTTGTTCGTGTTGTCGTGAATTTCTTTTAAGATGGGGCTTACTTCAGGCACGGCATCTTTTGTTTTCCGCAAGACCACTTCACTGTAAATTGAAACACTGCTCAAAGTTGATCCTACTTCATCGTGCAAGTCACGTGCAATCCGGTTCCGAACTAATTGCAATTTTAATATTTGTGAAATGCGATAGCGATATATTCCATAGACAATAGTAGTAACGACAAGCACAATTAAGATTCTGAACCACCATGTATTCCACCATGGTGGAATAATGCTGAGATGTATTCTTGCGGGTGTCTTATTCCATATCCCATCGTTGTTGCTTCCCTTTACTTCAAAAGTATAATCACCCGGATCGAGGTTGGTGTAGTTAGCAAAATGTTTTGTTGCATCGGTGTAAATCCAACTCTTATCAAAGCCATCGAGCTTGTAAGCGTACTTGTTATTCTCCGGATGAATATAGTTGAGCGCAGCAAATGAAAATGAAATCACATTGTCACTGTACTTCAGCTTTATTTCTTTCGTGTCTTCAATGGGCGATGTTAAAATGTGAGTGGAATCATTGGCGTACACTTCATGATTGAACAATGCGAAACTTGTTATGTAAACAGGAGGGATGAAGGGGTTGTCTTTCAAGTCGTCAGGATAAAAACAAAAGAAGCCATCGGAGACCGGGCTAAAAAACATTTTACCATCGGCATCTTTGAAACGGTTATTAATTGACTCGGATGAAAATCCATCGCCCGAATTGTAATTGCGGATGTGCAACGTAGCTTTTGAATCAAAAGGATTTGGCGGCGGCAAAAAGCGGCTAATGCCTTTATCTGAAGACACCCAAAGATTTCCTTCCTTATCCTGAAAAGGTACATCCACATTATTGCTGCAAAACCCATCTGCCGTTGTGAAGGCCCTGAATTTTCCTGTCGCAGGATTAAAAGCATCTATCCCGCCACCTGCTGTTCCTACCCAAATTATTCCGTTCGGCGTTTCCAAAAAGTCATTCGTATCATCGCTGCTGATTGACTGCGGATCGTTGTCCCGGTGCTTGTATATTTTAAATGTTTCACTGTCCGCATTAAAGGCAATCAGCCCGCCACCCTGGCTTACCATGTAGAGTATGCCACGGGAGTCTTCGTTTATACCTCCTACATCATCTGAAGAGATCATACTGTTACTCACCTTAAATGCCCGGAATTTTTTTGTCAATGGATCAAACGAATTGAGACCACCACTAACTGCAGTCATCCAGTATCTGCCTCTACGATCCTTCAGGATACTGTTCACCGCATTAGCACTTATCGTAGTTGAATCGCGGGAATCGTGAGAGAACCATTCGGATTTTTTCGTGACCGGATCATAATGTATGAGTCCTCTCAATGTTCCAATCCAAAGTTTTTTTTCGTCATCTTCATAAATTGTAATAAGAATATTATTAGCTGTAAGATCAATTCCATTGTTCCATATAGGGAGCCGATTGAAATTCTTTAGTGAATCATCAAACACGTCGAGAAAATTTGTACCGGGTACATAAAGCTGACCGTGGCTATCGCGAAAGACTGCGCCGCATTCATTACTTGAAATCGAATGAGGATCCTTGTCTGAATGCCGGCAGGTTTGAATTTTTTTCAGCTTCGGATCAAGGGTAAAAATTCCATTTCCGCAGATCATCCAGATTTTATTGCTTGTGTCCTCAAAGATCTCGTACAGTTGAAATAATGAAGTATTCAATAAGCTGTCAGCACGGTAAAATTTTCTTGTTGCATGATCATAAAAGTCGAGCGTCTGATTGCCTGTAATAATCCAGGCATTCCCTGCACGATCTTCATACGCACTCCAAATCCACCCATTGGAAATTGAGTACGGATCATTTTCTTTACGTAAAAAATGCTGTGCCTTTTGTGTGCGTGTGTTATAGCAAAAAAGTCCGTTGTCAATCGTGCCGATCCAGATATTTCCGTTTCTACCGGTAGTAACACGGGAGAACTCATTGGCGGCAATGCTGGTAAAGTCGAAGGTGGAACCGTACTCAAAATGTTTTATCACCTTCCCCTCAACCGGGTCGAAATAATCTATGCCTGGGGCACTCGTCGCAATCCATAATTTGTTGTTCTCATCTTCACAAAGTGCTGTTACAAAGTTGTTCCCTATGGAAGAAGGATCACCGGCCCGATGATGAAAATGTCTGAAAACGCCGGTTCTTGGATTCAATTCATCTAATCCAATGGGTGTTGCTATCCACACATTTCCAATTTTATCAGCAAGAATATCGTAGTTCGAGTTATCACTTGTTGAATTGGCATTGCCCCTCTGATGAACATAATGAACAAATTTTTCAGTTAGCGGATCGAAAGAATAAAAACCATTGTTGTAGTCGCCAATCCATATAATACCACTGCGATCCATCGTCATGCGGTTGAAGACACCCGGCGCTAAGTAATCAGGATGCTGCGGGCTGCGGATATAATTCTTAAACGTGTAGCCATCATAGCGATCAAGACCTTCGTTTGAAAGGAACCACATGAAGCCCTTTTTATCCTGAAGAATGCCATCCATGTTGTTGTCCGGAAGTCCTTGCTTCTTAGTGATGTGTTCTAAAGAAACAAATTGAAGAGGGTCGAATTGCGCAAATGCAACTGTGCTCATAAGCAGAAATGCACAAGAAAAAATCAGCAATTGCAGAATTCTTTTTTTGAAAAGTTGGGGTGCTTGAGCAATAGAATTAAAAACTAAAAGTGATCCGCCTGTTAAAAAGATAAATGGCAAAAAGCTAATGGAGAGAAAAGTTGAATAGAAGAAAAATTTTCTCATGCGCACGCGTGAGCAGTGAAGCGCTGGGAAGAAAGGTAGGAGTTTGAGTTGGAATTCAAAAACACACTCTCTAATAATTGCCACCGTGATCCACCTGATTCGCTTACAAAAACTGTCAAAAAGTTAGCGTGAGAGATTTGATAACGTTTCGAAAGTTGTCAAATCTTGACCGCTGTTAGATTCTCCTAAGAATCCGTTGGACAAAACTTAATTAAAGAGCAATGTTCAATTCTTAACTTTAGAAAAAAATAAAATCGCGATGAAAGAATTCATTAGTGCAACGATGATTGCAGGGGCTATACTACTAATGATCTACCTACTTAAAAAACACCCTCGCCGTAAAAGCAGCATCGGTAGAAATGGTATTGAACTTGTCTTCAGTGCTCGAATCTTCTAAAATAAAATCACTTACATGAAACTCAGCGCCCGCTGAAAAATACTTGCTGAAAAAATATTCGCCTCCTGTGGCCACGCCGATCAGGACGCCGCTAATATCATGTTGCCCGGTACTTGAAAATACCAGATACTGGAACCGCGGACCGGCAAAGAAGTTAGTGCTGCCCTTTTGCCACATTCTTCCAAGAAATATTCCGGCGTGAAGGCCGATCGTTGTACTGCTGTTGACAGGTCCGTTATTATCTGTTGTAATGCTCAATCCCAATTCCGGCTCTATACGCAAATGAGGAGTAGGATCTATGGTGATGGAAATCACATCAGAGCTGCCGGGAATAAAAAGATTTGCTTCGTTAAGAAAAATGTCACTCCAGTGGAACGGGGTCATTTTCAGTCCCAGACCAAAAAGGGGAAGCGTCGCATCATTGGTTCCTTGTTGTGAGAAGCTATTGAATGGAAAAAGCAAAACAACAAGTACGACAAGAGGTGAGGTTTTCATGGTATCTCGTTAAACTAAGGGCAGCAAGATAAAAAGGCCGGGCGGAAAATTATCTTCTAAAAATTTCTGCAACAAAAAAATTGAGGCAGCGATGTTTGTCATAAAGTTATGGAATATGGCAAATGCACTCCAAGCTTTCCCTGATTTTTCCTCCGTCAGAATTCCAATGGAGGACGTGGGCGGGCAGAACTCTATTAATTCAATCGGAGAAAGAACCTGCTAAAAAGGATGCGAAGCCGGGTGGCAGATGCCGTCAAAGAATACGCCTGGTGCGGCAATTCAATTTGTTCGTCGCTTTGTTGCGATGCCTCAGAGCCCGCATTAAGAAGAGTAACGGAAAATCTTTTTAGCCTTTCGTATAATGCAGGATAATGAGAGCGAATCAATGATCTTAGAAGAAGTAATAATGAGAGCGTGATCATGGTGTTGTTTTTTTCTCACGCAAAGATGGGTTCGCTGAGAAGCCGAATGCATCACAGAATTCCGGTAAAAATCACATCCCTGAATTCAGGGATGAAGGGGGTTTTAATGCTGGGATTATACCGATTTCCGATCACAGATTCCTACGGAAAGATCACACCGGTTACTTTAAAGGGAGCAGCAAGGTGGAGTTCATTCTCAATGAAATAGATTTAATCCGGATTTTACTGTTGATCCTAAAAGAAATCCGGTTCGTCTAAGAAACCGGATTTCTCAGCAAGGAAGAAAAACCTTTCGGACGTACTGTACCAACAAAATTTCAAACTTTCGTATCCGGCTCCGTTTTCTTCTCCTCCCCCCAATCATAATGTTTCCACCCTCCACACCGTTGTTTCCATTCTGCACGAAAACGTTCACGTTCTTCAGGAGTCATATCCTTCAGGCGCTCTTCCATTTTTTGTTTCCAGTAATAATGACGGTGATGACCGCCCCAGTGACCACCCCATCCGCGACCACCAAAGCCGAAAAGTAATTTCGCGAGAACAAGCATTCCTGCTGCTTGCCAGAAATTAATGTCATGTGCACCTATTGTCATTGGCATTAGCCAATTCCAAAGCATCATCACTGCGTAACTCATTATAGTACCGGCAAGGGCTACGAGTAAAATGATCTTAATTCCCTTAACAATCCAAAAAGTTTTCATGGATTTTAGTTTTTAGTTTTTTTTATTCTTAGTTTTTAGTTCCTCTTTCCGGAGTTTTAAGACTTACATCTCTTACCTCTCCTGCTTCCGCCCCGCTTTGTCCCACGCTTACGCATAAACCTCAAGGCGGAGACACGGCGGAGGTATCGTTCTTACAATTCAAGTAACTCATCGTACAACGACTGAAGTCGCTTGCGCAAATGCAGGACTGCGTAACGTTTTCTCGATAGTAATGTGTTCAATGGTAATTTCATTTGTTCACTCATTTCTTTAAAGCTTACCCCATCCAGTTCATGCAGCGTAAAAATTTTTCGCTGTTCTTCGGGCAATTCTTCGAGAGCGGCATTCAGCGTCTCCCACACAAGGGAGCGGATGTATTCGCCTTCGGGCGAATCGCTCACATCCTGCATGATTTCTTCGAGAAAATAATTTTGATCATCATCACTTTCATCGCCCGAAGCCGGCCGGCTCAGGCTTGAAAATGAATCCGGCTTTTTCTTCCTGAAAAAATCCGTGATGCGATTGCGGGCGACTGTGAAAAGCCATGAAGTCACCTTCTCAATCGGTTCCATGGAGCGATAGGCATTCGTAAGCTGGTAAAAAACATCCTGCAGGATGTCTTCTGCATCTTCTTCGGTGGGCACACGTTGCCGGATGAAATCAAGGAGTCGCTTTCGCTCGCGGTGCACTGTCTGCTTAAGCTCATCGTTTTGGCGGGCCGTCATCGTTACATCAAGTGTCATGGCTTCTTTCGTCAATTGACATAGGAGACGTTGAAGCGGGGTGTATATTTTATTGCGATCAAAGATAGGTTGAGGGTGGGGTTTGGGGATTGAGTTTGAAATTGGAAATTGGAAATTGGGAATTTGGAGTTTGAGTTTTAAGTTTTTAGCATTATTTGTTGCAATGTTGGTTGTTGGCTTCAATTTCACTGTTCACTCTTACTTTCACGTCTATCTTGTCAAGTCTATACGTTCACCATTCACCATTCACCATTCACCATTCACCATTCACCATTCACCTCTCACTTTTCACTTCTCACGATTCTATCCAAATAAACAGAACTCGCTATGTTTGATCTTCGCCTCATTCTCAATTTATATGAAGAAACAAATTCTTGTCCTTGCCCTGTTCCCGCTCCTGCTCCTGACTTCTTTTCATTCTCCACAACTTACAGAAAGGAAAGATCCATTTGTAGTAGTCCTTGGCATTGCACAGGATGGTGGCTATCCCCAGGCAGGATGCAACAAAGAATGTTGCAAACGATATTATGATGGAAAAGAAAAGAAGCATTTGGTATCGTGCATTGCTATTGTTGATCCTGTATCGCACGAGCGATTCCTTTTTGATTGCACCCCTGATTTTCCGGAACAGCTTCATTTACTCGACAGCATTTTCCCTGCTTTGAAGGACTCCATTCGGACTGAAAAAATGATGGACGGAATTTTTCTTACACATGCCCATATTGGCCATTACACCGGTCTGATGTTTTTGGGACGGGAAACTATGAACACGAGCAACGTGAAAGTTTACGTTATGCCGGAGATGAATCAGTTTATTCAAAACAACGGGCCGTGGAATCTTCTAGTGAAGCTGCACAACATTGAATTGAATCCACTGCATGCTGACTCCACCATTCGGCTCAACGAAAGAATTTCCGTCACGCCGTTCCTTGTGCCCCACCGGCATGAGTACACTGAAACAGTAGGGTACAGGATTTTTACGCAAAGGAAATCAGTGATCTTTATTCCTGATATTGATAAATGGGCCTCGTGGGATCGCGACATTGTTCAGATAGTGAAGCAAAATGATTTGTTGTTTCTTGATGGCACGTTCTTTCGCAACGGTGAACTTGGTCATGACATGAGTTCGATACCGCATCCTTTCATTGAAGAAAGCATGAAGCTTTTTGAATCGTTGCCTGCAAATGAAAAATCAAAAATTCATTTTATTCATTTCAATCACACCAACCCTGCAATCCTTAATGGAAGCGATGCTCAACATGAAATTGAGAGCAACGGATTTCATGTTTCCCGGGAAGGAGAAGTGATAGAGTTGTAAAAAAAAATATTTGGGTCAATATCGCCTGAATCCTGTTCCGGCTTGTTCAAGTAATATATTCCTTCAATTCTGTAATTCGTCCACTAATCTTAATCAATGTATTGAATGTCGAAGGGTACTTAGTGTTCATCGAAAAGTAATGTGATAAAGCATGGCTCTCTGTCAAATTTTTAACACATTCCTAATGACATTTCTTTCTTCTGCTTTGCCGATGAAAATTTTCTTTTCGTCTAATTAATGAGAATGGCTGTAACCTATGGCCATAATTTTGCGCCATAGTTTCACAAAAAAATAAACGCCATGAAAAACAAATTGCAAAACTCAGTGCGGGTGCTGATCTTTTCACTCGCAGCATTATTTTCAGCCCATGCTCAGGCCGTTACGCCGGCTCACCCCATCGGCAACAATGTTCCGCCTCACTTGAATCTTTCCATCACCATTCCTGATGGGTTGCAGTCACAAATTGTTCGTCAGGATTTCGAGAATGAGGCCATTTTCAGTTTAAAGGATGGAAACACCCCCGCATTTCTTTTTTCAATTACGAAGGTCAGCTATGAGCAATGGGAGCAACTGAAAAGTCAGATCAAAGACTACACGATCCTTGAAAACAAAGATGGCTTCATCACTTTCATACAAAAAACTGATGTGAAAAAAATAAAGGGAGCTGCTGATTCACAATATCAGCAAGTGATGCTGCAAGTGGATGGGATGATTGGAACGATCCATCTTAATTGATAAAGTGATTCGATAGTAGCCGTTATATGCAAGCAAGCTGTTTTGGTTCAGCGAAGCAGTTTGCTTTCTTATATTGTTTCGGACTTAAAAAGGTATCCGTAAGTGACATCTTGCTAATTCTTTCAGTCATTCAGGAGGTCCCGCAGTACTGCGGGATTTCAATTCAGGCAGATGCCAGGGTGTTAAGAAGTTTCCTCCTGAATGACCGATTTTATTGATGCCGGTAAAAAGTTATTTCTCCACTATAAGTTTAATTACTGAATTTTCTTTTTCGGTCTTCATCACGCAGTAATAACTTCCCGGAAATAAATCCTGAATGTTCAAAATCATTTGATGATTTCCCGCCTCCTCATTATCACCTTCTAAAATTTTTATTTCACTTCCAAATACATTATACAACTTCATAGACACTGCAGATGATTTCTTCAATTGGAAATTAATATACACAACATCGTTTGCAGGATTAGGGAATAAAGTCAGTGCTTCTTTCGATTTAATTTCCGAAACAGCATTCGGTTGAAGCAGTACATTGAATCCACAGTCCATTGCAAAAGGTTGTTCTCCGAAATCCGTTTTCCAATAGTCAACAATGTCAGCAATAGTTTTCCATTCTGCTTTTCCCTCAGCAACTAATGTTGCAATTGAATCTGCGAGCTGATTGAGGAGCGGATAAAACCATGGAGCATCTGCATCCCCTTCACTGAAAAAAATTTCCTGTGTATAAATCCCATCTGACGGAACTGTTCCATTTTGAATAGCGTCTATTACATTTTTTATTTGCGAAAATTTGTAAGCGACCGTTGCAGTGTCATTCAATTTTAAAGCGCATCCGGTTCCACACAATATCAAATGATTGGAAGGTTCATGCACGGTGAACTCCGCCATTGATTTTGGTTTGTACATTCCAAAATACTGGGGATCGCTGAGATGATTGGGAGTGGCTGCCCCCCACAAAATTTCAGGATGCCAGGTGAAGGACGGAAACGAATCTCCTGTCACTCCGCTTTGATAGTCTTCCCAATTGTTTCCGTTCTGCAATTGGTTGTAAAGAAATCCACTCATGGTGTTTGAGGGTGTTACTCCCAACTGCGACATCAGGTAAGCAACATCGGCGTAGTTGTAAGTACTTTCATGCGAGTGAGGATCACATTCCACTCCCCGATCTTCGGCCATCCACTTCACTAAGTTTTTGTTATTGGTATTGGCAATCACTGCTCCGGTGTCATACTGCGCAATGGCTCGTAATGCTACATGATCAGCGCCGTAGTCATAGGCGAGGTTTTTTTGCTGAACCATGTTGCAAACATTTATTAAGGCGTTACGTGCGCTCAGATAATTCAGATGTCCACTTGCTCCGTTGAGATAGCCGATGTTGTCTTCATTGTGGCTTACGATGTAGATGTACAGTTTCGGTTGTGCACTTGTGAAATGAAACCAACAAACGAATAAGAAAATGATGAGTGTAACTTTTTTCATGATTGCATTTAGTTGAGTCAACTAATAACACGCCCTCAATCCGTCACTAAGGAGCCTTCTTCGCACCATAGCAGATCTCTGCTTGAATTGCAAGGAGTTTCTTCCTGAATGACTGAAAAGCTCATTGAGAAAATTGTTTGCGATGCTTATGACACGTAGTAACTAAGAAGGTTTATTTAGTCGCTTAGTTCAGAAAGGTATTTATCTTGACCCGCTCAATTATTCAATGTGGAAACAAAAGTCATTGAATTCACGAACTGGTCTGGTCAATATAAAAGCAAGCCGGGCATTTATGCTATCCCTGAAACCCCGGAGGATTTACAGGAAATTATCAGAGACCAGGGAAAGTTTCCATCACCCGTGGTCGCCATTGGTTCCGGTCATTCAAACAGCGGCTGCAACATTGTGAATGGAGGCACTGCGGTGTACATGAAAAAATTCCACTACATCCGTGAGCCGTCAACTGAAGATGTAACTGTTGGTGCAGGCATGCAGTTGTTTGAAGTGCATCGCTTCCTTGCTGCCAGAAAATTGCAATTGCCTTTCACTCCTGAAATTGGAAACGCAACCATCGGAAGTGTTGCATGCTGTTGTCTGAAAGATGCAGCTATTGGACAGAGCTCAGGCATTGCCACCACCATGGTCAAAACCATTCGCTTTGTTGACGCCAACGGAAACATTCGTTCGGCGCAACGCGGTGATGATGGCTGGGAAATGATGATGTCGAGTCACGGATTGTTTTTCATTGTGTATGAGGTGGTGCTTGACACTCTTCCTATGAAATTGGTTATTCAGAATTACGTGAAGAGCAATGCCAACGATCACGATTTTGAAATTGTGTATCGAAAAACCCTTGCAGAGAATGATGGAATCTTCGGGTTGGTAAATGCATCTACAGGACAATTTATCTTCGAAACACGCAACTTTAGTATTAAAAGCGGCAAACCAAACAGCATTGAAAATTTTTACAACAAGCTTGATCAAAGTGTTTTCAAGTTCTTCAATCCTATTATGGGCGCCGTGGAAACCAATGGCTGGTCGCGAGGAGTGCGCAAAGTTGCAATGGCTGGCTTTGGTTTCATGAAGTCTTCTTTTCCAAAAGGAAGAAGAACTTTTAAAAACCTGAAGCCGATTGATTATTCATACCACTATCGGTGGCGCTGGGATTTTCATTTCTGGGCATATCCTGTTTCAACATTTCCTAAAGAAGTCTTTCCTGCCTTCATGAAATTTCTCAGAGAATACAAGCAGCGCAATCCTGATTTTGATGAGAAGGGATTGATGGCCTGTTACCGGATTCGCGTGGAGAAGAAAGCAATCCTTTCGCCTTCGTATGATGAAGAGCGGATGACACTTGATCCGCTGCGACCGGTTACTAAGAATATAAAGCTGATGCAAGCCTGGGATAAATTCTGCTATGAGTACAATGAGTTTGCAGTACAGCACGGTGGAAAATGCACATTCAATCAAACGAAGGTGCTCACCAAATCACAAGTGGAAAAAGCATTCGGAGAAAAATGGGAGCGATTTAAGAAAGCGAGAGAAGTGGCTGATACGGAGAATAGATTTTTGAGCGAGTATTTTAGGAAGTTGATGTATGGGAAATAAAGAAATAATTTTCCCTATCAGGACTCATTGCTAAAGCAACGTATCACCAAGTTGTGCAGAGCAGATGTGCTCGGAGTAAAATTCGACTTTCAATTCATTACAACAACTTTTTGCGAAACAATTTGATCGCCAGCGCGAATCCGCAAAACATAAATACCGTTTGCCAGTTTGCGTGCATCAAATGCTGAGTTGTGTTCCCCTGCTTCCTGATCTTCATTTACGAGTTGCAGCAATTTATTTCCGAGAATATTGTTTAGAACAATACTTAAGGTTGCAGGAGTTGAAAGAGAATAGTTGACAAAAGAATTTCCTGAAACAGGGTTTGGAAATACTGACCATGATTGCAGCGCATTTGTGTTTTGAATATGGGTAGGAATAGAAGGAATCGAATCCACAACATCAACTTTAACAATTGTATTCTCTGCCTCGGCGGATGACATCTTTTGAATGTTATAGGAAACGCAAATACTGTCAAAGCACCCGATTGAATCATGTATTGTTAAACAAATTGTATAAAAGCCGGCAACAGCATAAATATGACTGGGATAGGCAATCAAATCATACGTACTATCACCCCAACTCCAGATATAGGAAAATGGAGGAATTCCAGTCAGAGAATCTATAGCCCAATAATGATGAGCAAGAGCTGAATCGGGATACAACATGAAGTTAGCCGAGCAAAACCAGTTTGACAAATCAAGAGGATATGACAACTGAGAACAGCCGTTAGTATCAGTTATAAGCAAGGTATATATACCCGGCTGAATAGATGTGAAGAACGCATCAGTAGCTCCGGGGACTGCTATGCTGTCTTTCAACCATTGGTATGAAACATTTTGAAGTTGTGGGGTATAGATCAATGTGTCATCTACAAGAGAAATGTTTACAGTGGGTGGATTATAGTGTACAACCAGGGTTATTGTTGATGATGTGGAATCACATTCACCATGGCTGACCACTACCTGATAGTTACCATTGTAGATCGCAGTATATTGATTGCTATCAGCGCCTACATGAATCCCATTCCTAAGCCATTGAAAGGAATAAGCAGGATCATTGATAGTAGTAAGAGTTATAGAATTCCCCTGGCAAATTTCAATTGTATCCGAGTAATTCAAAGCGATTTGAGGAGATGTATCAAATATCAACGAAAGTGAAAGCGAATCATCTAACGCATAGGAATCGGATAGTCCATTAGGTAACGAACTCCATAAATTAATTGAGTGGGCGCCACCACTGAAATTGACGGTATCAAACGTATAGACAATTGATTCACCTCCTTCTAATGTGTCAGATATTTCCACAGGAGAATGCAATGATCCGTCAATCATCCATTGAAGAGTAAAGTTATTAACCACATTATTTCCTCCATTGAATATCGTAACAGTTAGAGGTTGTATTCCTATACATTGCGCCACAATGCCCGGTGCAGGTGCTTGCACGCCAATTTCATCTGATGCGCATTCTAAAATGTAAGACGCCCACTCAGAATATTCTAATGGAGTAACCGTGTCAGCTTTAATAATATTAATATAGGGCGAAAAAACATTATTAACTGTTGTGAAAGTTGAATCAACAGGTACGTTAAGAGTATCGGAACTAAGACAGTCATTGTTGCCTAATGAATCTGTAGAGAATAAAAAGACATCATTATTATATCCGGCAATCCAATACCTGTTTTTAAAAGTCACCAAGCCGGTAGGATGGTTATCGAGAGTAGTAAAATTATATTTCTTCGTCCATTTCAATTCGGCATCAGATGATAGTAGCATTAGGGCAACCTGGGCGTGATTAGATGTATCATAATATTCTACTTCCACAAGCAAATCTCCGTTGCCTAACTGGGAAATATCAGAAGGACCTGCGGAAACTCCAAAAGCAAAATTTTTCCTCCAAATGAGATTACCATCACTGTCAATTTTAGATATGCAACATTTGTTTCCCCCGAGTAAATCCGATGCAACAATAATATTTCCATCGTTTGCTTTCAGGAATTTTTTCGGCACTATACAATAGGGCCATTGATAAAAATTTTTGTTCCAAAGCAAATTCCCATTCGAATCAATTCTTGCAATGCCTCCATTTTCCCAACTTTCAATAATGAACTTTTTTCCATCCCGCATTAAATCGCATGAGTTGTAAAAGAAACTAATATTGGTCAGTTGTTTTTGCCATAGTAAATTGCCATCCTTATCTACAGAAATAAGAGTGATATCATTTTCGAACGAAAAACCTTCCACCACGAATCCTCCGTTTTCTCTTTCAACAGCGCTCCAGCCACTCATATCTGAAGTTGTATCCTTAAATTGTTTTACCCAAAGAAGATTTCCAATGGAATCACTCCGTGCAAGAAAGATAGCTCTGTGCGGGAATGATGAATAATCACCTGTAAACAGGAATCCGTGATCTTTTGTCTCAATAACCGATTCAACAGGATGATAACTGCCTCCATAGAATTTATAAATGCGAGTCCAAAGAAGATTTCCAACGCTGTCAAATCTTAAGGCGCGAAATCCATAGGAAGCGTAATGTGCATGACAGATTATAATCCCTTTATCATGAGTTGCTGCTATCGGAACATCATCCTGACTGGCAAGTTCAGGGAACACCTGGTAGGAAGTGGACTGAGCCCGTCCGTAAAAAGAAAGCACGATTAGAGCGCTGAAAAGCAGGAGTCGGTAGTGCATGGGCACGTATAACTAAGAATAAAAATCTCAAACTTATTAAAGAAACTCAAACCCGCAACGAATCATCTAATTAACATCTCAATTCATAATTAAGAGTTTGAAAACTCCCATATTATTTTCCTGATTAACCACAAGCAAATAATATCCATCCTTGAACTCAGTAAAGTCCAGTTCTACTGCGGAGTTTTTAGCAAGAAGTTCTTTCTCCATCACCTTTACCCCCCGGGAATCATACAACTTTATGTGAACCGGTTTATTTGACGGCAAGGCGATTGCGATTATCCCTTTAGTCGGATTAGGTGCCACCAAAAATTTCCCTAAATCCTCTTGCTCATCAATATAAAAACAAACATCAACAATTATAGATGTTGAATCAAAACCTGAACATCCGTTTGAATCAGAATAGTAATAGTAAATAGTAAACTCACCTACCCCAACCGTTGCCGGATCGAAGTCACCATTGAAATTAACTCCGGGACCCTCGTATATACCACCTTCAGGAAATCCACCTGCCAAATGAAATGCAGGAGTAGTTGTACAAACTGAAAATGCAGAATCAAATGAAACAACCGGATTATTATTTACAATCACTGTTACAGGCAATGAATTTTTCCAAAATCCCAGCGACGAGTATTTTGCTGAATAATCGCCGGAAACATCAGCAATAAATTCGCTTGTAGTCGCTCCGGGAATTTCAGTGCTGTTTAAATACCATTGATATAGATAATCGGGAAATGAATCAACCTGTAAAATCACTGAGTCTCCTGCGCAGAATTCAAGGGCAGAACTGTATGTTATCTGAGGTGTTAAAATCGAATCAATAAATAATGTTGAAACAGTATTGGTCTTAATAGGATTATTAAAATCAAAAATAATTGAAGCAGAGTTTGTAACAACGGTTCCGGCATTTGTTCCTTGTTTTAGTTTAATACTATATTCAACAAACCCATGACTCTGAAGTTCATTAGATGTGCTGTCCGGCAAGTTAATTCCTGCAAAAGTCCATGTTATAACTCTTCCTATAATCTGCACTTGATAAGAATGTGATGAAGCAAGCATGTGGAATGATGTTACATCTAAATCATCATTCAGCGTATCAGTTACCCATACGTTAATTGCGGGGGCATTGCCAATGTTTTGAAAATTAACAGTGTACTTAAGAGGCTGGTTCATGAGAATTAATATACTATCGCCCGGATCAACCACCTTATAATTAGGATCAAATGGATGAACTATTTCCTGGAGTAATGTATCGCTGTTATTTGAAGGTATTGTATCACCTCCTATAGGAGAAACCTGCACGTACGATGTCATTGTGCTGTCCGGTACAATATAAGGAACATACTGAGTAATGGTGGCTGCAAATGATTCTCCCGGATGAAGTACATGCGTATACCAAATTAACGTGTCACTTACAACAGCATCCGCCACCGGAAATGAATATAAGTACGATGGAATTGAATCGGGAATAAACTTGACCATACCACTGTCAATGATAGTTCCGTTGTTAATGCAGGTAACCATTTCTATATAATTGTGATCCCTCATCATATATTTTGGTCCTACGACATTTGATTCTAACTCACGAACGGGGATAGGAACCAACCCGAAATCTGCAGTTGCCGAACTAAATGGATCTGAATAGAATATAGTTTGACTGTCAGGTAAGGCAACTGTATAGTACTGAGGAAGTATCGGCGTAACAACGTGTTCGCCGCTGTCCAAATAGATGCGATAGATACCGTCAACATCTGTAAACACGAAAATGCTGTCCGGCAAAATTTGAATCATGCAATTGGGAATCGGCAATTCCAAAGAGTCCTGAATTCCATTGGCATTCCAATCCTGGAAAATTTTTCCGGAGAGAAAATTGGATTGATCAACGCGAAAGTCTGAAAAATAGGGGTGCGCTTCATTTCCAACATTGTAATAACTTCCGCCAACAAATATTCTTCCCTCATAGTAGAACAATGAGCTTCCTGATGCACCGCCCCCACCCATTTTAGGATTCCAGTTGGTTGCGATTTGATTGCTGGCGGTGGTATCAACTGCAGCAATTTCCCACCTGATTTGGCCTCCTAATTGATCGAAACCTCCTGAAATGTAAACGCGAGGTCCTGATGATAACAGTTCTAAAAATCCATAATTATTATTTGAGGAAGGAAACCAATCTGTAGTGGCTCCGGTTGATGCATCTACACTTGCCACGTTGTCTCTGCTAATTCCATTCACTTGAGTGAAAGCTCCTGAGAAATAAACTCGCTTATCGTCTCCTGTTATTCCCACAACATAGTTATTTGGGTTGGGATTCCAGTTTAAGAGATTCCCATAATTGTCAAACTTTGCCAGGTATGATCTTGATAAGCCGCCGACCGTGAGAAAGTAACCAGCAATAAATAAACCGTTATCAGTCTTTAAAAAGTCTGCCACGCGGTCATTTAAATTGGGATTCCACGTAGTGATCGTATTCGTATTGGTATTTATCGAGGCAAGATGATTCCTCGATTGTCCTCCTATATTTGTAAAGTCTCCTGATACATACAAAGTATCACCAACTTGAAACAATCTCCTCACAGTGTTATCAGGAACGAAACTTATATTTTGCAATAATTCTCCACTGTTTAAATCAACCGCAGACAGTCCATCTATTAACACGCTATCAATACTATACCCGCCTGCTACATATAGCACGCTATCAGCAACAGCAATATCATTTGTTGTTCCGGCCACTACAGGATTCCAACCCGGGACTACACCTCCGGTAAGATACAGCGCAGCAAGACCGATCTGGCTTGTTACCTGGTCACCATAAGACTCAAACCATCCACCGAGAAAAATGGATGAACCATCCGTTGAAATAGTAACGATCTCATCGGAGCAATGCGGATACCATGAAGTGATTGCTGCAGTTGCAGAATCCACGGCGTATCCAAAGTATGTATGATAATTTGAACCCGTTCCATAACTTCCGCCTACATAAATTTTTTTATTGAGACATATTATTGCACCAGGTTGACTATTGAATTGGGGATTCCATGGAGATAAGCTATCTGCAGCCAAGTCATAAGCAAAAATGCCATTATGGTCAATATTATTAGCAACGGTAAAATTACCCACCGCATATAAACTTGACCCAGATTTTGCCAGTTGACTCACTGGGCCTCCAACTACTATATGTAACGATGTAAGTTGCTTGGTTACTACATTTATTGAGGCAATGTATGATCTGAATTCATTATCAACCACAGTAAAATCTCCACCTAAAAACAATGTATCACCTGAAAACAGCATACTTTTTGGTCTGCCGTTCTCAGGCAAAGGATAACCCATTACTGTGTCCCCATTTGACAGATCATAAACTCTCAAGTATTCATCCGGTGTCGGCCATGGCATATCACAATACCCCCCTACATAGAGCAAATTATCCTTAGCCGCAATGCTATTGACACTCATGGTTATAGTATGTATTACATATTCGAAGGATAAAAGTTGATGCCCATCAGTTTGGCTCAGTACTGCAATCGGAGTTCCTCCAGTATAAGTACCTCCTATTCTATAAAATTCACCGGCAACTATTACCGTTGTGTCTTTGAGAATTATGCATCTGATAACTCCATCAGGATTCGGATCCCATGATGACACAAGTCCACCTGAAGTCACATGGGCAAGGCCATTTCTCTTGACGCTTCCTAACTTAGTAAAATCACCAGCTACATACCACCCACCACTGCCGTCGGGACATGAAACATTAATACGTCCATTAGGTTTTGGAAAATTCACAACAACAGCTCCGGCACCCGTATCCACAACAGCACCGTAGGGCTTATTGGGGCCAACCAAATCGAAACTCCCCATTAAGTAAGCGATGTCATTTTTTACTATCACTTTTCTAACAGTTCCGTTTGTCACCCACATTGAAGTGTCAGCGATGGGAGTATAGTTTTGAGAAGTCGCAGTAGTAATGAAAACTAAAATTAGGATGCACGTATTCAGGAGTCTAAATCCTGAAGGAGTAAGTGAGAAACAATATTGGGCCGGTAGTCGTGTGTGCCTTAGCAATCCATTTCTTTTGAGAGAGTGAAAATACGAAACTTTATGTTTCAAGGTATGATGCATTAATGATTCATCATTCCATTTCGCCCTGTTTCTTATTCATCGCCTTCTCATACAAATCATTCTCCTTCAGCCATCGTATTGCTTCTCTATCCAGGAAACCATTCTTGAATGCATACCACTCTTCGAGATAATCACCATAATAATTCAACGTGTTTCTGAAATTGGCGAAGGGCTTTTTACCCGATAAAACCATTTGCAGTTGCTGCTTTAAACCGGGCTTATCAACCTGCTCTGTAAATTCCTCCATCAGGTTGAACATGATGTGCGGCTCGAGTCGCTCAATGAGTATGTAGTCATGAGGGTTCTCTTCAATCTTGTCGCGCTCTTCTGCGCTTTCATCTGTATCATCGTCTCCCGGAAGAAAAACGATTTCAAGAGTCGGCTTATGAATGTACCATAGCGCTGCGCTGTCTTCGAAAGCAAACGCAATGTCGTCTAAAAACAATTTGTCAATCATAGTTCACCATCTTTTATGATTTCATTTGCTTCACAAAATACAAATGAAACCGATTTTGTCCAACGGAAATTCCCGGGGAGGAAAATGCAAAACCGATTGTCCCGTGCGCCCGGGACAATCGGTGTAATCTTTTATTAATCGGTGTAATCTTACTATAGTCATTTCACCACCACAAACTTCAACAAAGTATTTTTCCCTTCCAGCCAAATTGATACAAAATAATTTCCTGCAGGTAAATCATGGCTGTCAATTTTTTGCTGATAAACTCCTGTTTCAAGATTTGCACTTTGCAATTGCTTCGTTACCCTTCCATGTTCATCATAAATCACAATTTGAACTTTTGATGGAACATCTACTTCGACACTGAGAATACTTTCATCTCTCACAGGATTAGGGAAAATGGTTGCATGGATCTCACGCTCCGCATTCGTAATTGCTACTTTTGAAATTCCAAAATCAGAAAGTGGCCGCTTCCAAACCGCATTCATAAATAATCCCGCGAAAATATAATTAGAAGAAATTGCAAGACCCTGGACAGAATTATTCGGCTCGGGATCGAATCCCGTATTTGCTGCAGTGAAACTCGATGCTTTATTCTGAGAGAAATAAACTCCGGATTGATTTCCGACAAACACATTCGAATCTTTCACTGCAATGGTAAATGCTCCCTGACCCACTGGAATGCCGGAGCCAAACGACTGCCAGGCCGAGCCATTGTTCGCGGATACATAATTGCTGGTAAAAGTGCCTGCATAAAAATGGTCAACACCGTCGGACGCGATGCAAACCCAATCTTCTGTGGTGGTGCTAAATACACTCGTCCAGCTTACTCCGCTGTTTGTCGAGCGATAAATTTTATTGGAGCTCGTTGTTTCTTCAACCACAGCACAGACAGTTGAACCATTGGCAGCAACGCCTGCCCCGAATTTGGTGCTTCCTGTGACATTCGATGCATGCCATGTGAGTCCATTGTCAGTAGAATAGTAGAGACCCTGGTCAGTAGCAATGAGGGTGTTGGAAGAAGATTGCGCCAGGGAATTGACACACAGAAATCCTGTTCCCGCCTGCGATGGTAAACCACTTGTGATGTGTGTCCAGGTAGTTCCATTATCGGCAGAGCGGTACAAACCAAATCCGCATGCACCGGCGAGAATGGTGTTGCTGCCTATTTTCAGAACAGAAAAAATAGTTCCGTTCGAAAGTGTATCAGCACTATTGGTTGTTCCGATTTTTGACCATACTGTTCCGTTATCCGTTGTTTGATACAATCCATCGCTGTGTGTGCCGCTATAAAGAGTACTTCCTGAAACAAACAATGCATTATCAATACTGGAAGCCGGAGGGAACCCCGCCACGGTGTAAGTCCAATGCTTACAGTTATCAGAGGAGTATGCTACACCAATTTCATCACTCGCAAGAAGGAAATTAGTTGCTGATTTATAAAAGTCATTCGTGAAGCGGGTACCAATTCTTAAACCATGAACATTCACAGCAGACCACGTTGAACCAAAATTTGTCGATTTGTAAATGCGGGTAGCACTGCCGGCATAAATTGTTTTTTTGTTTTTCACAAGTCCGCAGAAGCTGACGCTTTCATCTATTACAATGATGGGATCCCAGGATTGTCCTGCATCGAAGGAGCGGAATACACCCTGCAGTGTATTAATCATCACCGAGTCGTGTTGAACCACAAATGTTGCAGCTACAGAAAAAAGGAAGGGAGAGTTTTGCGGAATGAACCATGAATTACCATTGTCATTTGAATAGAAGATCAGGTTATCAGCCATGGCGATAATGTTTGGGGAAGAAAAGCACAACGCATAAATAGAGGAGCTTCCCAATGCGCCGCCATTGGCATCTGTCCATGTGTTTCCATGATCATTGGATTTGAAAAGCCCGAATGCAATGCTACCGGCAAAAAGATATCCATTCTTATTTAAGAACGAGTAAATGAATTGACCCTGGATGCCATTGTTGGCAGGACTCCACGAAGCGCCCATATTGTTGGAGCGGTAAACTCCATCATTGGTTCCTGCATACAAATAAGTATTGTCGGCGATGAGTGAAAAAACATTTTTGTTTTCGATTCCTGAATTAGCTACTGACCATGTGATGCCATGATCAGCAGATTTGAAGACTCCTTTTGCAGACGTACCTGCATATAGGGTTGTTCCTTTTTGGTAGAAGACATTCACATTCATTCCCGCAGGACCTGAAGTTTTTGTCCATTGTGATGATGCATTTAGTGTGGCAAGAAGGATGATGAGTAATGATAACAGAGAAAGATTTTTCATGGCTGTGGTTTTATGTGATGAATAGAAGTTGTTTGATGAAATGAATCAGCATGGAGAGAATGCCTGGTCTTTTGAAAAAAAATTCTACAAAGGTTGTGCTAAGAGTTATAGATTTTTCTTCATCCCTGACTTAACAGGTAAATTGGAAGACTGAAATTTTTTCGCGGGAAAAGCTCAGATAAGCTTCTCGTTATTTAAGCATTTAATTGCAAGTTTCATCATCAACATAATTTCAAAGACAACTCCTCGTTCATGATTGCTTTTCACTTATGAGGAAATACTTTCTCGCTTTTCTGCTGTTGCTCCTTGTGGCGGCATCCATTTTTGTACTCAGTAACTATGATTTGCATTCCCTCACTGCGAAAAGCGGAAGGACTGTTTGGAGAGAAGACAGCACCAACTATTATTTGTTGCGCCAGAAATCAAGGGAGGCGCAGACATTTTGTACAGCAAAAAATTTCAATTCTACATTTTGTTTTTTAGTAAACATGTCAAAACATTCTGGTAAAATGCGCTTCTACATTTGGGATTTAAAAACCAACGCAGCCATTGATTCAGGATTAGTAAGTCACGGTTGTGGGGATGGATGGTGGGGAAGAGTTAATGATGCAATGAATCCAACTTTCAGCAATGAGGATGGAAGTCACTGCTCTTCATTGGGAAAGTATAAAGTCGGTAAAAGGGATTATAGTCAGTGGGGCATTCACGTGAAATATTTTTTGTACGGACTTGATTCTACTAATTCAAATTCGCTTGCGCGGGAGATCGTGCTTCATTCATGGGATGAGGTGAAGGAAGAAGAAGTTTATCCTGCAGGAACACCGGAGGGCTGGGGTTGTCCTGCTGTTTCAAATGAATTCATGACCCGGTTGGATGCGAAATTGAAATCATCACCGAAGCCAGTGTTGCTTTGGATGTTTAGAAGTAACAGTTAACAGCAAGTCCGTGCGTTATAGCGACCCCTGTTTTATTGATGTGGTTTAAGTTCCCTTCCTACTCCTTCCGAAAAACCTTTGTTGTTAAAAGTGAGGTGCCCTTCTCATCAGCAAGTGTAAGAATCATAATACCATTATAGTCCGTTGCAGGTATTGTGATTTTTGAATCCGCAACTGCATTGAAGTTTGTGATTTGCAACTGAACTCTTCCCATCATGTCAACCAGTTTCAGAGTTGCATTTTCTGTATTACTTAAACAATGAACAACAAAATAATCGGTGAAGGGATTGGGGTAAACCGAGAATCCATTTTCAGAAAAAATTTCTTCAGCATAAGAGATATTGCTTTCACAGGTATAGTTAAGCGGATTCTTTTCAATAGGAGAACCCGGTGTGAGTGTGTGTCCTGCGAATCCCGAATAACCGGCTGCATAGTAAACACAACGAAATGACATGTTGTTGATAGGGTTCTGACCCTGGGTTACAATTCCATTGTTGGCTACCGGGTTCACATATTTCCAAACTAAAGTATTCGTGGTGTCTATTTCCAGAAAATTTCCTGTCTGTCCCACACAGATGATGGTGTTTCCGGTAATCAACCTTTGCGCACTGCTCACCGCTTGCGAAAACATGCTGCTCTGTGGATTTGCTGTGTAGATCCAATCCTGCGCTGAAGGCTCGAAAGCATTGCTTCCGCTGATCGGGTAATTGTTATTCACCATCGCTGGTGGCGTAAAAGTTTCAACGGAAGAATAGTTTCCACCGGGACGACCAACTCCGTTGTTGAACACCATTATTTTTCCTTCACCGGGATACCCTTGTGGTATCCATGAAGGGTTATGCTGCCCATAAAATTTTTGGTCTGCAGAAGTGCCGCGACCATAGTTCGATGGGTTTCCCCAGCGATACATCAAATCTCCGCCACGCCCGGAGGTGCCGCCGCTATGCGATGCCGCCTCTGCAATAGTGGTACTGTGATCAATGATCCAAACTTCATTCATGTTGTGACAGCTTACCATGATTTGATCCAGCGTGGCATTGTAATCAAGTCCGTTGCAATGAGTCCAGTCAGCATTTTGTCCGCTGAGTTGCCCCAGGTTTATATCAATCAGCTCAGGATGATCAGCGACTACGCCGTAATTCGATTTGCCTGCGTCATAATTCTGAATTAAATGATCCCATGTATTCCACTCCCACACAATGTTATTGGTCACAGGATTAATCTCAACAATTTTATCCGCCCACATCTCGCTTCCGATGTTCGAAGGATTTCTGCCATTCGCAATGGCATCGGCTGACGTGTGGCTCAACCACACAATGGCGATAACATTTCCGTTTGAAAGCTGAAGCGCATCATGATGCTGACATTGAATGTTGTCAGAAATCTGATACGACCAGTTGACATTTCCATCCCAGCTTATTTCTTCCACTATTCCACCGGTTCCGCCCGCCATGAAATCCGGATTGTTGGTGGTACCGGTATGAAGCAGCGTTCCGTCAGTAAGCAGGTGAACCGATTGACCCGGATGGTAATTGCTTGTCCAGGTATGCACTTTCTTTCCGCATTTGTCTATAAGATACGTGGTATCACTGCCTGTTGGTGCAAACAATACATATCCGTCAGTAGCTCCGGCATTGTTATAAAATAAACCGACCGTTTGGGCCTGGGATTTAAGAATGAAAATTAAAAGCAAGAGTGAGAGTGAGAGTGAGAAGAACTGTTTCATGAAGAAATTTTTTTGTGAAGGATTGTTGAGAGGTGATAGGTGAATGGCTGGAAAGTATTCGGAGGTTTCGATTTTGATGAGACTAAGATCAATAAGAAAAGTTTAATCCGGATTTTAGTTGAAAGCAAGAACTGTCGGTTCTGCGAGAACCGACAGTTCTATGGGAGCGCAGAAATTTTTTTTCAAAATCCCAGTTTAATGAAGGGAATCCCACGCATGACTTATCAGGATGAATACTGATAATGTTCCGGCAGTTTTTTCTTCAATGCATCTTCCGGTTCAGGCACCCAATGATGTAAACCACCCGCAAGCGGATCGTCAAATGTTGTGGGAATATTATTCGCCAGCGTTCTTTCTTTCCATGTGACAGGTTGTGAGCCATCATCTCTTCGCTCCATCGTAATGCATCCTTCAACAGGACAAACGAGCGAACATAAATTGCAGCCGACACAATTCTCTTCAATGATGTGGGGCTTTCGATTCATCGGGTCAACTGAAAGTCCAATGGCCTGGTGCGCACCATCTTCACAAGCAGTATAGCACAACTGACAACCGATGCATTTTTCTTCATGGATGTCAGCAACGATTTTGTATTTCAGATTCAGATCTTCCCAGTGCAAAATATTTTGCAATGCCCGTCCTCTCATTTCATCAATGGTGTTGAATCCTTTTTCATCCATGTAGCTTTCAAGGCCGGGAATCATTTCGCGAATGATGCCGAAACCATAATGCATTACGGCGGTACACACCTGGACGGTTGTTGCACCGAGTAAAATGAATTCCACCGCATCTCTCCAGTTTTCAATTCCGCCAATGCCTGATATGGGAAGTTGCACGCCCGGATGCTGTGCGCAACTCTTCACCATATTCATTGCAATCGGTTTCACTGCCGGTCCGCAATAACCGCCGTTGGTGCTTTTTCCATCTACCACAGGATAGGGAACGAAGTTGTCAATGTCTACTCCTACTAAACTCTGAATGGTGTTGATGAGAGAAATCGCATCTCCCCCACCCTCGTGCGCTGCCACAGCGGGGCGAGTGATGTCAGTAATGTTCGGTGTGAGTTTTACGATCACGGGAATCTTCGCAGCTTCTTTCACCCACGATACAATTGTCTTCAGCACTTTTGGTTCCTGCCCTACTGCAGAACCCATTCCCCGCTCGCACATTCCATGGGGGCAACCGAAGTTCAATTCAATTCCATCGGCTCCTGCATTCTCTACATCGTGAACAATCTGATGCCACTCTTCTTTTGTCTCCACCATCAGCGACGCAATCACTGCATGATCAGGAAATCTTTTTTTCACTTGTTCAATCTCGCGAAGATTATCTCTGAGCGGGCGATCCGTGATGAGCTCGATGTTGTTGAAGCCAATCATCCTGCTATCCCGATAATTCACAGAACCATAGCGCGAGGAAACATTCACCACAGGAACGCCAAGTGTCTTCCAGACAGCACCGCCCCACCCTGCGTCGAATGCCTTCATGACCTGATACCCGCTATTTGTTGGCGGTGCGCTTGCCAGCCAGAATGGATTGGGGGATTTTATTCCGGCGAAATTGACTGAGAGGTTTGCCATAAGTATTGAATTGAAATGATTTGAATGAGAAAAGTTAAGTGTATTCCTGATATTCTTTATGAAGATTCTTATCAATCGATTGAAGCGAACTTGAACTATTCCATGATCCGAGGTTTAAGAATATCATCTACCTTTGAAAAGCAAATCATCAAATCATGAAACTTACATTCGTCATCTACAACGGAGAAGATGGTTTCCTCATTGGTAAGATCAAAGAGATTCCCGAAGTGATGTCGCAGGGCAAAACAAGAGAAGAATTGAAAGAGAATATCCTCGATGCGCTAAATACTTACTACGATGATTTACGGAATGAGGGTGCGGATAACCCAATAAACTAATCTCCCAATAAACTTTTTATTGCCCTGGCTGCTTTTTTCCCATCGGCTACTGCATTCACAACTTCTTGTCCGCCACTTACTGCATCACCGGCTGCGAAGTACTTCGGATTTTTGGTTTGGAAATTTTTCTTGTCAACTGAAATTCTTCCCTTATCGTCAAGAGAAATATTACGGATAAGTTTTAGTAACTCAACTTGCTTCGATTGCCCCGTTGCTTTGATCACCCAATCACATTCTTGAATGAACTCACTGCCGGGAATGATTGAGACTTTTCTTAGCTCTGACTTTGTCCGGATGAATTTTACTCCCTCCACTTTTCTGTTGCCGACAATTTCAACAGGAGAAACATTGAACACTCCTTCGACTCCAACACTCTTTGCCAACTCATATTCAAAACCGTAAGCCGGCATCTCTTCCATGCTCCTTCTGTAAGCAAGAATCACTTTCTCCGCACCCATGCGAGCACTCTCGCTCGCAGCATCCATGGCAGTGTTGCCACCACCAAGCACAATCACTTTATCCGGAACAGAAACATTGTGATGATTCATTCGCAACAGCTCGATAAATTCTGTTGCACCGTAAACATTGATTAATTCTTCTCCTTTGATTTTTAATTCTGAAGTTTCACCCAAACCGATGCCGAGAAAAATTGCATTGTATTTTTTTTCGATTGACTGGATTTCTTCCTGTGTGGAAATCGCCTTGTTGTAATGAACCTTGAACCCAAATTGTTTTTCGAGGTAATTCATTTCACTCAGCACTTCTTCATTCGTGATTTTGTAGGGAGCAACGCCATGCATTGTCAGTCCTGATGGGTTTTCTTTTGCTTCAAAGATGTCTACTTCAAATCCGTACATGCGCAATTCGCATGCACAGGAAATTCCGGCGGGACCTGCGCCAATCACGGCTACTTTTTTTCCATTTGGCCCAATAGCAGCCGGGACCGGTGTAAAAAGTTTCTTATCAGATGTAATTGCTTTTGCCGTTGCGAAACTCTGCAGCCGGCCAATCTCAATTGGTTTTACATTTTGATGAATGTACACGCAGGAACCTTCACACAGCACTTCCGTCGGACAAACTTTTCCGCACGCATGTCCGAAGTAGTTTGAATCATAAATTGTCTTTGCCGCACCCATTGTATTTCCCGAATTGATCTGCCGGATGAAAAGTGGAATGTCAATTCCGGTAGGACAGGCATTCACACACGGAGCATCATAACAAAACAAACAACGTGAGCTTTCATAATACGCTTGCGTGTCGCTCATAAGCGGTTTGATCTGGGCAAAGTTCTCTTCAAACTCGACTTCTGATGTTGGTGGGTTGAATTCGGGCATGTGAGTTATAGGATTATTCGGTTATTGAGTTATTGAACTGCCCGCGCTCACCCTCTAACTCCCTGAAGGGAGGACCGCTCGGCTGCACTATGTCCGAAAGTTCTTCCCCTTTAGGAGACTCAGGACTGCCCAGCTGAACTGTATGCAAAAGCTCTTCTCCATTAAGGAACTTAGGGGTGTGTGAAAGCGACTTTTCCTGAATGCCCCGAATTGTCTCTCGAATTCTTTTCAACACCTTCTCGGTGTCAGTGAAAACTTCTTCGTTGCTAAATCGAATTATTGAAATACCGAATTTTTCCAGCTCTTCAGTTCGTCCAATATCATATTCCTTTTGGTCTGATTCATTATGTATGCCACCATCAAGCTCAATAATAAGTTTCAATTTATGGCAATAAAAATCAGCAATGAAAATATTAAGTGGATGCTGTCTTCTGAACCTGACCTCAAGCTTTTTGTTCGAAATACAATTCCAAAGTTTTTCTTCTGCCGGTGTTAATCGCATGCGAAGCTGTTTCGCAAATTCAAAGATTTTCGGTGTTGCTCCGAAAAACATATCCTCGTGAGTATTTTCAATTGGCATGAGCAACAAATTTTTTACTTCACTCCCCGCAACCCTCTAATTCCCGATTGGTAGAACCGCTCGACTTCACGCGTGCGAGAGCCCTTCCCCTTCAGGGGACCAAGGGGTAAGCGCGGGCTTCACCACTCAATCATCATTCAGTTTCATGAGAAACAAATTTTTACTTCACTCCCCCGCAACTCTCTAATTCCCTAAAGGGAGAACCGCTCGACTTCACGTTTGCGAGAGCTCCTCCCCTTTAGGGGACCGAGGGGTAAGAGCGGGCTTCACAACTCCGTCATCTTTCCATACGTCTCCGGTCTTCGATCGCGAAAAAACTGCCACGTCGAACGCACATCCTCAATCATATCTAAATCAAATTCCGCAATGAGTAATTCATCTTTATCTTCTGATGCCTGCGAAAAAATTTGCCCGCGCGGATCAACAAAATAGGATGTACCATAAAACTTTCCGAGGTTCCATGGCTTCTCTTCGCCTACGCGATTGATGCAACCCATAAAGTAGCCATTCGCTGCGGCGTGCGCCGGTTGCTCCAGCTTCCACAAGTATTGAGAAAGACCTGCTACAGTTGCGGAAGGATTATAAACGATCTCGGCTCCATTCAATCCGAGGATGCGTGCGCCTTCAGGAAAGTGACGATCGTAGCAGATGTACACTCCGATTTTTGCATAGCGCGTTTGAAAGACAGGGTATCCGAGATTGCCCGGCTTGAAGAAAAACTTCTCCCAAAATCCTGATGTGTGCGGAATGTGATTCTTGCGGTACTTCCCAAGATAATTTCCATCTGCATCAATCACGGCTGCCGTATTGTACAACACTCCTGCCTGTTCTTTTTCATAGATGGGGACAATGATCACCATGCTGTATTTCTTAGCAAGTGATTGCATCAACTCCACCGTAGGGCCCGGGACTGTTTCTGCGCTCTCATACCATTTCTTGTCTTGCCCCGGGCAGAAGTATGGTGTGTTGAAAATTTCCTGCAGACATAAAATCTGCACGCCTTCTTTTCCGGCTTCTTCAATAAGCGGAATGTGCTTCTGCACCATGGCATCTACAATCTCCCTGATAGTTCCTTCTCCTTCTGTTTTCGGAAGCGACATTTGAATGAGAGCGGATTTGATTTTTCGCGGCATGAGTGATCGTGTTACCGGCACAAGTTAAGTAACCCTATTCAACCTGAATGAAATTTTGATAGCTGCGCAGAGAATAAAAATCAGAATCGGAATCCTTCCGCATTTTTATCAACTTTATTTTACTTTACATTTTATCACGACTTGATAAATATGGATTTTACAAGTGACGAAAAAATAAATAAGCTCGGGAAGGAAATTGCTAACGCCCGCTCTCCCAAACATAAATGCACTTTGATTATTGACTTGGCAATGGAGCTTCGTCATTCTAATCCTGCCGCATCATTGCAGGAAGCGCAGAAGGCACTGACACTTTCAGATGAAATAAATTTTGGTCTTGGAAAAGCGCGCAGCTATTTCTGCATGGGGCTGGTGCATTTTAATCTCTCAGATTATGAAAATGCCTTTGTATTTCTTGATCAGGCATACCATACATTCTGCGAAGCAGGCGACAAGTGGGGAACCAGCAATGCGCTCAACAACATCGGGCTGATTCACCTGCGACTGGGCGATTACGCAAAAGCACTCGAACATTTTTCTTCTTCCCTCCAAATAAAAAAAGAAGCACATGACCGCTATGGAACCGCCAACGTCATGATTAGCATGGCAGCAATTCATCGCGAAACGGGAAATCCCACAGATGCACACTTGCTATTGACGGAGAGTTTGAAAATTTCGGAAGAAATGAAATTCGATGATCTCACGAGTAAGGGGTTGATGGAGTTGGGGATTATCCTGATGATGGAACGTAACTTTTCAGAAGCAACCGAAAAATTTGGTGATGCAAAAGAGTTTTTTGAAAACCAGAATAATTCTTCAGCCCTCGCTCAATGCTTTCTTCATCTTGGGAAAATACAATCCATTACCGGCAATTCTGCTCACGCTGTTTCATTATTCGAAGAAGGAAAAAGAATAGCGGCAGAAAGCGGTGACAAGAGTTTATTAACCATTTTTCTCTGCAACATCGCGACTGAGAAATTAGGAGCCAATGAACCCCTTCAGGCGATTGCATTGCTTCAGGATGCAAAAAAAATTGCTTTGAGGACTCAGGAAAAACCAATGCTGTCGGTGATCGCTCAGCAATTAAGCGCAGGGTATGAAGCCACTGATAATTTAAGAGATGCGCTGCTCGAGTATAAAAATTTCATTGCACTAAAGAATGAGATCAATTCTGTGGAGACCACCACCCTGTTGCACAACCAGCAAATCAGCGCAAAGATGGAAGCGCTGGCAACAGAAAATAAAATGCTGGAGGTGGAGAAGATGGCTGCCCTTGGTCAGCTTACAGCACTGCTCAACACGCAGGAAATAAAATCGCTCAATGCCATGATGGAAGGACAGGAAAAAGAACGCAAGCGCATTGCTGCCGATCTGCATGATCGCATCGGAAGTTCGCTCTCTGCCATCAAGCTGCATTTGATTGGCTATGCCAAATCGCAGGAGGCGCTTTCACAGGAAGAAAATAAGTTAGCAAAAGTGAACTCGATGTTTGACGAAGTGGTGCAGGAAGTACGCCGCGTCTCACACGATCTCGCTTCCGGTGTGCTTATGAAATTCGGGCTGGTTTCAGCCCTGAAAAATTTGATTGAAAGCATTGAAAGCGCAGGCAACATTAAAGTGAATTTTTTTGCCTACGGATTTGATGAGCGGCTTGATCATCGAACAGAAATTTCGGTCTATCGCATTACACAGGAACTGATCAGTAACATTCTCAGGCATGCGCAGGCGAAAGAGATCAACATTCATCTGAATCATCATGAGAGTCATTTATCTTTGATGGTAGAAGACGATGGCATTGGCTTCGATCCTGTGAAAGCATCCGGAGGCATCGGCATGAAGAACATCCGGTCGCGGGTGAGTCAGCTTCATGGAAAAACTTTCTTCGATTCATTGCCGGGAAAGGGTTGTTCTGTTACCATTGAAATTCCTCACCGAGTCGTGCCGACCATCACACAATCATGATACGAATCATCATCGCCGACGATCATCAAATGTTTATTGACGGGCTCAAGCTTATCATTCAATCTTTTGAAAATATTGAAGTGGTGGGGGAAGCATTAAGCGGTGAACACGTTCTCGAACTTTTAGAAAAAATTACCGCAGAGATTGCTATCCTCGATATTAACATGCCCGGTATGGATGGTATTGAAACTGCAAAAGAAATCCGGAAAAAGTTTCCGGAAGTAAAGGTGCTGATCGTGACGATGTACAAGCAAAAAGAATTCATCACTCAATTGGTAGCAGCAGGAGTTTCGGGATACATCCTGAAAAATACAGGAGCTGAAGAGTTATACAATGCTATTCGTGTGATTCATGAAGGCGGAGAATTTTTCGGCGAAGAAATAACAAACGAGATTCTTCACGGCATGCGACAGCGTGCTTCATTGCCCGACGCTCCGCAATTCAGCAAGCGTGAACAGGAAATTCTGAAGCTGCTGGCAGAGGAACTTACCACCCAGGAAATTGCCGATAAATTATTTATCAGCTTCAATACGGTGGAATCTCACCGTAAAAATATGCTCACGAAAGCGCGTGTGAAAAACACTGCCGGATTGATTCGATATGGAATGCATATCGGGTTGATTTGATATTCTATTAACAGTTCCTCGTTGTTACATAATATATATATATCGACCTAAATAAATTTTTCCCGAAAGGTTCTGTTACTCCTTATAACTGCAGAGTAATCCCTTTTTTTTTAAACGCAGGCTAACAGTTTTTATCACCTCCATTGCTCCTATATATCCCCGAATTCAGGGATACTCAAAATCCCAGAATTCGGTGATGCAATCCCCCTATCTCGATCCACAATTTTGCGGCATTAATTTAACCTCAAAAAATAAACATTATGAAAAAACAATTAACACTTTTTTGCATGATCATGACTTGCGTGATCATCAATCGTCAGCCCGTGTTCGCTCAAACCGGAAGCTGGAAACTTGCCGGCAATACTTTAGCAGGCACAGAAAAAATAGGAAGTAAAAACAACTTCAATCTGAATGTGATTACCAATAACCAAACCCGAATGACAGTCTCTTCCTCGGGCAATGTTGGAATTGGTACAACGGCACCGGCAACTAAATTGGATTTGCTGGGACCTGGCAACTGGGATCTTTCTACTTCGGAAGGAGATTTTAGGATCGGGAATTCCACCTACCGTTTAAAGTTCGGTGTGGCATTAGCGGGCGGCGGGGCTGGCGACTGCTACATTGCAGCACAAGGTGGAACCAGTGGCATCTATATTGGATCCGGTAGCAGCTTCAACAGCCTCTATACACTCTCTGTTAAGCAAGGCCACATTGGAATCGGCAGCGTCGCTAATGCTTATCGTTTAGAGACGTATAGCTTCAATAATAATGACACATCCACTATAGGATGGTTCAGTTCTGCTGATCACTCAAAAGGGGTGAGTATTGGACAGAATTCTGTGCGCGCTCTCGGATCAAATTCTGACATTGATTTGAACCTGAAGGCTAAAGGACAAGGGGGTATTTATTTAAGCGCCGGTGGCTTGCATCCAGTTCACGTCAACTCAGCAGGAGATTTGGAAGTTGATATTTCGAACGAAGGTAATGGCACTTTCACCCACGTACTCAAATTTGGATTAGGAACAGGAGAAGGTATCGGTAGCAACCGTACTGGCACTACCAATCAATACGGCCTGGATTTCTATACCAATTTTACAAATCGCTTTGTCATTACTCAAGCAGGTAACGTCGGCATCGGCACTACCACTCCATCAAATCAATTGCAACTATCTCTAAATTCCGCATGTAAACCGGGTTCATCCACCTGGACAATTTGCTCAGACCAGCGATTGAAAACCAACATTACAGATTTCAAAGACGGCCTCGATGTACTGATGAAAATTCATCCCGTTTGGTTTGAATATAATGGGCTTGCCAACATGCCTACAGGCGAACGCTTCGTAGGTATTTTAGCGCAAGAAATGCAAAAGGTTGCTCCTTATATGATCAGCGCCTGTAGCTGCAATCCTGATGGCGAAGATTATCTAAAATATGATGCGAATGCGTTATTTTATATTCTTGTGAATGCGGTCCAGGAACAAGAGCAAACCATCGCCGATCAAAAAAAACAGATCACATCAATAACAGAAGAAAATAAGCAGCAGTTGACTGTCAATGCCAATCTTCATCAGCAAATAGATCAGCTTACTGCTTTGGTTAGCAATGTGCAAACTTCAATGGAAGAGGTGAAAGAACTTGCGTCAGACTCTAAGTCAACCACCAATACCACTATAGTGGAATTGACGAATGCCCGCTTGGATCAGAACGTTCCCAACCCTTTCGATCAGTCCACGACTATTGACTATTACATTCCGAAATCCTTTGCAAATGCTGCGATTCAATTTATTTCACCAGATGGCGAGATAATCAAATCTGTTCCGATTGCTGCAAAAGGAAATGGACAATTGATCCTGAAAGTTGGTGAGCTCTGTGCAGGAACATATCAATACTCATTGATCGTTGATGGAAAAATAATTGACACCAGACAAATGATTCTTACCAAATAAAATAATTTTCGTTATATACTTATTCCTTTATCACTGGCAGCGCCGAAAAATTTTCGGCGCTGCTATTTAACTAAAGTATGATGATAAAATTGATCATCAGAATACCTTGCTCTTCCTCTTAAAATTTTGCCTCCCTGAATTCAGGGATGCTCCAAATGCCAGAATTCTGTGATGCAATCGCCTGTTCTCTCAAGCCATCTTTGTACCGTCCCACTGGAACGGGATCACGATAAAAAAAATTCTAACGACAAAACTCTTATCACATGAAAAATAAATTGTTCTTTCTGATTTCAATGCTTTCATACAAGGGAAATATTACTAAAAACAAGAATCACATAAAACAATCCCTTCTGAATTTTGTTGAAGAAGCAGGTGCATGGTTGCTCCTCGGTGGATTCCTGATGGGTATCGTCTGGATAGCAGGAATACTTTTAGGCACGAATTAATTAGGATAATGGCCGGAATGTTGATTCGTTACCGGCAAAAGGGATAAGGAAGACGTGTGTGTGCGATATTTTGCGACATGATTTTTTAGGTGTTAGGGAAATTAGGAAAATGATTTTACATTTATGAGATCAAATAAAGCGTCAATCTGATCCTTGTTAACAATCTATAAAACCATGTCGAAAATCAAATTGAGCATTTCAAATAAGGAATTCAAAGCGCTGTTCAAATCAATAGATAGTATTTCGGATACAGTTTATATTCCGGTTGAGACTCCTTCAGTGCCGCAGCCAATAATCACAAAGCTATGATACGAATCATCATCGCCGACGATCACCAAATGTTCATTGATGGGCTCAAGCTCATCATTCAATCTTTTGACAATATTGAAGTGGTAGGGGAAGCATTGAGCGGTGAACAGGCTCTCGAACTGTTTGAAAAAATTCCGGCAGAGATTGCTATCCTCGATATTAACATGCCCGGCATGGATGGTATTGAAACTGCAAAAGAAATCCGGAAAAAGTTTCCGGAAGTGAAAGTACTTATCGTGACGATGTACAAGCAAAAGGAATTCATCACACAATTGGTAGCCGCAGGAGTTTCAGGATACATCCTGAAAAATACAGGAGCTGAGGAATTGTACAATGCCATTCGTGTGATTCATGAAGGCGGAGAATTTTTTGGCGAAGAAATAACAAAGGAGATTCTTCACGGCATGCGACAGCATGCTTCATTACCCGACGCTCCGCAATTTAGCAAGCGTGAAAAGGAAATTCTGACGCTGCTCGCTGCGGAACTCACCTCTCAGGAAATTGCCGGCAAACTATTCATCAGCTTCAACACGGTAGAGTCGCACCGCAGAAACATGCTCATGAAAGCAGGAGTGAAAAACACTGCCGGCTTGATTCGCTATGGAATGCATATCGGATTGATTTGATATTCCATTATTGGATGATCATTTTCAACACAACCGATGGATTTTCAACTTGCAGAAAACTTATTGACGATCTCCATCAAGCAAGGGACTATATCAGAAATCCGGGCTCTTCCTGCTCCTGAGTGATAATAATGTCCATAAAATCATTCATTCCTGCTCAATAACTTTTTCCCAAAAGATGTTTATCTTGTGAAATCCTTTTCTGATAATGGAATCATTCGCAAAAGTCTTTTTGGGAAATAATAAATTTAACCGTGAAATAATTTTTTTAAGCTCACCCTTGCAGTACGGTGATGGAGGACTCTTCTTTCATTTCATAATCCTTTTCAACTATGAAAGCAAAAGCTGATCATTAAATTATCTAACTTCTAAACCACACATCATGCTGAATGCAAACACAAATAAACTAATTCAGGGATCCCGCTCTATAGCTGGTAAACTCTTCACCTACCTCTTGCTTTTAATCGCTACATCGCCGCTATCAACCAAAGTTTTTTCTCAACGACCGAATTTTGTCATCATTCTGCTCGATGATGCACATGAACCATCACTGCCGCCGGATGGACCGCCCTTTCTCAATTATCCTTCCATTCAAAGAATTTATCAGGAAGGATTGCGGGTTTGCAATGCGTATTGTCTTATGCCACTTTGCAACCCTTCCCGTTACACCATGCTCACAGGCACGTATCCTCATGTTCATGGCGCCACAAACAACGTATTACATCCACGGGCCGATTTACCAACGTTCTATAGCATTACGGCCGACCACGGTTACCATAATGCCTATGTCGGCAAGTATACCAATGTGGAACACAGGTACATTCCGGGAATGGAGAAGACGCTTACAGTTCCTAATATCAACCAGGATGATCCTGTGATGTACTATAATGGGGTGAAAAAAACACTGGTTGGAAATACAACTGTGATTATTGACGATACGGCAGCTGTATGGTTAGCTTCCATAGATACGCCTTTCATTTTCGGAATCGGACATATAGGAACTCACGTCCCGATAGCCGTAGCAACTGATTACCAGGACGACTATAACGGGCTTGCTACTTTGGATAATTATCATCCCTATACTGTTGACTACCCCTCATTTCTATATCAGGATACTCTTAGTAAAAACTATATTCTGGCACATGACAGCCTGGCGCTCAAGGATCACCGGGAAAAGCTGTTTGAAATTCAGTCAGAAATTAACCGTGGAATAGAAAATATTTTTTCCGCATTAGAGAGCCGGGGAATTCTTGACAACACGATGATCATCTTTACCAATGACAATGGATTTTTGTATGGAGAACATCTCTTAGCAGGTAAGCAGGACGCCCATGAACAATCCGCCGGCGTACCTCTTTTCATTCGTTATCCTGCCTGGTTTGAGCCCGGCACCGTTGCATGTGACAACATGATTGGCTTGCATGACATACCCTCTACCATTCTTGATGCTGCAGGCATTAATACTTCATCCTATCATCTCCAGGGGCAATCTCTTCATTACCTCTTGCAGCCGGGTCATGAAAGAACATCCCTCTATCTTGAGGCTGTTAAGAATTGGGTGGGGTTAGTCGAGGATGATATTGATACCGCGAATGAGCCAGGATGGAGAGCTGTTAGAACAGCCGGTTTTAAATACATTAGACATCATTGCCAGGCACAGGTAGAAGAACTTTTTGACCTTACCACCGATCCGGAAGAAAATTCCAACGAGGTAAATAATCCTGTTTATGCTGACACGCTGTATAGCTTGCGCATGCTCCTCGATTCGCTGGCAATCGTTACAATAGATACGATAAGCGGCGATACGGTGTACCTGCCCTGCACACTGATTTCATGTCCTCAATCCACCTTCTATGCCGATACTGATGGTGATGGTTTTGGCAATTCGACAAACTCAGCAGTAGGATGCAACGCTCCACCCGGTTACGTTTCAGGCGCCGGCGATTGTAATGATGCGAATGCTGCTATTCACCCCGGCGCAACTGATGTCTGCAATAGCATTGATGACAATTGCAATGGGACTATAGACGAAGGTTGTGTCTCTACTATTACCACAGGTTCTGTTTCAGGTTCACCCTTTTGTCCATTGGCAATCCTGAATGTTCCATTCACTTCATCCGGAACATTTAATAGCGGCAATATATACACCGCCCAGCTCTCTAACAAGAACGGAAGCTTCAGCACGGCTACACCTATAGGCACACTAAACAGTACTGCCGGTTCAGGAACAATTACTGCTACCATTCCTTCCAAGCCTAAAGCCGGAACGAATTATCGCATTCGTGTAACAAGCAGCAATCCTGTAGTAACAGGCACTAACAACGGATCTAATCTGCAATTGGTGGCCTGCGGCATGGTGACAGCATTGTCTGCTTCAGGAATCACTGCGACATCAGCCACATTAACCTGGACCGGGGTTCCCTGTGCCGTAAAATATAAAGTTCAATACCGAAAGCAAGGCATTGCAAAATGGACTACGCAATACTCTACTACCAATTCATATACCATTACGGGCTTACTACCAAATACTATATATGAATACCACGTACAGACCTATTGTAATGAGAGCGGCACAGCAAAGTCAGGTTCTACTCCTACACAAACATTCACCACCACACTCCGGCTGGCTTCAGGTTCCGATGCACCAGAAGAAACGATGAGCATGCATCCCAACCCCGCCGGCGATCAAACAATGATTCAATACTCACTTCCTCAAGCCTCGCATGTATATATAGAGATGTACGACGTGAGTGGAAAAGAAATTAAAACACTGCTGGATGATGATGTTGAAGAAGGGGGACATTCATTGCTGCTTAGCACGAATCATTTTTCAAAAGGTGTTTATTTCGTGAAAATGATTTCTGATTTTGGTATTGAGAATCAGAAGCTGATTGTACAGTAACTGAGTGCGTTAAAACACCCGTGTCTTCTCAAGGTGGGCACGGGTATTCTTTTGAATTCTGCATCGGATATTATTCCGATCAATAGGAATCCTCCATAAATATAAAATGTAAAATATCCGCAGGATACTGCGCAGTGAGTGTAAAATGTAAAAGTTGAATAATAAGGTAGAAAGATTGCGAAGGATAAACCGGTATTATTCTGAAATGATATTACCATAAGCGTTCGTTTTTATCAATAGCATCGTAAAAACATAGCTTGCCGGACGCTCGAAGCCGCTTACTATATATCCGCCGTCGGATGTCTGACTTGCTGTGACACCGGCATAAGGGTTTATAGAACCGAATTCCCGTGACCATTCTTTATTGAGGTTATGATCAAGCTTGAGTAAATAAATTCTGGCATAAGAAACCACGTTAAGATCAGCGTACTTATTCACTGTTCCGGTGAGAATATATCCACCATCCGCCGTGTTGCTTATGTCTTTGAATTTGCCGAAGTTTTCGTAATCGCCGGTAAATAATATCTCCTCTTCCATTGCGCCATTTACACCAATTCTGCGCACATAAAGATTACCTGAATAATCTGAACCGCCGGTTTCACCACAGAGCATAGTGGAGCCGTCACTGCTATCTTCACTGATCGCGTCAGCATAAAGCGCTGCATTCCCATCGAACAGTATGGAGTCATAGACAACATTATATTGCTCATCGAGACGTGCATAAAACATTCCCTTAAATGGATGAGTTCTATCGTAAGCCACACCGGCAACGGAGTATCCGTCTACCTTACGGGTAATGCCTATAGGACTAAAATTCGTCGAGTCAATAAAGCTGTTTTCAAAAACATACCTTTTATATGGATTTCCAATTTGATTGATTCTAAGAACGAAGGGAAAAAGATACTTGAGGCTATCAAAGTAGCTGCAAACGGTAAAATCACCATTTGCTTCTTCCACAAAATCCGGCAGCCAATTCGGATCAGCTCTTACGGTATTAAGATACGAGGGAAGAACGCTTGTATTTCCATTGGCATCAATTAAGCAAAAATTCATACTTACTTCATCTTCCACTCCCACTGCAAGCATTTTACCATTCGAAATTGGTTTTATAGTAAGAAAATGAAAAAGACTTGACAACCTGATTTGCCAAAGAGTATCTCCATATTGGTTTGTTTTAATAATTTTGGGAAGTACTCCGCTTTCGTCAGGATCGAATCCGTAAACAATATAGTTCCCATCAGCTAATTGAAAACCGCCGCCGGTTTGGTAACTGCTGTCAGGAAACAATTTTACAAACCCTGATTGCGGTTTCAAATCCGTTATCTTACTGCATCCACCGGATATACATAAGATCAGAAGAAAAATGACAGGATATATGATTCGATTCATGATTTAGAAATTTCCGTTCTCATCAGTTTTAATCACTTCAAGTTTGTAGTCTTCACTCCCAAAACTCTGAATCATCATCTCAATGGCATAATGTCCGTCGGGCATTGCACAAACCGAACCTAAGAAATCTGAAAATTGCGTTTGAACAGAAGAGACATTTTGCAACGTCATATCTGAACTTACATTGGCAATGAATGAATTTCGTTCTCCTACCAATTCAAAATTTCCAAGTCTTCCGAGTGCATTCGGATTGATGCCAATGAACAATCCGCCGTCTTTCTTTTTAACAAGATCAGCCACTTCATTTTGCAGCCCGAATTTAATGCGAACAGAATCAAGCAAGATACCTTGAGAACTTATTTTGAAAATGCGGGCGCTGTTATCATCATTGGTATAAACCGGCAATGGAAAAATATTAAAGGCCATATTATTCGCACACGCGAAAAAATTCCCGTCATCCGCAGCAACAATATCAGAGGTAGCGCAATAATATCCGCTGTAGGTCTTTGATGAAGAGTCGTACCTGCTGGTATTGAAACTCCTGATCCACGCTGAATCACCTTGAGAAGAAGTCTTCATGAAAAAGAAGTTAGTGATTGTTGCTGACGGAGATGCGTTGGTAATTCTGTTTACATTCTTTTGAATGCTGCCAAATAAAATAAAACTATCTGCATCTTGTTCACAACCCGTAATAAAAACTGATTCGGAGTCAGGAGGAAAAATATAATTCTTCAGAAAGATTCCGGCACCTGATGAAGCTATCTCTGCCATAAAGCCGATTGTCTGCTGTTTATAATCAGGACTGATAAATTTATAATTAACACTGCCAACAATAATGTAATTACCACCGGGAATGCTTTCTATTCTTATTCCGATCAGATTTTTGATTTTTTCTGAAGTCAGGAATGAAAGCAGGAGTGGATTCATTACTAATATACTATCCTTCCCATCAACCGACAGCTCTTTGAATACGATCATTCCGTCTGAGTAAGAAACAATGACCACATTGCCTTGTGGTGTTACTGCAAAATCATATACGGCAAGATTGGTGAATGGTGTGCGCCAAACAACTTTTCCCTTAATATCGAGTTTGATGATCGCTGAATTACTGTCAACCTCGTTATCCCTGTAGTTATAGGAACAAAACAAATTATTCTGAGCATCCGCCCTGATCTTGCCGGTGAAATTAACGGCAGAGTCCGCAATCACCTTGATCCATTGCGGCGCTCCGGCATTTTGCAAAACGGGACTTTTCTTACAGGAAAAAAATATTCCTGCAAAAAGAAAAATACCTGTGATGAAAATGCTCCTTCTCATTTCTTCATTTTACTTTTTTAATCCTGTAAGAAAGTATATAGTATGCGCCAATATTGAATTGAACATTATCCATTCTGAAATCATCATCCACATAATAAAACTTGTAAAGATTAATGTCATCAGAATAGCGCGTTCCTGCCTTGTTAATTAATTTCGGAAAGTAGATATACCGGATGTTTCCAAAGAGTCTGAATGATTTGATCCCATAACTGACACCTGCGGCACCCAAATAGCCGACATCAAAATTGTTTCTCCATTGCGTTCGATCCACTATTTCATTTTCATCAATGCGGATGGTAGTGCTTAATGCCCGTGATAAAAAAGAAAAATCTGCGCCCGCCTCCACATACGGTTTGAGGTTGCCGGATAAAAAATAATATTTCAGAGAAAGCGGAAAATCGTAGTACTTCAGATTCTCGCTGTAAAAAATGGTTGTGTTTTGCACGCTGTCAAGCGTATGGTCATAACCGGAATTGCGGAATTGAAAACCCGGCTCTACCCAAAGATTTTTATACGCTCGCTTTTCTATTTCGATGCCAAACTGATAGCCTAATGTTGACTTATAGGAAGCAAGTTGCGTAGCCTCATCAGAATGAACAACTGAATAAGCCTGTACGACATGAATCACCGGCAAGTTAATACCTAAGAAAATTCCTGCTGCCAGTGTGGGCTCCGGCTTGAGCTTCTCAAACAAAGAGGAAAGCTTTGGATCGTCTTTAAATTTATCAGGCTTGTAGTTAGGATCAATATTCATAATGGTGGCAGCAGCGTTGTTGGCTGCTTCAAGGTTATCTATATGAATATAGCAAAGAAGGAGCAGCTTATTGGCCTGGATCTGATCCTGCTTTGTGAGCGGGCATCCCTTAAGAGTTATGTTTAGAAGATTGATTGCCTGGTCGTAATCTCCCTGGTCATATTCAGTGCCGGCATTTTTTAAATTGATGATGCACGTATCGGTTTGCGCCATAGCCACGCAAGCATATAAACTTACAATAGCCAGCAGGTAAAAAAATTTCATGGTGCAAGTTTGAATTTGCAGATAATTCGTATTTCCGGGAACCGTGACATCCATCTCTTTATACGGCTTATACGTGGCGTGATTGCAATTCCGCATCAAATGTGGGAAGAATTATTATCATGCCGATGCTTTTCTAAACATATTTTACAAGAGGGGATTTACTCCGGAATGCATTTTCAGGAATTTAGACGGACTATTAGTTATTGCCATCTCGCGTAATAAAATGCCCTCATTGTTTAATTTCTCACATTTTACTATGGTTCAATAAGATGCCATCCCAGAATTCTGGGATGCTCAAAATACCTGAATTCTGGGATGCGGTTGGCTATCCCATGAAACCATCTTTGTCCCATCAAACTTAATCAACAAAATTTCCTAACTACAAAAATCCTCTTATGAAAACCCCATTATTTCTCCTGTTATCAATTTTTTTACTTAAAGATGCTGCTGCTGAAAAAGAGAATCGCATTAAAGAATCCATTTTGAATGCTGTTGAAGAAATAGGCGCATGGCTGCTTCTCGGCGGGTTTGCCTATGGCATCTTTTGGATAATCGGAGTTCTTTTTGGAGAACAAATGAGTTGAATGGAAAAGCCACGCTGCAAATGCGCGCGGGTGAGAGGGTGAGTCATTTGGTGATAATGTTCGCCCCTTATATCTAACTCGCGCGCGTTTGAAGTGGGGTGTCGAATAAAAAAATTAGGTGTCAGATTATTTACCCAATCATGGAGGAATTCACACTCCCACAATCATCGGAAGTGTAGGTGCAAAATGGTTGGGTCCGCAGAAGAAAAATGATTGCACCGACTTTCGCGGTTAAACCACACCGGATGATGAGCTGTAACAAGGAAGTGATTCTCTTGACCTCAACCGCCAGTCATTTTACAAAAGTCTTATCTTCTAAAAAATAATTTCTCATTGAGGAACGAAAGTCAAAAAATTGCTTGTACAATAAATTTTTATTTTTAAAATTTGTAACCGAAAAAAACTCATTACTTAAAAAATAAAAAATTTTCTCACCTTAAAAAAGCAAAAATCATGTTGAACTCCCTTTTTGGCAAACGCACATTGAAATCCCAACTGTTCCTCATCCGTCCAGATTTTGTCGCCAAAAACCTTGAGGGCTTTCTATCGGAATTCAAAAAAAACTTTCATCTTTCTAAAGTTGGACTTTTATTAAGACTAGCTATTGTTACAACCTTTACATTTTTGTACTCTTTCGTGAATGCGCAGTCTCCCCCTGATACTTGCTGGACAAGATGTTTTGGTGGAAGCAACCTTGATGGGGCATATTCCCTGCAGCAAACTACTGACAGTGGCTATATTGTCGCAGGAGCAACTAATTCCATTGGTAACGGCGGTTCCGACTACTGGATCGCGAAAATAGATAAGTCGGGAAATTTAGAATGGGATCACTCTTTTGGAGGAAGTCTGGATGAGTATGCGCTATCAATTGATCAAACAATTGACAGTGGATATGTTGTTGCAGGGTATTCTTATTCCGATACTTTATACCAAAACCATGGAGAAGCCGATTATTGGATTGTGAAACTCAATTCTTCAGGAAGCCCTGAGTGGCAAAAGTATTTCGGTGGAAGTGCTAATGATCAGGCGTATTCAATTCAGCAAACAATTGACACGGGTTATATAGTTGCCGGATGGACGGCTTCCAATGACGGTAATGTTTCAGGAAAGCATGACAGCACAGACTACTGGATCGTGAAACTAGACCCTTTAGGAAATCTAGAATGGCAAAAATGCCTGGGAGGATCTGATGATGATCAGGCGGCATCAATTCAACAAACTGCAGACGGTGGTTATGTTGTTGCAGGATGGACTTCATCGAATGACTTTGATGTTTCAGGAAATCACGGAGGTGACGACTATTGGGTTGTTAAATTAGATGCAGGGGGAAATAAAACCTGGCAGGCATGTCTCGGTAATACAGCAGAAGATCAGGCAACTTCGATTGCACAAACAACTGACGGCGGATTCATTGTGGCAGGATATTCTTTTTCGTATTCCAATGGCGATGCTGATTACTGGATCGTCAAGCTGGATGAAAGCGGAACAATGGTATGGCAAAACAATTTTGGAGGTGTTGATCAGGAAGTGGCGAATTCTGTTGAGCAAACTTTTGATAGCGGATTTATTGTCTGCGGAAAAGCAGAATCTGATACAGGAAATCAAGGCAAACATGATTTCTGGATACTAAAATTGGATACCGGCGGAAATTTAGAATGGGAAAAATCTTTAGGAGGGGACAAAGATGATATTGCATTTCAGATTCAACAAACTATAGACAGTGGGTATGTTGTTGGAGGATGGTCGGTTTCCACTAATGGCGCTGTTTGGGGAAACCATGGAATTCGGGATTATTGGATTGTAAAGCTTAAGTGTGGTTTTACGTCAGGAATTGATGCTCCATCGGAAAAATCAGTTTCCATTTATCCTAACCCCGTTGAAAATTATATAGTCATTGATTTGGCAACAGTCACCGGTGATGAAACTATAAATGTATATGATGTACAAGGACGAAGGATTATATTGGACGCAATCGTTATGAACGACAATGCAAGCCTGAATACTGCGAATTTACCGCGAGGGCTTTATGTCCTTCAATTGACCAATAACAAAACGGGAAAAAGAGAAATAGGAAAGTTCGTGAAGATGAAATGAATGTGATTTCAATTTAATTCAAAAAATCCTTCCCTTCTCGAAGGATTTTTTTTTGCTCAGGAAGCGTGTTCCGGATTTTGTCCGCAGGACTCTTAAAGTGAAATGATATTTCCATTGACATCGGTTTTTATCAGGATCATGGTATAGTGAAAAGTGGATGAATGTTCATACCCACTCACTAAATAACCTCCATCCGATGCCTGGACCACAGAAACCGCAGTGAAGGCATTGAACCCGTTGAATTGCTGATGCCATTGTTCAACAAGACTACCTTCACCATCAAACCTGAGTTTTAGAAGATAAATATAAGTGCCTGTTACCAGATGAAGGTCAGATAATGCATTAGTGGTAGCCGCCAAAATAAAGCCGTCTGAAGTATTTGACATTGCTGCTGCATGTGCGAGGTTCTCGCTGGTGGCATATATATCCTCCTTTTCCGGAGTTCCTGATAAACCAATCTGATGTGAATAGAGAATTCCAGGCAAGTCGGTTACTTCGCTGTTTTGAGTAGCAACTGTTGCTTGGGAACCATACAATATTATTGTTGAATTTGTCTCACTTATGCCGGTAGATGAAATAGATCCTGCAGGATTGGTAAAAATCTTGCTCCAATTGGTTTCAAAATTCGTTTTTAATCTCAAACAAAAAGATACTGCATCAGACGAAGCTGCTATTGCGCCAATATAGGTGGAACCTGTGATAGTAAATCCATCTAAATCCCTGCAAAATCCTCTGGTCATTAGGCTACTATCTATTAAAGAATCAAATTGATGATAAGTAGCTACAGTACCATCAGGGCTTACATCCAGTACAAAAGGAAACACGTGTCCATTATCATCTATAGTTCCGGCAACAAAAAGCTCACCTGTTAAAGGATCAACTTCAAATTTTGGAGGGAGAAGAGGTCCCGATTTAAGGTGAAGAACAGGATATGCTTTTGGCAAGCTAATGTTTCTTAAAAGATCTATTTTACAAACCTGGATGGTGGAATTGGGTGTGGAATTTTCCGCCGTTCCCACGGCAATCAATGTATTTGGAGATGAAGGATCAGGTTTAACAGTGCAATAGTGAAAATCACCAGGCAAACGTTTTTTCCAGATTATGCTTCCGTGAGGATCAACTTTAATGATGATTGGTGAATCACGGTTGTCTTCAGGCGGAAAACCGTATATTATATAATTTCCGTCAGGCAATTGAAATGCACCGCCTGTTTGATAACTTGTGTCAGATTGAAATAGTTTTACAAACACGGTTGAAGACCCGCTTACATTCTCTTTCTTACATCCGCCTGTGAAGGCAGAAACTAATAGCAGCAACAACATAAAATGAGTTAATTTCATAATTCAGAAGTTACCATTTACGTCTGTCTTAATTACTTCAAGCCTGTAATGCTCTTCTCCGAAACTTTGAATCATGGTTTCAATTGCATAGGTCCCGTCAGGCATTGCACAAATTGAACCTAAGTAATCCTTATAATTGGTTTGTATATTTGAAACAGATTGTATAGAAAGATCAGAATTTAAGCGTGCAACATAGGAGCTTTGCCTGCCTACATATCCGATGCCTACTAAAGTGACGGGGTTCAGTCCAATCAGCAGCCCGCTGTCTTTAGTTAATACGAGGTCGGCTACTAAATTCTGTATATCATACTTTAATGTTTTAGGATCCCCCATTTTGTTACCATCTGAATCGAATGTGTAAATGCGGGCACTATTATCATCATCGGCATAAACCGGAGGAGAGGATATTGTTGGGACATTATATAATTCGTTATAGGCGCATGCATAAAACTTGTTACCCGCCCGAATAATATCAGACGTGTTGCAATAAAAGCCGGAATAAGGCGGATCGTTAGCAGCATTAAAAGCACTAGTAGAATATTCTTTTATTGCACCAATCTTATTTCCCCCAGCGTCGGTCTTGAGAGTGAAAACCTCACTTGTGTTCGTGTTCTTGAACTGAATATTTCCAAATAAGAGGTACCCATCATCAGTTTCAGCGCATCCGGTGATCACTGTCCTTGGGTTTGCGAAAAAATAAGGCCGCTTCCAGCCTCCGTTAAAGTTGTTATCGAACTCCATCATAAAACCCACGCGCTCATTTGGGAAGTTCAAATTGTAAAGGATAGTGCCACTTAAGTTGTAGTAGCCGACATCTGCCTCAATGAATATCTTCAGCGTGACAATTTCATCTATATCTGCTGCATTAAAAGGAAGTACATAAGGATTGCCTGATGATATGATATTACCGGCTGGATCTAATTCAATGAGGGTGATCATTCCGTTTGAATAAATCGGGATAACTATTTTCCCTTCCGGCGTTACTACAAAATCATAAATGGTAGTGTCTGCGAATGACCTTCGCCAGAGAATATTCCCTTTTGAATCCAGTTTGATGACTGCTGAATTGCTGTCAATCTCATAATCCGTGTAGTTATAGGAACAATATAAATTGTTCTGTGCATCCGCTCTCATTTTTCCCGGAAAGAAAACAGATGCATCTGTAATCACTTTTACCCATTCGGCATCGCCGTGATTTTGCGAAACAGAAATTTTTTTGCAGGAAAAAAATATCCCTGCAAATAGAATGATGGTAATGAAGACGTATCTGGTCATATTTTCACTTTACTTTTGTGATTTTGTGAGCAAGAATGTAAGATATTCCAAGGTTGAATTGGATATTGTTCATTTTGAAATCATCATCCACATAATAGTATTTATAGAGATTGATGTCATCAGCATAGCGTGCTCCCGCCTTATTGATAAAACCGGGAAAATAAGTAAACCCGATCTCTCCAAATATCCTGAATAACCTGACTGAATAACTTGCGCCTGCTGCCCCGAAATAACCGAGATCAAAACCATTTCTTAGCGCCGTTCGATCCACTAAATCCTTTTGATCGTTTCGGGTGGTAGTGCTAAGTGCCTTTGACAGAAAAGAAAAATCCACACCCGCCTGTACGTATGGCATGAGGGCGTTTCTTAAAAAATAAAATTTTAATGAAAGGGGGAAATCAAAGTAGTCAATATTCTCCCTGTAAAAAATGGTACTGCTTTCTACACTGTCAAGTATATGCTTATAATCTGTATTGCGAAATTCAAAGCCCGCCTCCACCCACAGGTTTCGATATACCCGCTTTTCTATTCCTGCCATTAGCTGATAATCAAAAACTGATTTATAGGATGCAAGTCCCGCACTGGTATCAGCATGTACCACTGAATAAGTTTGCACCACATGAACATCCGGAATATTTATTCCTCCGCCAACACTCACAGCCAATGTAGGTTCCGGCTTAAACTTTTTGAATAAAGATGATAGTTTAGGATCATCTTTAAATTTATCGGGTGTATAAGTGGGATCAATTTTCATGATAGCGGCGGCAGCGCTGTTCGCCGCTTCAATGTTATCAATTCCAAGATAGCATAGAATGAGCAGCTTGTTTGCCTGTATCTGATCCTGCTTCGAAAGAGGGCATACTTTAAGAGTACTGTTTAGAATGGTGATCGCCTCATCATAGCTTCCGTCGGCATAATAGGTAGCAGCGCTTTTCAGGTTGCTTATGCAGGTATCCATTTGTGCAACTACCACAGAACTTACCAGGCTCAATATTATAATCAACAGGCAGGATTTCATTGGACAGATTTATTAATTGCTCATCAGGCTTATTTCTTCATTTTATTTGGCGCTATAAAGATGACGTAATATTTGCGGAAGCCCATCCCAGAATGCCGGTAAAATAACTATCCCTGAATTCAGTGATAGCCGCAGATACAGTTTCATGTCTCAGGTTTTGTCACTGCTAATTTGATTTAATTTTTTCATAGGGCACATCCCTTCCGATGTATGTGTTCCACTCATCGGTTGTGAAATCGCGGTTAATGAATTTCAAAAGTGAATTTTTTAAGTGTTCAGGTTTCACATCAAATTGACGGATGCTTTTATCAGCACAGCCAACCAGGATTTTGCCATCTGCCGAAAGAACGAGTGATACTATGGTACCCGCAATATCTGTTATTACGATCGGCTTTTGTGAAAGGTCGGCAAGATTGTAAACGTAAATAATTTTATTGCCCGAAGATGCTACAAGTACTTTCAAATTTTCATCTGCAGCGATAAAGTCAATACTGCCCGTATTATTTGCAATTGTTTTAATAAGAGTACCGCTTGAGCGGAACACGCTGATAGTGCCATTGGAACTGCCGAAGGCCACGTAATGTCCTTGCCTGCTGAAAGCCGCAGACTGAATTCGCGCCGGAGAATTGTTTGCAATGGATTTTTTGTCTGCAGAGGAAATATTTAAAAGTGATATTCGGCCATCTTCGCAGCCAACAGCAATAGTGGTGTTATCGGCACTCATGCTAAGTGTCCTGATGCGTGAATCAAAATGAATTTTTTTCATCACAGAATTATTATTCCGGATGATGATCGTACTATCGCGCCCGCCTGTAGCGAAAATGTTTCCATCATTGCTGAATACAGCAGCCCGCACTAAGCCGGTATGGCCAGTGAGAGGCGGAGTACTGCTGCGTTTATCTGCATCGTAAAAAATTATCGAGTTGTCTTCATAGGCTGTAATCACAAACTTTGCATCAGGACTAACGAAGGCCTGATCCAAAAGTGCCTGAATGCCCGAAATATGAATAGTGTTTAAGAGGGAATAATCAGTACCTGAGTAGATATTCACTGATCCATCATTGCTTACGACCCAAATATTTCGTCCCGTTGCTGAAATGCCTATTGATTTTATTTCACTCTTTGATCGAATAATCACCGGCTGAAAGTGTGGATCGAGGTTTTTCAGGCTCTCATATAATGCAGAGTAGAGTTGAGGATCTTGCGTGTTGCCATCATTTTCTTCGCTCAATTGATAAGATTCATAGGCAAGCAGTGCTGAAAGCTGCTTGTCATCTTTTGTCTGTGATGATTTGAAAGCAATGGTTTGACTTAAGTCACGCAATCTCAATCGTGTGGCTTCTCTCTTGGCAGAGTCTGCATTAAGTTTTTCGAATTGTGCTTCGTTGGTTTTTTGCTCTGCAAGCTGTTTCGATTGTTCTGCCGCGCTTTGGTTCGTGATGGCCAATTGTGTTTGCTCTTTTGCTTTGAACGCCTGTTGCTCTGCAATTTTTTTCTGATCTTCTGCATTCTGTGTTTGCAGTTCAGCATCTTGTTTAGCACTAACCACCTCCTTATATGCGCTATCGAGTGTCCTGTTGGCCTTTTCTGCGCGCGCTTTTTGCTTGATCGCTTCCTGCGTCCTCTGTTCAGCAATTACTGTTTGAGACATCGCTTCATTGCGTTGCTTCATTGCAAAAAGAGCGAAGCCAGACAAAATGATGATAAGGCACAAGCCTGCTCCTATTGCAATGTTCCTGCGACGATTTCTTTTTCGCCTTACCATGCGTTTACTTTTTTCGATGAACAGTTTTTGCTGATCATTCAAAAAAAGTTTGTTCTCGTAGGGTGCCACGTATTGAAGGTCAGAATCTTCAAGCAAGATGGAACGCTTCTGAAAATCCCTGAAACGGTTGATCAGGAATTGCCGCACTTCGAGCATTTCCTTTTCACCTAAACTTATCTGCTCATAAATTTTTGTTGCCAGGGCATCGTGGCGCAACTCGTATTTGCCGTTATCATCCCTCTCCTTGAGAATGCGGAGATCTACAAATTGCCGAAGATCAATTTCAACAGATTCGCGCGACAAATTTTTTCCAAGCGGCTTGGTAAAATCAGTGATTTCGTCAACTGACATCTGCTTTTTTGTGCCTTCTTCTGAAACCAAAGATTTCAAAATTGCAAGAGCATCCTCAGGGCTTTTGGTCTTTGCAATTTGCTCATCCAAAAATTCAGCAAGCACATCAGCAATCTGCCCTGCACGTTGAAGTAAATTTTCATTAAACTCAGGATGTCGCGGATTGATTGTTATGGCGTTCTTGTACAGTTTATCGAGATAAACCTGAAGGTAGGTAAGTTCCACTGTGGCTTTGTCACTTCCTAATCTGTCTAAAACTTTACCTGCAAAATCTTCAGCTACATGGATATTAAAAAGTTTGCTGGGTTCAATGATGACTTGCATCGCATTTTTGCGCGTCATCCGCTCAATGCGCATGCGATTATTGAAAAAATCGGGTATCTTCTCTTCAAAGCGCGCGATGTTCTCAAGGTATTCACCACGAATCACAAAGATGAATTTACAGCTTAGCCCTGCATTCAGCGCATTACGCAAATCGCTCACAAATTTTTCGATTTCGTCATCGCTTCCGAAAATAAATAACTCTTCAAACTGGTCAAACAATAAATAGATCGGCTTGAAATAATCGAGATAAATGGATTTGATATTCTGTACAAGCGAATTCTTTTCGCTCAGAGGAATCATTGCTAAGCTTTGCAGTATTTTTTTGAGTGACTCGTTGATATTTTCTGCTCTTCGCACAATCACCGGCATCCAATCCGCTTCCTCAAACTTTCCTGAAAGACCACATTGAATCAAACTCGTTTTGCCTGTTCCGCTCGATCCGTAAACAATAAGCAAGCGACCATCAAAAATCTTATAGTAGAGTTCTTCAATTTCTTTTTCACGTCCGAAAAAAATTTCGCGATCATCACTCGTATAAGAGTCAAGAAATTTGAAAGGGGAATTTGCCATAACCAATTATGCCGTGGCGACTGCAGGGTTGAGAATATATTTCATCAATTCAGTAAACTGCGCCTGAAGATCAGGATAGCTGCTCAAAAGGGAGAGGTCGCATTTCTCTGTTACTTCAGTTCCCGCATACACTAACTTACCATTCTGAAACTTGGTGTAAAGGAAAATATCCTTCTTAATAGAAAATTTTTCTCTCTGGTCAATCACTTCTGTTCGCGTATCAATAATAAGCGGCGAAAGATTTAAGTATTCACTCGGAGTATTGAAATCTTTGAGCAGCAACACCGCATTGCTGTCGGCGAATATTTGATATTGAACTTCTGTTCCTTTAAAGTCAGAATCGGAGCTGTTCAGCAAATCCATGCAATGATTAAAGGAAGGATCACGGTGCTTCTTTTTGAGCACGTTAATCTGCCTCATCGTTACTAATTTATAGTTGACGAAAAATGAAATACTCTGTAGAATAAGAGAAAGTTTGTCCTGGTATTCAACACAGCGGCGTTCGATTTCTTCCGTTGTGAGATTTATCTGGTAGTGACCAATCTCGTTGCGTTCCGGTACCCAAAAATCCAACGACTCAAAAAATTTATTGTTGAAGGCGGTATGCTTCTCAATGATAAAGTGATCGGTATGGGATTGTGAAAATGCTTTGCTGATGGCCCTTATCAGCCATGAATAATTTCCGAGCGTGAGTTGGTTGAACCGGTTTTGAAACTGAGAGGTAAATTCATCGGACAACTCGATGTTTTTTTTTAATCGTTCCTCCCACAATTGCGCCACCATTACGAACGACAAAAACTGCATGGTGCGTTCAATGGTTTTGAAGAGCTGATCGAGGCGTCCGCGATCAAGACTGCGCATGGCTCCTGAAAATAATCTTCGCAATTCAAGGCCAATCGGCCAAGGAAAATTTTTGATGATCAAATCTCCCAAAACCCGAACATCAATCTCTTCACCAGGCTCATCAGCGATTAAATATTTTTGAAGCGATGGCTTGTATTCAGCCATTTTTGAAAATACATCCTTAATGAGTTTTTCATTCATGGTGTGGGGAGCACTATTAATTAATCGCAGCCAAAATAATTAAATTATTGAAGGTTTAGTGACCAAAATGCTCCTGCAGCATTCCCCATATTCGAAGTAACAATTTGATCTCGCCTAAAGGTGCGCACAACTCAGGATAGTTGTTGAACACCAGACATGATTCCTCCATTTGCTTTCTATTCTTAGCGGAGACCTTTTAGAAAAAAGGATTGACATAAGGTGAATTAATTTGGTTTGCATAGATCAAGAGCATTTTGTCAGTAAAATTTTTTGACGCTGCAAAGATGGTGTTCCAAATTTGGAATGCACATCCCTGAAATCAGGTATTTTGAGCATCCCTGAATTCAGGAATGCCATTCTTTAGGAAATGGAAAAAGCTGAGAACATGCCTCTCGACCCGCGCGTGCCCCGTGTTCATAAAAAAATCAGGCATGGTGTGGGTACCATAATCCTGCAAATCATAATTGGTAAAATCTCTTTACAGCAAATGAAAGTTGTCTAAGATTTCATTGTCCTGAATTCAATATTTCACTCCCGATCAATTGGAAGTTTTCTTCTTTTGATGCAATTTGATTTGCCTCTCAATAATTCCTTTTTTGATTTCTGAAGAATTCATTTAGGTTTGTCGCTTCACAGGAATTTCTATTCATGAACGACAGCATTTACAGAAGACTCCTCCAGGCAAAGCAACGCAAGCAAAAAAAGTTTGTAGTGCTTATCGATCCTGATAAAGTCACGCCGGAATCTCTTATTCAAACCATTGATTTGTCAGTGAGAGCTTTGGTTGATTATTTTTTTATCGGGGGAAGTTTACTGGTGAATGACACGTTGCGCGAGTGTATTGACGTGATCAAAAGTTGTTGCGAAATCCCCGTGATTATTTTTCCCGGCAGCAGCATGCAGATTCAGTCGAATGCTGACGCTATCCTTTTGTTGTCACTGATATCAGGAAGAAACCCGGATTTGCTGATCGGACAACATGTACTGGCAGCACCTGCTCTTCGTGAAAGCAAACTTGAAATTATTTCTACAGGTTACATTCTTATTGATGGAGGAAACTCGACCACTGTTTCTTACATCAGTAATACTGTTCCTGTTCCCCATCACAAGGATGATATCGCATTGTGCACGGCCACGGCGGGTGAGATGCTTGGAATGAAATTAATCTATCTCGATGGCGGCAGCGGGGCACAGCGTTCTGTAAGTGAAAAAATGGTGAATACCGTGAGTGAAAATCTAACGGTACCATTGATCGTCGGTGGCGGAATTCATTCTCCGGAAAAAGCCGCCGCCCTCTGCAGAGCGGGCGCTGATATTATCGTAGTTGGAACAGCGGTAGAAAAAGAGCCTGTGATCATTCCCGAAATGTCGAATGCAGTTCATCAATCTATTTCTATTAATGGTTAAATGGCTTTATGGCTAAATGGCTAAATGGCTGTTAGCTTTGTCCCACTCTGCAACGATTTAACAATTTAACCATTTAGCCATTAGCACTATGAAAGGTCTCGTCACCAAATCAACCGGCAGTTGGTACAATGTGAGATTGGAAGATGGCACGAACGTGCAGGCGCGTGTGAAAGGAAAGTTGCGTTTGGTAGATCGCCGCACTACAAACCCGGTAAACATCGGTGACAGGGTGGTGATTGATACCGAAGAAGGGGATTCAGTGATTTCAGAAATTCTTCCGAGAGAGAATTACATTATCCGTCAATCATCCCGCAACAGAACGGCGGAACATATTCTTGCCTGCAACCTCGACCAGGCAATGGTGATGGCAACGATTTCACAACCGCGCACTTCAACAGGTTTTATTGATCGTTTTTTGGTTACTGCCACTGCGTATCACGTACCTTCTATAGTTGTGCTGAATAAGACTGATTTGTATCAGGAAAAGGAAATGCGAATCATGAATGAATGGAAATCCGTTTATACATCTGCAGGATATAAAGTGATCACAACTTCTGCGGAGAAAATGGAAGGGATTAATGAAGTACGGGAAATGATGACGAATAAAACATCATTGCTCGCGGGTCACTCCGGTGTAGGCAAGTCCACACTAATCAATAAAATTGTTCCTGAGCTGAATTTGAAAACGGAAGAGATTGCAAAGTGGAATGAGAAAGGAAAACACACCACCACGTTTGCCGAAATGTTTGAGCTTCCCTTTGGTGGATTCATCATTGACACACCGGGCATTAAGGAGTTTGGGATTCTGGATTTGGAAGAAGCTGAGGTGAGTCATTATTTTCCGGAGATGGAAAAGCGATTGCATGATTGCAGATTCAACAACTGTCTTCACATCAACGAGCCGGGTTGCGCGGTGAAAGATGCATTGGAGAAAGGCGAGATCGCCATGAGCCGCTATGAGAATTATCTTTCCATAATTCATGAGTTGAAGACTGATGAAAAGATTTACGATTGACATAAGGGAAAGCTTTAACCGAACTGAAGTCTGGTTTTTAAGCTCTGGTCTTGTTTATCTATTTTTTAGTCTACTAATATTCTATCTGACTTTCATCGGTGAAACCAGATTTCTTTATTATGGCAACGATTATTACAATTCAGATCTGATTCATAGCAAGACGACATTTCTGGTATTTTTTAATAAAGACATCTATTTGTATTTAGTCCTTATTAATTTTTTATTAGCTTATGTTTATTTTCTTATTTATATCTCAAAAAAGCAGTTATACAATCAGTTATACAAACCACTCAGCATTGCGCATTTTATTGGTACGGTTCAATTTCAATTCATCATTTTAATTTCCATTGCTTATCAATATAGCCGTCCAGGGGGACCTCGACATTATTTCACTGGACCAGATGGTGGCAATTCCTTTAAGTATGAGAAAACTTTCCATTTAACTGACTTGCTTGTATGCTCTCTTTTAATCTTTCTTAGCTTTCAAATACTTTTAGTAATAAATATCATCGTAGCACTTATTCGAAAAAGTAAATTGAAAGATTTTCCCCAAAAATGAGTTCAATTTTATTTGCCTGAAATGCGTTCCGTCATCCAGAGAGTCAAGCAATCCTCCGTCACCATAGAAGGAAAAATTCATTCAGAAATTGGTGAAGGGCTACTTGTATTGTTGGGAATTGAAGAGGCAGACAATATGGAAGACATTGAATGGCTCTCAAACAAAATCGTCAACCTCAGAATCTTCGATGATGAGAATGGTGTGATGAATTTATCAGTGAAAGAAACCAATCGTGATATTCTTGTCGTGAGTCAATTTACGCTTCATGCTTCCACCAAAAAGGGAAATCGTCCTTCTTACATCCGCGCTGCTAAACCTGAAGTGGCAATTCCCCTCTATGAAAAATTTCTTCTTCAGCTTGAAAAAGATTTGGGAAAGAAAATTTTCAGCGGCGTATTCCAGGCAATGATGGACGTGCAACTCATCAATGATGGACCGGTTACAATCATCATTGATACGAACAACAAAGAGTAATAGCAACCATCACTTCATCTTCTCATAAACGCGCTTGCTTCACCGAATCCGCAGGCGCCTGCAAGTGCTTCATGAAAAAACTATCCATCGCATTATAGAAATCAAAACGGTTTTCCTCATTGTGAAATCCGTGACCTTCATTGTCCTTCACCATGTATTTTACTTCGACTCCGCGTTGCTTCAATGCGGCCACGACCTGGTCACTTTCATCCTTATTAACCCGCGGATCATTCTTTCCCTGGGCAATAAAGAGCGGACACTTGATTCGATCAGCATGCATGACCGGTGAGCGCTCCGCAAGCAACAAGCTGTCTTTTTTCGGATCGCCTACCATCTCATAAAACATATCGAGGTAAGGTTTCCAATATGGCGGAATTGTATTCATGAACGTGAAAAGATTTGAGACTCCCACATAATCTACCGCGCAACAATACAAGTCAGGATCTTTGGTGATGCCTGCGAGCGTCGCATAGCCGCCATAGCTTCCGCCATAAATTGCAATACGCTTGGGATCAACAATACCGGAGTCAATCAAAAACTTCACACCATCCGTTACATCATCCTGCATGGTTCCGCCCCACTCCTTAAAGCTTGCCTCCCAGAATTTTCTCCCGTAACCGGTGGAACCGCGAAAGTTCGGCTGAAATACTGCGTAGCCACGATTGGCAAGAAACTGGACTTCTGAATTCAGATACCAACTATCCCGCGCCCAGGGTCCTCCATGCGGATTAACTACGAGCGGAAGATTTTTTGCTTCATATCCATTCGGCAGCGTGAGATAACCGTGGATGGTTAGTCCGTCACGCGACTTGTATTCGATCGGCTTCATCGCTGCCATATCATCAGGCTTGAGCCACGGTTTTGAATCGGCAAGCTCCGTTGCTTCTCCAGCGGCAGCGTCATACAATGCATACTTGCCTGAAATTTTATCACTTCCTCTCCAAACCAAAAATTTTGACTCAGCATCATCGGCGCCATAGATTTCCACATCCTGTGCATCTGTGAATTTTTCATGCATTTTTTTTGAGAGGTCTTCTGATTGTTTGTCGAGAAAATGCTCTTCGTACTTCCAGTCCGTATAACCCACGCTTGTGAGAACCTGTCGCTTGCGTGAATAATCTACACCGTCAAGATCGTAATCAGTCAGGATGAAAATTTCCTTTACCTCTTTCTTGTTCTCAGGATCATATTCCACCAGTGCTGTTTTATCTCTGCCGTTGAGATTGGAAAGAGCATAAATGTTTTTGTTATCGAAGGTGAAGAGGGAAGGTGAAAATGTCTCTTTAAAAGTAGTGGTCATAACTTCCGTGAACGGCGCCGATTCATCTTTGCGATAAAGCAGTGTCACATTCACGCCGTCGGTTTTGGTTGCCATACGAATGATGCCGTTGTGATCAGTGTACCAGCTATCGTAATTGTCTTTGTTATCATAAAGCAATTTCATTGTGCCTGTTTCAAGATTGATAAGATACGGATCGAAATATTGGGCATTGCGCTTGTTTAACCCGATGATCATTTCATTTTCTTTTCCGGGCACCATTCTCAGGTCATCGAAAATTTGTGTTCGCACGCCTTTGAACGGAGTAAGCGGCTTCACATTTTTTCTATCGAGTGTTGATGAAAAGAGTTGAAAATTTTCATCACCACCAATATCCTGCAAATACCAAATGTGTGCACCTTTCCATCCATAGCTGTAAATGTCTCTTGCAGTATCGAATGTCACCTGCATAGCATTCTGCTCGCCAATCTTCTGCAGAAAAACATTCAGCCGGTTTTTTGATGGAGCGAGATAGGAAATAAATTGCCCGTCAGGTGAAAGGCGAAAGCTCGTCTTCTCCGGGTTTTTGAAAAAATCTTTCATCGCAATCCGTGGTGCTTTTGGCTCCATCTGCTTTTGCGACGAAGAAGAAGAAGAATCTGATTGGCAGCCGCTGAAAGAGTTTATAATAAGAAATGCAACAATAACAAAGGAGAAGGTGTGCAGAAGTGATGTTGATTTTAGAGAGCGCATGAGTAAAGTTTGTTTTGTGAAAAAGGAGACGATGAAGGTATGAGAATTTTAAAGGAGCGAACTGCTAAGAATATCAAAGTACTGTAACTCTCATCCGGTAAGCATTCATTGCCGTGTGCCCCAGTTTTTCAATCAGCTTGTAATTGGCAATCGCCCCTATAGGCGCTCCCACAATAGGAATCATTTGTCCAAGCTTGGCGAGGTCAATGTAGTCGCGGTACTCACGCTGAAAAGTTCTCCAGTCGAACTGGTGAATGTCGTCAGGTAACTCTTTGCTGTGCTCTTTCCAGTTAAGCATTTTCAGAAATACTTCCTGGCGGGCTTTAGGGCTGCAAAAAGCCAATTGAAATATATACAGGATGTACAGTCGCTCCTTATAGTCTTTCACGGAGTAACCGTATTGAGTGGCAATCTCGAAAAGCAATTTTATTTTCATGCTTAAAAGAATAGGAAAATCTGCAAGTGATCCAACTATTCCGGTGAAGCCGGTAATGCCTCCTTCTGCCGCTGCGGCTTTTTTGTAGAAATTAATTTTCTCCTGGACAACGGCCTCTCTCGCCTCGAATGATTGATTTTTGACTGCTCTTTTGGTAGTAAATTTTGCTCCGAACAAAACGGTTCGCACCATTCCTTTTATCGCCCTCGTAATTCCACGATGAATTTTTTCAGGAATGAGATTATTCAGCTTATCCTGTATTTTTTTAGTGGCACGGTTTACAAGAGATGGATTTCTCACCATGCGTTTTTGCCAGGCTTGCAATTCTGCAAGAATTCTTTCCTCGTATAGATCCATTAACAATTTCCGTTTTCATGCTAAAGATATATCACGGGTGTCAATGCTGAACAATGAATTTAGCTATCTCCGTTTTTTCTTCTGACTTCATCAGAATATGGTTTTTCATAACGGTAAATTTCTCTTCCATTTTTTGATGTCCTTAACTGTCTTGTCGCTGTCTATAAACTCCGGTGGAGTTTTTTTTACTCCGCCGGAGTTTTCAGTGCAAAGAATTACTTACTGATGATCATCTGTTTCGTATCCACCTTCCTCCCATCCACATAAAGTGAATACTGATAAGTACCGGATGTAAGATTGAGTGTGGAAACTTCCACTTGTGATTGTCCAAAGGTTAAATGGTTAAACTGCTGAATTGTCTTTCCATTCACATCGGTGATGATGAGTTGTGCATCGCTTGAGGTTGAAGGAATGGTGAATCGAATTGTTGTTGTTTGATTAGCAGGGTTAGGTTCATTTTGAAACAACTTCACTTCACTTTTCGCAACAGAAGATTTTTCATTTTCAGAAAAGCAGGTAAGGCCGCATGCCTGAAGTGCTGACTTAATGTCGTCAATTTGCTTTTGCAGGTCAGAGATGGTCGCATCTTTTTCAGCAACTTCATTATTTAACTCCTGGATCGCTTTTATTGCGAGCACGCCGAATGCGCTGTAATCCATGGTATAAATCTGCTGCCCGTCATCGCATTGATTGTTATAAACCACTTCAGGAAAAACATTCATTACGTCCTGGGCAATCAGCCCCATATACTTTCTGTCAGTTGATTGATTTTCATTGAAGCGGTATTTTTTCACTTCTAATTTCATGAGTGAAGGCAGAACTTCTCCCATATTCTCAATGTCCTTCTTGAGTCGCAGGTCAGATATTGCTGTGTACACTCCGGAAGTTGGGTCAAACGTCCCGCGTAAAACTCCATTGGCATTCAGATCCAATTTGGCGTTTGAATTTTCAGTATAGAAATTCCAGAAATTACCATTGGCGCCTGAGTTAGCAATGCGCACACCGAATGTAGTGCTGCTGCCGACGCCATGATTTACATGCAGCTCACAGGCAGGCGATGATGTGTGGATGCCCACACCACTGTTGCCATCATCAATGGTTACTGCAGCCGCGGTGGTACCCGAGTTAGGAACAAAGTCGAGCTGCCCGGATGCATTTGTTCTGAGAAAAAAGTTTTCTCCGCCGTTTGTTATTTCAAAATCTCCATCAGTCAAATGAAGTTTTGATGCAGGACTGGAAGTTCCCAATCCCACGTTACCGTTCGAAGAAAGGATGCACAAATCAGGGCGTGTACCTGTGGAGGTAGCGCAAAATCTGAGCGTGGAAGTAGAGTGATCAAAACCCATGTCTGCTGTTTGTGTTCCTCCTTCGGTGAATTGAATGAGTGCGTTGCCAAGGTTCGTGGTGTTTAACTGAAGGAAATACGGATTGGTTAAGTCGCGGTCAATTCTCACTTTGCCCACGACATGCAACTGCTCGAAAGGCGTTTTGTTGTTAAGTCCGGTATAGCCATTCGTCCTGTTAATAATGAAATCAGGTCGCAGCCCGACATCATCAGTTGCGATTACAAAATCATCTGTTGAAACATCATAACCATAAGAGGATTTTTGAACACCATCTACCTTAAGAACGGTTACGATGTTATTGGCTATTCCGTTCAGGATTAATGCAGGCGTCGTATTTCCATTAATAGAACTTCGGTCAATTTGCATAGTTCCTATCAGGTGAAGTTCCTGAGAAGGTGATGTAGTGCCGATGCCGACTTTTCCGCCATTGGTAATGGTCATACGGTTTTGATTGTTCGTTCTGATGCTGAGTTTTTTGTTATCAGTAGTTCCAAGAAAATTACTGCTTGTGGTTCCGCTGTTTCCGGTTAAGCTCCACGATTGAGCGCTGAGTGAAAAGGGTTTGCTCATCACCACAATGAAGAAAGCAAGAAGTGACATGTTTCGTATTTGTTTCATAGTGTAAAATGTTTTGAGTGAAAAAATTTGTTGCGCCAAAACTATTCGTGCGAAGAAGTGAAAGACAAATCCGATGAGTGAGCGGCCGATTAGAATGATTGAGTGGTGACACACGCAAGACTCTTCCACTCTACTTTTGTAACCGTTGATTTCGTTGAATCCAATTCCATGAGAAGACAATTCATCATCGCGCTTGTGTTACTGATGAATGCTTTCACTGCATTCGGGCAGGACACAGCGAAGATCAATTTGTGGAAGCGGCAATTACTTACCTCAAAACAGGATACCGCCAGAGTAAATCTTCTTCAGGAGCTTGCATGGTACACAATAGATTTTGATGTTACAGGAGGTCAGCAATATGCTTACGAAGGATTACGACTTGCAAAGAAGCTGAACTATACGAAAGGAATAATGCAAACAACGCTTCGCCTCGGAAATGCATACCTTACTCAAACCAATTTCGACAGCGCAGTTTACTATTTCAATCTGTCACTCAATGCTGCAAAAAAATTAAACGACATCACCGGGCAGGGCGATGCATGCAATGGTTTGTCATGGGCTTACTCAGAGTTGAAGCAGGATTATGCGAAAGCGCTTCAATGCAATCTCGATGCGCTTAAGCTCGGAGAAGAGCATAACAACAAAAAAGTTTTAGCGAAAGCAAACAGTGGGATTGCCGTGTCTTATGCTTACGCGGAAAATTTTCCGGAAGCAGTCAAGTACATGAAACGTGCTGTGGAATTATTTCTTGAATTGCATGATACAGTCAACTACGCAAATAATCTTGGCAACCTCGCGCAGATTTACACCATGAGCAATCAGCCGGATTCAGCAATTGAATTGTATAACAAAGCACTTATCATCTTAAAGTCGTGGAATGATTTCAATCGTCTCAGTTATGTTTATCTCTATTACGGCAAGCTGCTTACTTCAACGGGAAAATATTCTCAGGCTCTGAGCAAATTTGACTCAGCAATATTTTACTCACGAAAAGTAAATGAGACTCGCTTTATCGCTGAAGCATACGGTGAAAAAGGAAAAGCATACCAGTTGATGAAAGAGTATGCTGCTTCGATTCGCAACCTGGACAGTTCATACAAAGTGGCAGAGGCAATTAAGTCACAGGAATTGCAGGCGCAGGCGAGCGAATTATTTGCAGACAATTATTCGGCGATGAATGATTTCAAGAATGCGAATGAATGGTTGCGAAGACTGATTGCATTGAACGATAGTATTAATGCCAAAGAAACTCAACAGGCGCTTTTGAAATTTCAAACTCAATTCGAATCGGAGAAGAAAGAAAAGGAGAACAGGTTGCTGAAAGCTGAGAATGACATCACCTCCGCCAAACTTCAGCGCAATCGAACGGCAATGATTGGTTTCGCTGTTTTGCTTTTACTCCTTTCCTTTCTAACCTGGCTCATCTATAAAAATCGGCAAACGAAGATCAGGAACATCCGGGCGCTTGAGCAGTTGAATGACAAACTCGAAAAGCAGAAAGAAGAAATCTCAAGAATAAATACCGTTCTTGAATTGAAGGCATTGCGCGCGCAAATGAATCCGCATTTCATTTTCAATTGCATGAGCTCCATTCAGGAATGCATGCTCACGGGAAGACTCGATGATGCGAATACGTATCTCTCGAAACTTTCAAAGCTTCTTCGTATGGTGTTAAATCATTCTGACGATGAAAGCGTGAGTTTGGATGTAGAACTGGAAATGCTGCGACTTTACCTCGAATTGGAAACCGTTAGATTGAAGGATGGTTTCCTCTATGAGATTGAGGTGGATAAAGAAATTTTTCCCGAAGAGATGAAAGTGCCGACCCTCATTCTTCAACCTTTTGCAGAGAATGCCATCTGGCATGGCTTGCTGAATAAACCTGCGGATCGTCAACTTAAAATTCATATCGAAACAAATCATGACACGCTAAGTTGCATGGTGGAGGATAATGGCATTGGCAGAGTAAAAGCGGCAGAATTAAATTCTTCACGCAACAGACACCAATCGAAAGGGATGGAGTTGGTAAAGAAGAGATTGGAAATACTGAGAGAAAAATCGCAACAGCCAAAAACAGGATTTGTAATCAAGGATTTATATGGTGAAGATCATGAATCTAAGGGAACAATTGTCGAGATTATCTTACCCATTGTCTCATCATAATGTGAACGGAATGTCATTATTTCGTTTACATGATTAAAGCGCTGATTATTGATGATGAGGAAAGCACAGTGAATGTGCTGAAACTGTTGCTTCAGAAATATATTCCTGAGGTAAATGAAATCTTTACAGCGGTAGGTTCATCAGCAGGACTGCAAGCCATTCAGCAATACAAACCCAACCTTCTTTTCCTCGACATTGAAATGCCATTGATGAATGGCTTCGAGCTACTCGAAAAATTTCCTGATCATTCTTTCGAAGTAATTTTTGTCACGGCCTATGATCACTACGCCATTAAAGCGATCAAGTACAGTGCACTCGATTATTTATTGAAGCCCGTTGATGTTGAGGAGTTGAAGAATGCAGTGCAGCGTTTTATCATCAAGCAGCAAACCGGTCAATCACAAAAACCGCTTTACGAAAATCTTCTTCACAACCTGAAATCAGAGAAAGTAAGTGATTACCGTTTAGCAGTAGCCACTACTGAAGGGACTTTTTTCTATAATCCTGATGACATTATTCGCTGCGAGGCTGATGGCAACTACACCAAATTTTTCCTGAAGAATCAAAAACCGATCATCACTTCAAAGACGCTGAAGGAATATGATGACATGCTTGCCGAACAAAACTTTATTCGCGTTCACCGGGCGCATCTTGTAAATAAAAAGCACGTCGCTTCCTTTACCGGCGATCATGAGTTGAAGATGAAAGATAATTCTACCGTTGAAGTTTCAAGAAGACGATGGGATGCTGTGAAGCAGGAATTGCTCACGGCGTCAAACTGAGCCAGCAAACCCCGTCAGTGGCTTTTCGCCCTGACGGTGGTTGAAGCAAGAGCCAAATCTCTCCAAAGAATTGAATCCTTAATTTCCTTGAGATAATTACAATTCGAATCAAAGAGATTCAAAAAAAGTTGCCGGGATTACGGAAGAAAAGTGGTGGGAGGTGGATCACTGTTAAAGGCAATTTTTAAAATCAGCGAAATGTTTGCAAGGGTTGTGGCAAGAGTTTTTATTTGCCAGAACATAAACTCACGGGAGCGCTCCGCATATTGCCTCAAGGCATTCGTCCGTTTGTTTGACAAAAATGATCACATGAAAAGTGCGGCCAATGACCCAAATACAATGGCGATTGCATAAAATGCCAGCACAATAATCATCAGGATGCCCATGAATTTGAAGCACGATTTAATGTTTCGAAATGATTCACTCAGTGTTACCTGGTCACGCATTCTGAGAGCAAGCTTCATCTTTTGCGCAAAATTGAAAAGATAATAACAGGGGAAAAAATAGATGACTCCAAGCAGCACATAGATCACAGTTAGCATTATTCCCATTCCGGCCATTTGAAATGAGGAACCTGTGAGAGTGCTATACTTAGTAAAGAGCGAGCTGGCAAAGAGGCCTACCAGAATGATGATACCGCACATAACAAATCCAAGAATTGCAAGAAACTTTGCCCACCGTGCGGTTTCAGACAAATATGCTGCATTTGTAACGTCAACCTCAAGTTTGCCATCCGCCATGGGTGTATCAAGTATTTCTGCTTCCATAAATTAAGTTTTTCACAAGATAGAAACTTTTCAATTTTCATTCGGCATTATGTGGAGCGCAAAAAAAGGGGAATGGTGAAAGCCCAATCCCGAGGGCGGAAAAACAACAATGTCAGATCATCACTGAGTTTAAATATTTTCAACACCATGAATGGTGGAACCCCGTAAATCAAAAGAGCAAAATTATTTCAACCACTGATACACCGCCAAACTCGCTATATAAGCTAACCCTGTCATATACGCAATCTGAATGAGCGGCCACTTCCATGATCTCGTTTCTCTTTTCACCACAGCCACCGTGCTCATGCATTGCATCGCAAAAGCAAAGAAAATCATCAGCGAAAATGCAGCAGCCGCAGAATAAACTTTTCTTCCCGTTCGCGGATCAATTTCATTTTTCATGTGCTCACGTATTGCCTGGAAGTTCGATTGGTTGTTAGAACCAACACTGTAAATGGTTGCCATCGTTCCCACAAAAACTTCACGAGCTGCAAATGAAGTGATGAGAGCGATTCCAATCTTCCAGTCAAAACCAAGCGGACGAATGACCGGCTCAATAAATTTTCCAATGTGTCCGGCGAAGGATGCTTCTAATTTTTCTGATTGCATTTGTGAATCATTTTCCTGATGCGAAGCTTCCGTTGCTGAATACTGAGAATATTTTGAGTCAATCGCACTCATTTCATTTCGCGGACCGAATGAAGCAAGGAACCAGAGAATGATAGAAATAATGATGATCACTTTTCCTGCATCAAACACAAACACTTTTGCTTTCTCAATCATCGTGACGCCGACATTTTTCCACCGGGGCAACCGATAGATCGGCAATTCCATCAGGTAATAACTTTTCTCACGAAGGCGGATGAAAAGTTTCATCACCCAAGCTGCAATGAACGCCATCGCCCAACCAAGTAAATACATTCCAAGCATCACCAATCCTTTCAGGTTCATGAAGCCTAATATTTTTTCCTCGGGCACTAAAAACCCGATGAGCAATGTGTAGACCGGCAATCGGGCGGAGCAACTCATCAGCGGCGTAACCATGATAGTGATGATACGGTCTTTCCAGTTTTCAATTCCGCGTGTGCTCATGATCGCAGGAACAGCGCACGCCATTCCGCTCACCAGAGGCATTGTTGATTTTCCGCTAAGGCCAACGCGTCGCATGATTCTGTCCATCAAAAAACTTACGCGCGTCATGTAACCCGTGTCTTCAAGAATGGCCACGAAACCAAACAGCAGCATAATCTGCGGAATGAAAATCACGATGCCACCGATGCCTGCTAAAATTCCGTCAGTGAAAAGATTGGTGATGAGGTTGGAAGGAAGAAGTTGATGCAATTGATTTCTCAGGTAACTGAAAGTTGTGTCAATAGCATCCATCGGGTATTGCGCCCATGAGAAAATGGCCTGAAAGACGAGATAAAAAATGAGAAGAAAAATCACATAGCCGAAAACGGGATGCAATAACCAGCGATCAATCTCTGCTGTTTGATCGAGCGCTTGTTGCTTGCTTCGGTCCTGTGAAATGGAGCGGTCAAGAATCGGATTGATCTTATCATAGCGCTTCACGATTTCTTCACCCTGCAATTTTGCGGATGTGAACTGATGCTGCTCAAGCACGTTTTTGATTTTTCCTTTCTGTTCGACATTGAAGCAAAAAATATTGATGTAATGACAGGCAATTTGAAAAGCAGCATAATCACTCTCAGTTCCCGTAATTTCTTTCACATCATCAATCACCTCCGGCGAGAGTGAATGAACGTCAATAAAATTTTCTTTGACAGCAGGAACAGGAGTTTGAATGGCGCGCTTCAGCTCCGTGATTCCTTTTCCTTCTCTCGCATTGATGGGAATGAACTTCACTCCAAAATCAATGGTGAGTTGCTGAAGGTCAATCGCAAGGCCATTCTTGCGGGCAACATCCATCATGTTCAGGGCTATCACGGTTGGAATTTTCAGATCAATGATCTGAGAGCAGAAAAGCAAATTGCGTTTCAGGTTAGAAGCATCTGCAACAATGATGATGAGATCAGGATGCGAATCATTGTCTTTGTTCAGTAATACATCAAAGGTGATGAACTCATCAATGCGACGGGGATAGAGTGAGTATGTTCCCGGAAGATCAATGACTTCTGCGAGAACATCTTTTGAGAGAGAAAAAAAACCTGTCTTCTTATCAACTGTTACGCCGGCAAAGTTGCCCACCTTCGAGCGCAATCCCGTGAGCACATTGAACAGCGATGACTTTCCGCTGTTGGGATTTCCTACTAAAGCAATTTTGATTGGCTTCTTCACAATGATCGTCATCCTGAACTTGTTTCAGGATTTTTGGGGTATTAGGTAGATGCCCCATCCTGATCAATCGGGATGGGCATGACACCAGGACAATTTCAAATCTGAACCATCACAGCATTCGCTTCCTCTCTTCGAAGACTCAGAAGGTATGTTCCGATTTTCACACTTATAGGATCGCCCAATGGCGCAATCTTCTCAATGATTACCAATTCACCGGGCAGCAATCCCATCTCCATCAACTTCAATCCGAGATCACCACGTTTCAGTTCTTTGATGACTGCCCGGTCCCCTTCCTTCAAACGGCTTAATGCAACAAAAGAGTGGCTCACGCTTATTTAGAATGATTCTAAGTGCAAACTTAAGCAAGAATTGCGGATGGAGATATGATTTATCTCAGGAAGGTCACAGAATCAGCGGAGGCATAATCAACCGAAGGATGGCTGACGGACTCACTGCGTTTTGAGAAGTTCGGACAGGTACCGCACTTTGGTTTGAAAATAAAACATCCCGAAAAAATTGAAACCAGGATCGCAAGCAGAAGCGCTCGTGACATAAATTGCAGGAAGGGGATTTTGTTTTTCATGTTCATTGACAACAAAACAAACTAACTTACGACTGCAATTTCATTTTATTTTCCGGAAGCAGGAAAAAATACTTGCCACAGCACCTCATCTTTCCTTAATCACAATCTTCACAACATACTTCCGGTGCTTCTACTAATCTTGAAGTACGGAGTATCCGGTACTGACCAAGGTTTTCGGAAAGAGGCCTGATGTTGTCACCGGATGTCGCACTCTTACCTTTTCCCTGCAAAATATATTGATCATACCGCGGCATCATCTCCACGGCGAGCACACTCAATCCAATATCATGTGAAAGCGAAAATTGATCGAGCATGGCGTTGATCTCTGCAGTTTCCCAAAATGCTTTCCCTGTCGAAGGCGCATCTACATTTAGCGTCAATCCGTTTGCTTGTTTTAATGTGAGATAAGGTTGCGCTTTAAGAAATCCTTCAATAGTAAGCTGATTAAATTTCACTTGTTCCTTCGGATCAAAAAATTGAAGCTTGCGTTCATCGAGAAGAATATTTCTGAATGAAGAACCATCTGCCTGTTCTGCCTGCGCATAGAGCATGCACCATATTTCTGTTTTGGGTGGTTTGCTTGTAACATTTCTTCCGTTAAAAACCGCAGCCGCATATTGAGCCGTCACCGTAATTCCTGAAGGAAGACGGTTCACCAAACACTTTAGTGGTGGTGCGGGATGTTGCACACCATTGACACGTGTGGGGTGACCGAACCTCCCCTGCGCGGTTGACCAGATTTCTTCTGTGTGCCCCACACGCAACTCATACACGAAAAATCCAAAGAGCTCATTCGATTCATTGTGCAAGCCCGGTGGCAACGGCAGCAGGTAATGCACCGGTGTAATTTCGATGAGTGCCTGGAGCGGATCAGGGGTTTCAGCTTTCATCATTTGCATGGCGTCAAGGCCGGCGTTATCGTTGCCCTCATCTGCGGTGATCACGCGAATGAGTTCGGGATCAATCGGCAACGGAAGATCATCCTGCTTGATGAACTGATCGGTGTTAGGAAATGAAAGCAGGGGATCGGGTGCATAGTTAAGCACGCGGGCAAAGTAGCTATCGTCAGGGTCTTGAATGGGTTCTTCGAATTCAAACCATAAGTAGCGTTCCCTTGCAGTGGTTTCAGAATATGCATCATTGTGTTCATAAGGAGCAAGAGCAATGCCTGCTGCAACCACCTTCGGAACCTGGACAGGATTGGTGGTTACAGGAAGCCGCAAGCCCACTTCAACGGTATTGATATCAGATGATACGTCACCGATGGTGCTAATGAAAATCGGAGTGAGCGTATAGGCGACATCAATTGTATTCGGGAACGGATGCAGTGCCGTTGCGGGATTGTCAGCATCCTTCTTTGGTTCCACCGCATCAATGAAAACGATTCGCGTGTAACTGCGATCCACATCACTGGTTAAATTTGGTTTGGTGATGGATAACCGGCTCGCCGTTTTTACAAGTTTTACAAAGCCTACTTTCTCTTCGTCAATGGTTTCTTCATCAGTAAATAATTTTCTTCGAAGAATTTCAACTCCTTTAATGTCCATTCCATCCCAGCTCCAGTCCCGATTTATTTCGAATGAGGCTACACACAGCCAATGATTATACAGCTCAGCTTTGGTGGCAAATGTGAGTGAAGAATTATCCGGCGCCAGCGTATGCCTGATGCGGTTGCTGCAGCCAAATTGAATGCGCTCCCCAGGCTTTCCGATCAGCGTCATTCCCTTAAAGTTCAAATCGAGGTTCGAAGCCAGCCTTTGCATCACGGTGTTCTGTGCGCTCTCATGTCCTTCTACAGTTTCCCTGATAAATGTTGTGACGTTATTCACCTGCACAGGGTCGGGTTGGAGGTAAATTCCTTTCAGTTGTTTTGATTGAAGATCAACTTTGAAAAAATCATTTTCTTCCACGCTATCTTCTCTTACAAAAAATTGCATCGGCTCGCCCGTGCGCACGTAGTTCTCTGCAAACAATGTTTTTTCAAAACCGAAGTACTCGGTTAACGCGGCTTTATCATCACAAACCGGTAGCAATGTAATTCGAATGTCTCTTGTCGTAGGAAGAACGAGCACATCACCCATATCAATTTCTGCCTGTGAAATTTGCAGGTCTCCGAAATTTATTTCATTGCCGAAGTCAATCACGTTTGCATCGCGATATTCCAATTGCAATTCGAAGGGCGCTTCAGGATCAGCATCAAATTCTCTGAAGGTGGTATACAACGGAATGTAAGGCTCGCGCTGATTCAGTGAAAGAAGATTATCCATGAGCAGCGACTTCACTTCCACAATCACCATGAATCGGGTTACATCAGGATCGAAGTAACCCACTTCACGATTTTCACCGGTGGCTACTCCGCCGGGATTGAGAGCGCCTGCATCATCAACTAATTTTTGAAACGCATCGTCAGTATCCATCTCAGTGAACAGCAAAGCAGGGTAACCAAGGCGGGGGCGAGAGACCTCGAATAAATTTCCATCGTAAAAAGTTTGTGTTGCACTGCCGGCAGGATTTGATTGCGGAGTAAGCGGATTTAGTTTCAACTGCTTCGGTGCAACATAACGCTTGAAAATAGTTGAAGCACTTGTTGCGGGTGCATCGTTCAATTCTTCTTCGCCCACTAAAGGACCGCCGCCACTGAGATCAGCGAGACGAACACGAAACTCAAATTCATGTCCGTACTTCAATTCGCAATCATCAGGATCAGGTAGCACCGGATCGAATGCAGCATTTTTCTGCGAGTCTGCTATCAACCCTGTCTTATCGAGTTGCGCCGCATCTCTGTCAGGCAACACCAAAGATTTACCATACCATTGAGTGAAGTAACTCGGCAGCCAGTATTTTGTTGCTAACTCAGCATTGATCTTGGTAGGAAAAACCTGTACACCTGTTTCAACCGGTGTTTCCGCGGGAGCAATTATTTGGCCGGCCAACACCAGCTCGGTTTTGCTAATTGTATTCACGAGAGAAAACCAACCGGGCTTTCCGGCTTCACGCACGTCAACCCGGTAACTAAAAACACCGAGAGGAGCATCTACCCGCTGACCATTCGGATGTGCTGCATCGGGAGCAATCGCAGGATCGGCGAGCACTTGCCGGTTTTGCCAAATCAGAATTTGCTCATCGTCCCATCCTAATTGAATTCCAATTTCTTTTTGCACGTGAATGCCATCGGGTTCTTCACTCAACAGGTTTGCACTCACCGGCTGATTGGCATGAACAATCTTTGCAAAGCCATCATCATAATCCGCTGCTTCAATTTTCAGAAAATCAAATTGTCCTTTTAAATCACCCGGTAATGCAACCACCGGGAATTGCAAGGCAGCGAAAACCTGGCGGTCATTTGCAATTGCCGGAATGCGAGCTGCATAAATTTTTATATCAGCAGCAGCAGCATGATATTCTGCCGGAATACCGTTGAGAGAAAAATAAATCCAGCCACCATGCTCAAGATAATTAGCAGCAGGAAGAGTAATCTCAAGTTTGTAAATCAATCCAATTTTTTCAGCAAGCAATGGTTGACGAAGACAATATGCGATCACTCTGCCCCATGCAATCTCATCATTCGAAGGAGTGAAAGGCAACTTGTTAGCGGGTGCGCGCTTGATGGCGCAGTGGTAGCTATCATCGGTTCGTGCATAAGGTGTTCGCGGTGTGCTGAAGTTGAATGCATTGCGGTAAGTAAGCGGAAGATATTTTCGAATGCCATCCTCAGCGGGCTTCACATCAGGCGCTCCTGATGTTGCTTTGGATGAGGCGCTGCTTACTATGTTGAACTGCGCAGCCAATCCTTCATAAAGCTGCGGAAGATTTTCAGGGTAAACAATGTTGAAGACAGGATTATCGGTAGGAATAGTTGTGAATGGATATTCATTCAATCCTTTCACAAGGTTTGCTTTGAGATCAGGTTTGACGTTAATGAATTCAGGCAGCATAACGGTAGTTCCCTGGTTAAGCACGCTTGGAAAACCCGTCGTAAAATTCAGCAAGCCCTGTGTTGGCAGTACCAGCACATTAACGTCGAGCGTGTTTCCGCGCACGCGCTGAGGAAAGGTGAGTATCCTTAATCTTTCATTGGACAATGCCATGATGAATAATTTTTATTGTGAAGAAAATTTTTTGAATTATGAAATTGCTCGTTCCTCTTCCCATGAATCAGAATAGGAAATATCAATCACCCACAGCACCGTGACATCAATGGAGAAGTCAACCTGGGCGATGCAATTACAAGGACCTGAGAAATCGCGATGAACGATTCCCTGAGCTTCGATCTGAATGCAAACTGAAACCAGACCGCCAAGAATTTCTGCGGTACCCTTAAATAGCATGAAAGCGCCCACGTCTATTGCTGTCGTACTTATTCCAACTTCAATTCCAACCATGAATAACACGGATACATTGGCAACGACAGGATAGCCAACCACCAACTCGACTCCAAATCCAAACTTCATGAATAGTTGCAGTCCCGCTTTGGTATCGGCTGCGATGCGTAGTTGCACCTGACCCACTGCATACACGCTTGCGGCTGAAATGCTCAGGCACATCACTTCAATGCGACCATAGAACTCCACATAGGCACCGCAGGCAGGGACGAGTGCGTTCAGGTCAGTCGGAATTGCGAGTACTTCATTAAAGTAGAAACCAACTTTTAAACTTGCTTCGAGTTTGAAGGGAGTGTTCGGCGGCTCCGGTGAAGGAAATTTGATGACCGGAATTTCCTGCGATGTGCTAAACTTATATTCCCAGTTATCCGGTGAGTTGCTCATGCCCACCTTCATGCCGCTGTCAAAATCGTCGCCGCTCAACGATGCAAGAATTGTGAGAATGTCAACGACGGGTTTCAGCACCGGGCCAAACTGAAGTTTAGGCATTGCGTATTTCGGATCACCCGAACTCTTTGCATCAAAGTTTCCATCTACCCACATCAACCGCTCGAATGGACCGAGGTCCACTACTACACTAATCTTCGACATGGCTGCCGTCCATTGCTGCGCCAAAGAATCTATTCCTAAGTTGAGACTTCCACCGGAATTGTCAGAAGATTTGTACTCAGCATAGATGTTAAGGATGTCGGGCTCCTGGATGAAATAATATTTGAATCCTGCCGGAAGCAAGCTGTTGGGCGATGCAGCGTCTTCAAGAGCAAGAGTGCGGTTGGCCATTTGCATCAATCCTTCACCAACAATATTTATTTCCTTTTCAGCATTTGTCAATCCCAATGCATTCGCGATGTTGGGAAATACTCCTTTCGAATTCAGCAAGCGATATGCATCAGCAAAAAAAGTTTTGTCACTGATAAGTTTTTCAACGCCCTCATTGAACTGCGGAATGTTGAACAATAATTTTTGTGTGCCTGTTGATTGCAACACGCCATAGTCATTTCCTGCAGCAACCGGGTTCACCACATCAGCAGGGTTTGCAATACGCAATGGAGCACCACCCGTATTTTTCTGAATGAGCGGAACACTCTGTCCTTCTTCCACAGGTTGCACATCCCCCGAATCTCTCACATGCTTCACCACCGACCATGAGCCATCCTTAGGAAGAATCAATGAGCCGCGTGCGGCGCTTGCAAAAACAAATTTGCTCCCATCCATCGCAGGATTCACATCTACCCGTGCGATGCGCATGCGCTGCTTCGAGTTCGCAATGTCAATGTTGCAATCAAGCGAACCGCCAATTGAACCGTTTTGAAAGTTGAGGAGATCAGCGAAGATGCGCGGAGGAATGAGAATCCCCTCGGGAGCGAGCTGCACGTACCCTATCATCTTGTGTGATTTCACTTTATAGTACCCCGGATACTCAGCAGATGGAACACCGCCGCTCTTCGCATTCTTCATCAGCACATCAGCATCAAAAACTACTGCGCGCAATTCAACGGGCAATACATCACTGAGAGAGCTGAGCTTAGAAAAAAGTTTTTTCCATTGTGTTAAGGTGATGGAAGCGAACTCAGGTGGTAGTCCCGGTTCATTCAGCGTGAATGAAGAATTGAAATTGCCGGCAGCTGGATAATCTTTTATCTCCCTTACATTCGTTACGCCCTTCACAACACCGGGGTGGATTGTGTATGGATCATTAATCTGTGGCTTATTCGGCTCCCCCTGGAAATTGATGACGTAATCAAAATCATACAACCCATCGCTCTCCGCTTTCCATCCTGAATCCGAACGATACACGTATCCGTTTGGCGAGCGCATCAGCGTAATGGTACGCACCACGTGAACAGCCCATGGATACATGATACTCCGCACCTGTATCACCTCGTGCGCTGTTCTTCCCATCATCACATCAAACTTTGCCTGGCTCACCTCAGCAATGGCTGCATTGCCATCGAGCCAGTTACTGAACATGGTAGCACCATATCCGCAGAATTCAATTTTCTCCAATGGAACCTGTGGCTTGTTGGTGTAGAATTCAGGATTGAAAATATCCTCCACCGTTTTTCCCAGCGTACTTCCGGTAGCAGGAATTCCGAAGAGAAAAGATTTTACATTGTCGAGTTGCAAAGTCCATCCCGGGAATGAAGGCTTCAGCTTCGGATCACCTGAAGGCGGGGCAAGCGCTTTAATCTGTAATCCTCCGTGCAACTCATCGAAATACGGTTGATGCAAATGAATCTGCGCAGCCATCTTAAGCTTATCCAGTATTTCACTTCTTACAAAATCTGCTTTGGCAATCATCGCAAACGGCAGGGTGAATGATGCCATCAATTGCGAGGGTGAAACATTATTGTTGAATTGCTCCACGAAATGCTTTGTAACAGGAAGAGGTGCAACAGGAACGAGGTAAGGGCTTTCAGAATAAATTCTTGTTGGAATACCATCGTTGTCATACACGATCAAGCCGGGCATTACCGTGATCGCATCATCGGCAGTGTTGAGTATTGAAAGGTAAATGTTGATGAATGCTTCAATTGCACTTTCATAATTCGGCAGCGTGTTATTGTTGAAAGAAAAGAGGGCCTGATTTGCCACTGCCTGGATGATGGCTCTGAATATGGCTACAATTGTTTCGAACCCAGGCGGCGCTTCCAGCTCAAGCGGAATGTTCAAGATAGGTTCCCATGAAATTTGCGGAAGTGTTACTGCACGTAGCGATGATCCCAGAGCTGTTACATCCATGTTCACAATCTTAAGCGGAAACTGTGCTGCATAGGATGAAGTATTCTGGACGGTGCTCTGATACAGTAAATTGGTGGCGCCGGTAACATCTCTTGAAACCCGTATGGATGTTCCAAAGCTCACTCCCATTTGATCTGCATTGCTTGACACGTCGAGCAGCATGAAATAATCCGGCATACTCACTGAGCGAAGTACTTCATCCTGGTCAATGGGGTTCTCCTGAGAGCCGCTTACAACATAGGATCTTGTTGAAAATGATCTTGATTCAATTTGCAATGCAGTGTTGATGGCAGTTTCAAGAAGTGCATCCTTGTTTGGGATCCTGCTGAGCAGGGGATGATTTTCAAAATCATTCAGGAGCGCTTTCACTTCGCCTGATTGAACGCTACGGTCAACCTTTTCTCTCAAACTACCCGTCGAATATTTTGCACTGAAAGATTCTGAAAATTGAATGGGTTGATCATTTAATCTCAGTGATGAAATTGCCTGATCACTTATTGCATTTGTAGCAATGTTCCTGTTAAATGTGGCGCCGGCTGTGCTGAAATTTTTTACAGCCGATACAGAAGCGAAGTTTCCTGAAAAGGTAAGGTTGGATGTTGGTGGAGGCGGAACATACGGATGCTGAAAGTCAACAAAAGTAAAACTGAGTGACGGAGAAGCGGGTTCAGTCCATTTGATCACACCTAACAGCGCAAGCTGGATAGCATCATTGTTAAATGTTCTATCACTGTTAGACGCTCTGTCTCTCCTGCGGGTGCCTGCATAGTTTGTAACATAAGGATCGGGCAATGTGGGAAGGTAAAGGTGAACACCGAAAGAAATTCCTGCAAAGCCATCAGTTATCACTTCATCGCCTGAAAGTGTTCCCGCAAAAAGTAAATTGTATGGGGATGTGCAAACGAAGAATCCATTGCGCAAAGCGATTGAATATCTTTTGTATGCTTCTGCATTCGTTACCGTAGTCTGATCAGGTTTTATATCAAACCACAGATTCGTGTCAACAAGTGCGGCTCTGAAATCTGTTCCGGTTTGAGTGAGCATTGCAAGCCCTACGGCAGATTCAATTTTAAAAGGCGAGCCATTGGAATTAAGCGGGCGGTCAAACGAATCTTTATGATTGCAGAAGAAACTTGTGATCTCACTTCCATGATAAGAGGTGATGAACGAAAACGGAAACATTTGCTCGAAGCCCAAAGTAATTTCAGAGTGGAAATCTGAGTTGTGATTCTTCCACAAAATCCATTTCTGCTTTCCATAAATATTCGACGCAAAAAAATCAATCACTGAAACAAGCCCCGGCTCTGCAATAATTGCAGGCAGCATCAATTGCGTTTCATTCTCTTTCAATCCCACCCATTTTGCGCTGATGCCACTGAGCACTCCAATGAGCAAGGATCCCGTTCCTGACGCATTGCCTAACTGTGAGGGATCAACTTGTGCAGCAGGCAACAACCAGCCGCCGGTATCAATCACCTTTGCATTTCCTTTTAAGCTGCATAATTTGGATCGTGAATTTCTTATTGAAAAAACTGAAGGATCATCATTGTCAGTTTCCGCTGAGTATCGAATAAGGATTTGATTGATGATCGGATTCCACTGAGGCGCATGATTTTCCTTACGAAAAGAAACCGTACAATCAAACACCGTACAGGAAGCATCATCAGCATTCACCGTACTCGAAAAGGCATCATATCTTAATTCAAAAATCGTCGGATGATTCACAACGGCTTCGCTTGCATCGAATCCTGCATCTTCAGAAGGATCTGTAATTGTGTTTTGATTCAGATCGAGATGAAGCTGAACAATGGTAGATGGTGAGGAAGTTATTTGTCCTGAAGCTACTATTGGCAACGCAGAAAAATTAAGAGTGCCTCCTTTTATTTTTAACCCGGTGTAGTAGCCGGCAGGTGCTCCTACCCTGTCAATAAAATTAGAAGCGATCCACACGCTGCCAGCAGCAATAGTATAAGATGTTCGTGCTGTAATTGTTCCCGCAACGGGAACTAACAGCACCGGCTTCGGATTTCCTGAAACAAAAACCTGGATAGTGTGTACGGCAAAATAAAAGTCAAACCAGTATGGTAGACCAAACTTGTCTATGAACGGACCAAGCGATTCAGAGGGTTCGAGACCTAAGCCCCATTGAGGAACAGAGTTGCCAAGCAGATTGCTTCGCAGCGAAACATCCCTGCGAAATACCATTACCGGCTCAATGGACTCTTTATATGATGCGGGCTGCGAGAATAAGTCACCAAGATGAGAGAAGCTTTCAGCAGATACCGGCGAATGAATTTTCTCCTGTTGCGACAAACTGCCTGTTATTTCAAGATCAGGATTTAGCAGAAGCTGCTCACTGAGTTTTCGTTGTAAAAGTTTTACATCGTCGGTTGTGCTTGTGCCATGAGGCCTTAGATTTCCTGTAAGCCGGTGAAGCTTATCAAGGATAACTTGATTAAGCATGTGTGTAGAAGATTAGTGTGTTCGGAATCAAATGTAAAATTTAGTTTCATTTTCATCCTACAAGCAAAAATTTATTTAGATATGAGTTCTCTCAAAGTTCCCACAACATAAAAGTGTGCAGAGGAACATATTAACTTACGCTTGCAATTTCTTTTGGAACGCAAAAAAAAAATCCTCGTCGCCCCTATGAACTGGGGATTAGGCCATGCAGCGCGCTGTGTGCCTGTGATTCGTGAATTACTTTTGAGAAATGCCGAAGTAATTATTGCTGCTGATGGAAGAGCATTGCAGTTGTTGCGAAATGAATTTCCTGAGTTGAAATGGTTTCAGCTTCCCGGCTACAATATTAAGTATTGGTGGAATGGGGGTGCCGTGTTTCAAATTCTTCTCCAGCTTCCAAAAATTATTTTGAGTTTCTACCGGGAAAGAAAATGGCTGAAACAATTTATTGAAGAAGAAGAAATTGATGCAGTGATCAGCGACAATCGCTATGGATTGTACTCTGAAAAAATCCGCTCCATCTTCATCACGCATCAAATCTGCATTCAGCTTCCGAAAGGATTTAAGTGGATGGAGAAATTTTTTTATCGGCTCAACAAAAAATTGATTGAACGGTTTGATGAATGCTGGATTCCGGATTTTGAAGGAGAAAAAAATCTTTCGGGAAATCTTTCTCATCAATTTTCTCATCCGGCAAATTCAATTTTCATCGGCTCGCTTTCAAGATTTTCTCACAGGGACAACACGATTCGCGAAAAAATCGGGATAGTTACAACCACGCCACCTCCGGAACGCGATTTACTCATCGTGATTTCAGGTCCAGAAAATCAGAGAACAAAATTTGAAGAGTTGCTTACTCAGCAAGCAAAAAAATCTTCACTGAAAATTTTAATGGTGCGTGGAATTCCGGAAAGTAATCATCATGAGAAAGTCACCGGGAATTTTTCTAAAATTGATTTTCTAAATGCTGAAGAATTGAATCATGCTTTTCTTTCTTCCAAAATAATTGTGGCGAGAAGTGGCTATAGCACCATTATGGATTTGGCAGCAACAAATTCGAAAGCGATTCTTACCCCCACACCGGGACAAACGGAACAAGAATATCTCTCTGAGCATTTGATGACACAAAATATTTTTTACTCAGAGAAGCAAAGCCAACTCAGTCTAAAATCAGCGATTGAAAAAGCTGAAGGATGTAATGGAATACAATTGGAGCAAAAAAAATTTCTTACTGAGAGAATTGAAATTCTCTTGAAAAAAACATAAGACAATTATTTTGCTTCCGATGTATCTGGAAGTTGATAATAGCGACGCGGTACTCCTTCCAACCCAAATTCTTTCTTCATTCTTTGAGATTGGATTATGGGGGGAATTACAATCGCAATAAGCAAAGACAAGTATGCTATTGTTCTGAATAGTTTTTGTTTAAGTTTCAAACTCAACCAAAGTATCAGAACTATTAAGAGCGTAAGTAAACTGATAAATACAGATAAGACATATGGATTTAAACCAGTGACAATCTGGTGTGGAAGGTTGAATAAAACGTATCCAACGAAACAATTAAGAATTATTATCAGGATAAACAAAATGAAGGGTCGTTTCATTGTTCTCGCCATTTATGAAGGTGTCGAAACTATTCCTGCCAAATATCGCAGTGCTCCAAATGAATTTCCTGCCTGAAGAAAATCTTCGTCGTCTGTTCGAATGATTCGGTGAAATCAGAAACAAAGAAGCGGTGATGATTTCTTTTTTGATCGTTCAGCAAATTTTTTTCAGTCAATTCATTCTTCACTTTTTCAGACACGACATCCGTGGAATCAAAAATTTTTACACGTCCATTGAAAAATGATTCCACCTCTTTTCTGATAAGCGGATAATGCGTGCATGCGAGAATCATCGCCTGCACGTCACTGAAATCAGGATACTGAAGATAATTATTGATGACTGCCTGTGAAACACTGTTGTTGTAAAATCCGGCCTCGATCATGGAGGCAAGCAGCGCTGTTGCCAATGAAACGACTTCAAGTTCCGGACGCAGCGCTTTCAATTTGTGTTCATACACTTGTGACTTAATAGTTCCTTTCGTTCCGATGATTCCAATCTTGCGGAATGATTTGTCAGCGGCAACAGCTTCCACAACGGGGTCAATCACATTCAGCACGGGCACCTTTCCAGCAACATGATTTTTCACCACATCAAAAGCTGCGGCAGATGCGGTGTTGCATGCAATGAGAATGAGCTTGCAATTTTTCTCAAGAAGGAAATCAGAAATCTTTACTGAATAGTGTTGAACTGCCTCTGCAGATTTATCACCGTAAGGAAGATGAGCAGTGTCTCCGAAGTAAATGATTTCCTCATTGGGCAATGTATTAGAAACAGCATTGGCGACTGTTAAGCCGCCAATGCCTGAATCAAATATTCCAATGGGATTTTCTTTTTTCAAAATCTGAATGGTACTATTTTCTTTTACTTCATAAGAAGTTTTGTTTTTACTAACTCTGTAATGTCAAACTCATCCGAAGCATAGACTATTGATTTTTCACTCGAATCTAAAATGTAGGAATAGCCGTTTTCCTCAGCTACTTCCTTGATTGCTTTCTCTGCTTTTGTTCTTACAGTTCGATAAAGTTCTTCTTTCTTCTTATCCAAAATCTCTTGTGCTGAACTTTGGAAATTCAAGATTTTATTCTGTAATGTTCTAAGCTTTAATTCTATGATTGCCATTTCAGAATCTGTTAGTGCACCACCATCTGATATAGGATCAGGAAGAAATTCTTGATACTGAGTTAACAATTTTTGATTTGAATCTTCCAATTCATGCTTGAATGAAAGTAAGAATGAATCCGCAATTTTTGTCTCGGGCATCACCTTTAATAACTTTTCTTCATTAACGTGTGCAATTTTTAGCGACTGAGCATGCGGGGAAAATACTGTCAGTAAAAAAATAAGGGTGAGTGGACATGAGAAACTCATTCGCTCTACTTCAGTCCTAATTTCTTTTTCACCAGTGGCATCAAATCATCAGCCTCGGGCGGGAAGTAGATCACTGCGCCTGCGCTGGTGTCAAATACGTATGAGTAATTGTTTTCTTTGGCTACTTGCTTGATTGCATCTTCTGCCTTTTTCAAAATAGGAGAGTATAATTCTTCTTTCTTCGACTGGAATTTATCCTGCGCTGTTTGCTGAAATTGCTGAATGCGACTCTGCAAATCCTGAAGCTCCTTTTCCTTCACTTCCTTCACCGCATCCGGTATCGTCGCATCATTTACCAGCTTTTGGTAATCGGCCGATTTGGTTTGGTATTCAGCGAGCATCGCTTGATTCTGATCTTCAAGCTGCTTCTGATACGTTTGAAGGGTTGAATCAGCATGTTTAATATCAGGCATTGCCTGCAGCAATTCAGTTGAATTGATGTGTCCTAACTTGTTTGATTGGGCCTGCAAGGAAAGCGCAGCACACAACAGGAGTGCTACCGACAAGGAACAGAGTAATTTCATTGAGTGTATCTTTTTTTTTGAAAGTTGAAAATGTGTGTGAATTATAAAAGTGCTTTATTCTTCTTGAGGCCGGCAAAAGTATCATTTTTTTATTTCGGCAGTCAAGCTGAAACTTACTACAGTTTAGGCGGCTGCGTGTCCGGTTTTACGGGTTGTTTATTATCAGGTGCAGGTACTGGTTGATTTTTGTTGACAGGAGGCTGTTGTTTATTATCACCCGTTTGCTTGTTATCACCTGGCGGCTCGCTTTCAGCTTTCTGAGCTTTCGGATTAATGCCCATGGAGGTCAACACCTGATCACTGATGTTCATTTTGGTATTAGCGTATAGCACTACGCTGCCGCTGGATTTGTCGAGCACAAAGTCATACCCTTTAGTGGTGGCAATTTTTTGAATCGCATCATACACCTTATCCTGGATGGGTTGCACCAATTCCTGCCGTTTCTCAAAAAGATCTCCCTGATAACCGAACCGTTGCTTCTGCAAATCTTTTGCTGACTTCTCCTTGTCCTGAATTTCTTTCTGGCGCGTCTGCTTCATCTCTTCGGTGAGTAACACCTGCTCCGCCTGGTATTGCTTATAGAGTTTATCGATCTCAGCGTACTTGGCATCAATCTCCTTCTGCCATGTTGCAGCAATGGCATCAAGTTGTTTTTGTGCATCATTGTATTCGGGAATGTTTTTCAAAACATAGTCAACATCTACGTAAGCAACTTTTTGCGCCTGCGCTGTAAATGACAGCGTAATGATTGCGGCGATGGCAAGAATTTTTTTCATGGTCTTCTTTTTTATTTGGATTGAATTTTAATGGGTTCTCAAATTGGAGTCCTGCGGACAATTTACAAATTGCTTATGATCAAATTACAGAGCGGCATCATATTTCAACAATTCAGCCAGATTTTATTCAGGCTCAAATCCCAGCACAATATTGAATTTTCCGGCTTTAGTGATAAAATCTTTAAATGTACTGATGCCTGGTTTGTCAAAGCCCCATCCGTAATCAAATCCTACCGTACCGAAGATAGGGAGGAATACGCGCAATCCAACACCTGCTGCGCGGTTGAGCTTAAACGGATCATACTCTTTGAATGAATACCATGCATTTCCTGCCTCTCCCCAAATCATTCCAAATATGAACGCACTTGGGTTGGTAGAGAACGGGTAGCGCAACTCAACAGTGTACTTATTAAAAATGGAAGCATTCTCAGCGTTCGTGTAAACATCGTAGCCACGCTGAGCAATGAAATCAACTCCATACAGTGAAAAATTTTGTGAAAGCCCATCGCCGCCCACCTGGAAACGCTCAAACGGAGGCAATCCAATATGAGGGTTGTAGTATCCGAGATAACCGCCTTTGGCCGCAAGCCGTACCACAAACTTACCGAAAGCATTTGCATACCATTCCGCAAGAAAACGCTCTTTGTGAAACTCTACGAGCTTGTATTTTTCAGAAGCGGGAAGGCTGTCATAATTTTTATTGCTGAGATAAGAATAGGGAGGCGTAAGCGCAAGACTGAAATAAAAATTGGAACCGCCCTTCGGGAAAATGTAATCCGGATATTCTGAATTTCTTCCAAATGTTTCTTTCAGGCTTATGCTAAGTGCGTTTCCGTTGGTGATGAAAAAATTTGTGGTGTAATTGTGCAGACTGTAATTCGTGACGTTTATTGAAGAAATGAGGGTGAAGAAATCATCAGGCCATTGTAGTTGCTTACCTATTCCGACACTGCCGCCAGTGGTGATCAGGCTTCCATAATCAGGATCAGATTTCGTTAAGTTATTGGTAAACTTGGAAGCGAACATGCCCACACTGAGTGAGTTTGGTTTATGACCACCCAACCACGGTTCAGTAAATGAAATGTTGAATGACTCATACCTCTTTCCTGTGGATTGAAAACGAATAGACAAAATCTGACCATCACCTGACGGAAGGGGAGTCCACGATGCTTTGTCAAGAATACCCTTCACTGAAAAATTATTGAACTTCACTCCGAGTGAGCCAATCACCCCGGTGCCCTTTCCTCCCCAGCCTGCTGAAAGCTCAACCTGGTCAGATGGTTTTTCTTCAACA
>Ga0134121_10000096_pt1 | contig 96733 bp, 67 predicted proteins | sample KB301_FD_96463 | JGI IMG/M metagenome (GOLD analysis project Ga0134121, IMG submission 96463) | Terrestrial soil microbial communities without Nitrogen fertilizer from Kellogg Biological Station, Michigan, USA - KB3-0-1 | ecosystem: Environmental > Terrestrial > Soil > Unclassified ...
AGCCCCGGGACGAGAAAACGACCGCGCCCGTCGATGTGCTGCACGTTCGAGCCCGCGCCGGCGGACCCGGCCGCGATCCCGGGCCCGATGCGTGCGATGCGGCCGTCGCGAAGCTCCACGTCCACGTGCGGCAGGGGAGAGAACCGCTCCGGGGAGATGACCGTCACGTCCTGGATGAACACGTTGGCCGCGTGGCCGGCATCGGAGACGACCGGAGCGCGACTTGCGCAGGCCGTCAGGACGAAGGCGAGCGCGAGAGCAGTCGAGCGGGGATTCTGCACGTGAGGAGGTTACCGCCGCCCGGCCTCCGAGGTTCCGAAAGCAGCGTTGTCGCTCCCATCCTGTATGCTCCGGCCTCTCGAAGAGGATGAACGACCCATGAGCAGAATGGCGATGGCGGTGGCGTGGTCGGCGGCTCTCCTTCTCCTGCTGACGGCCGGCGCGGGGTTCCAGGCGGCGGACGACGCGCCGCCCCTGCGCGAGGTCTTCTCCCGCATCAACCCTGCCGTGGTGGAGATCCGCACAGAAGAAGCGGCCCTGCCGGCGCCGGAGGGCATGGTTCAGCCGGCGGCGATGCGGTCGCTCGGGTCGGGCGTGATGATCACCCCGGAGGGGAAGATCCTGACTGCGGCGCACGTGGTGCAGACCGCCGACCGGATCGAGGTGCTGTTCGTGTCGGGCGAGAAGGTCCCCGCGCACGTGGTGTCGTCGGAGCCGCTGGTGGACCTGGCGATGATCCAGCTCGACCAGTCGCCGCGCACGCCGTTCATCGCGAAGCTCGGCGACTCGGACGCCATGGACGTCGGCGACCGCGTCTTCGTGGTAGGGGCACCACTGGGAATCAGTCACACGCTGACGGTCGGCTACATCGGCGGCCGGCGCAAGCCGAACGGCACCGTGCGCGGCATGATGCCGGTGGAGTTCTTCCAGACCGACGCCGCGATCAACCAGGGCAACTCGGGCGGTCCGATGTTCAACATGCAGGGCGAAGTCGTCGGCATCGTCAGCTACATCATGTCGCGCACCGGCGGATCGGACGGACTGGGCTTCGCCGTCACCTCGAAGATCGCGCGGCTGCTGCTCGAGAGCGGAGCGTTCTGGAGCGGCATCGACGGCTACCTGCTGGACGGCGACCTGGGCGCGGTCTTCAACCTGCCCGCGCCGGGCACCGGTCTCCTGGTGCAGCGTGTCGCCAAAGGGTCACCGGCCGAGCAGCTGGGACTGAAGGCCGGGATGCTCCCGGCCCGCATCGGCGACGAGGAGCTGATCGTCGGCGGGGACATCGTCACCGCCGTCTTCGACATCCCGGTCGCGGGCCCGGAGAGTCTTCCCAAGATCCGCAGCCGCATCGTCGGCTTGAAGCCCGGGGATGCAGTCGTCGTGACGGTGCTCCGGGGTGGGAAGAAGGTGACCCTCACGTCGAAGATGCCCGCCGCCGCGAAGCCCTGACCTCGCGCCCCGCGTGGCGCGGTCCTGCTAGCGCAGACCGTCCACCTGGTACAGCGCCGACAGCATGCGACGGTAGGAATAGGCGTAGACGCTGGCGTCGGCGGAGAGGGTGACGAAATCCACGCTGACGATGCCGGCGGCGTCCGCGGGGGAAAGGGTGCGGACCGTGCTGCGGCGGCCGCTCGCGACATCGATGGCGTCCAGGCGCGCGGCCTTGTTGCCGATCACGATGACGGACACGGTGCGTCCGTCCGCGCTCCAGTGAATCGGCTTGTCCCCGGGAGTCGATCCCGGGAGCGGTGACGGATCGCCCCCGTCGATCGGCCAGATCTGCGCCGGCTTTCCGGCTATGGTCGTGGCGATGCGACGGCCGTCGGGCGAAGGGGCGCACACGATGCCGACGCCCTCGGGCGTGATGGCCTTCGGCGGTCCGCTGGCCTCCGGGTCCATGACATAGAACCGCGGCGTGTGTCCCTTCTCGGCCGCGAGCAGGAGGATGCGCCGGCCATCGGGATGGTACTGCGCATTGATCATTTGGAATCCGGGGACACGCACGGTGCGGGGCTCTCCCACCCCGGTCGGCAGGAAGGTCATGAGGTCCTCGTCGTCCAGCGAGGCGGTCAGCGCCCAGCGGCCGTCCGGGCTGAGATCGAGCGCCGAGCCGCGCCCGAGACGGACCGCCGGTCCGCCGTCGGTCGGTCTCAGGTACACCGAATAGCCCGGGCCGCCTCCCTGCCCCTGCTCCTCGAAGAGGACCTGGCGCCCGTCGCGCGACAGCGCCGCGGGACGCGACCAGTCGAGCCATGACAGATCCCGCTCGACCGGATTGCCGGGTGAGGTGCCGAGGATCCCGCGGCGCGCGCTGTAGCGCACGATCAACGTCCGGCCGGACGACGCCACGTCGGTGAGGGTCATGCCCGTCGGCGCGCCGTCCACGACGCGCTGCCGGCCGGAGAGATCGACCTCGTGGATGGCGCGAATGTTGCCGATGCGCCCGGCGCTGAACCAGACGGCCCGGCCGTCGGGGGTCCACGCCAGGCCGGCCATGGAGGCGAACGGGTCGGTCAGGAAGCGGATTTTCGCGTCCCGGTCGACCACCGCGATGCGCCCGCGATCGTCCCCCGGGGAGGGATGGTCGATGAAGGCGATGAACCGGCCGTCGGGGGAGAAGCGCGGCGCCGTCATCCAGCCGTTCGACTCGTACAGCACCTTGCCGGTGGGGTATTCGAGCCGGTAACGCGCGTCGACGGTCCGGATCACCGCGAGTCCCTCGCCGTCGGGCGCCCAGTCGGCGTCCTCGACGTCCTGCATGACCTCGCGCGGCGCTCCGCCGGCGAGGGGGGCGCGGGCGAGCGTCCCCTGGCGCTGCCAGCCGAGGGTGAAATGAGGGTCGAGGAGGATGGCCATCTCCCCCGACCGGGAGAGCGACAGGAGATCGGCCGTCGGCAGCTCGAGCGCGCGGGACTCGGGGCTCCCGCTGCGCGCCGTGTAGAGCCTCGTCGGCCCGCCTTCCCAGGCGGCGGAGTAGACGACCGTCTGGCCGTCCGGCGCGAACCTGGCGGAGCTGATCACCCCGGACTGAAAGGTCATCTGCGTATAGATCGCCTCGGCCACGGGGGGAACCGTGGCCCGGCCGGCCCAGAAACCGGCCGCCGCCAGGAGCACGGCGGCCAGAAGCGCGGGCCAGAGCAGGACGCGCGCGCCGAGACCCCGCCTGGCCGCGGTCGCGCCGGAGGCGAGGGAGACCCCGCCCGCGATCGATCCGGCCGAGGTCGCCGACAGCGCCTCGAGCTGGAAGCCGAGATCGCGCGCCGACTGGAAACGCTCGTCGGGACTCTTCTCGAGGCAGTGGTGCACGATCCGCTCGAGGCCCGGCGGCAGATCGGCGAGCGAGCGCGCGAGATCGGCCGGCTCCTCCTTGAGGATGGCGTTCATCGTCTCGACCGATGAAGACGCGCTGAAGGCGCGCCGGCCGGCGAGCATCTCGTACAGGATGCTGCCGAACGAGAAGATGTCGGAGCGGTGGTCGGCCGCCTGGCCGCGCACCTGCTCGGGGGACATGTAGCCGACCGTGCCGAGGATGACGCCGGCGCCGGTGCCGGCCCCGGCGGCCGTCGGGGCCGACGTGAACGCGGTGGAGTCGGTCTCGAGGCGCGTCAGCTTTGCCAGGCCGAAGTCGAGGATCTTCACGCGGCCGTCGTGCGTGACGAACAGGTTCTCCGGCTTCAGGTCGCGGTGGACGATCCCCTTCTGGTGCGCGGCGGCGAGCCCCTGGGTGATCTGGCGCGCGAAATCGATCGCCTTGCGCGCCGGCATGGGACCTGTCTCCAGGCGCTCGCGCAGCGTCTGCCCTTCGAGCAGCTCCTCGACGACGTACGGCGCGCCGTCGTGGGTGCCGATGTCGTACACCACCACGATGTTCGGGTGGTTGAGCGAGCCTGTGGCGCGCGCCTCCTGTTCGAACCGCCGCAGCCGCTCGGAGTCGGCGACGAGCGTCGCCGGCAGCACCTTGATCGCCACCTCGCGCTGCAGCCGCGCGTCGCGGGCGCGATAGACCTCGCCCATCCCGCCCGCGCCGAGCGGACCGACGATGGTGTAGGGGCCGATGGTCGTGCCGGGAGCGAGCGGCATGGCGGCGGGAGGATAGCCGCCGTCGCCCGAGGGTGTCCACCGCCACGCCCGCCGGGCATTTGCCCCCTCGTGGCGCGGTCCTTATATTCCGCAGGGCCATGCTCCTGTCCTCCACGCTCGAGGCCCTGCGGCGCAAGCCCATCTTCCTTCTGTGGCTGAAGGAGTGCCGGGCGGCCGTCATCGCCCTCTGCGTCCACACCCTCTTCATGACGCTCGTCCTCGGGCCGCTGGTCCGGGTTGTGGTCCCGAAGCCGAAGGCCTACCTGGGGCTGATCCGGACCGGTCATGACGCCTATCCCGACGTGATGTGGTGGCTCGACCTCGTGCTGTGGCCCGCGGGATGGGCGCTCGTCGGTGCGCTCGCAAAGAGCCGGGTGAAGCCGACGATCGAACGGGCGCGCCGCGAAAGTGACGACCTCTCCATGGCCGCCGAGCAGGCGGCGCGGCAGGGCGACATCGAGCGGTCGATCCTCCTGCTGTCCCGGGCCGAGGCGCTCGCTCCGGACGCGCCGCAACGCGCCGACGCAGGTCGGCGGCTGCGCGAGCGGCAGGGAAGCCGGACGGCCATCCAGCCGCTCGCGAACGAGTCGCTGACCGGGGCGGTTGGCCCGGGCGGGCGGATTCGCCTGGTCCGGACGCTGGGACGCGGCGCCATGGGGACCGTCCACCTGGGTGAAGACGTCGTGCTCGGGCGGCGCGTCGCGGTGAAGGAGCTCGCGAGTCCCCTGGCGACGGATCCCGCGGTGCGCGAGCGGTTCCTGCGGGAGGCCCGTGCGCTGGCGCAGATCTCGAGCCCTTACGTCGTGCAGGTCTTCGATCTGTACCGGGAAGGCGATCGGCCTTTCCTGACGATGGAGCTGTGCGAAGGAGAGGATCTCGCCGCGCGCCTCCGGAAAAAGGGGAAGCTGCCGGCCGCGGAGGCGGCTCGCCTGGGAGCGCAGATCGCCGAAGCGCTCGCCGCGGCGCACGCCCGCGGCGTCATCCACCGCGATCTCAAGCCGGCGAACATCCTGTTCTCGGGAAACGACATCAAGGTGGCCGATTTCGGCCTCGCGCGGATGGGTGACTCGGCGATGACCCAGGAGGGCGCGGTCATGGGAACTCCGTCCTACATGGCTCCCGAGCAGACGCGCGGCGCCGCCGTGGACTTCCGCGCCGACCTCTACGCGCTCGGCTGCGTGCTCTTCGAGATGCTCTCCGGCCGCCCGCCGTACTCGGGGACCGTGCAGGAGGTTCTGCTCGCGCACGCGTCGCCCGCGTCGACTCCCGCGCTCGACGCGGCCGCAATCGGGGCGCCGTCCGCCCTCGCCCGGCTGGTGTCGCGCCTGCTCGCCAAGGATCCTTCCGACCGGCCGCGGTCGGCGAAAGACGTCGCCGACGCGCTGCGCTCCCTCGCCCTCCCGCGACAGGCTGCCTGACGACGGGACCCTCCCCGTTTCAAATGGTGGTGCACCCCCGGGCCAGGACCGCACGACCGCTTACCTCGTGGTGTGATTCCCTGTATGGCCCGAGCCTGACATAATCGGTGCTTCGTGCCGGGAGGGGAGATGAAGATCGCCGTTCCGAAGGAGACCCGGGCGGGAGAGCACCGCGTGGCTCTCGCGCCCGAGTCCTGCAAGAAGCTCATCCAGGCGGGCTACCAGGTCGCCGTCGAAGCGGGGGCCGGGGAGGCCGCGTTCTACCCCGACGCCGCCTATCGCGAGGCGGGGGCGACGGTGGAACAGGACCCCGCGGCCCTGCTCGGCTCCGCCGACGTCGTCCTCAAGGTCAATGCTCCGGCGACCGCGCCGCCCCGGAATGAAGCCGCCTGGATGCGGCCGGGGGCCATCTTCGTCGCCAGCCTGATGCCGATGCGCAACCTCGACGCCATCCGGGCTCTGGCCGAGCGCAAGGTGACGGCGTTCTCGACCGACTCCATTCCGCGCACCACGCGCGCGCAGGCGATGGACACGCTGTCGTCGATGGCCAACATCGCCGGCTACAAGGGCGTCCTGCTGGCCGCGGCCGAGCTGCCGAAGTACTTCCCGATGTTCATGACCGCGGCCGGGACGGTGTTCCCGGCGCGGGTGTTCGTCGTCGGCGCCGCGGTCGCCGGGCTGCAGGCGATCGCCACCGCGAAGCGGCTCGGGGCGAACGTCTTCGCGACCGACGTCCGGCCCGAGGTGAAGGAGCAGATCGAGAGCCTCGGCGCCAAGTACGTCGGCATCGAGCTGAAGGAGAGCGCTTCCGCCGGCGGCGGCTACGCCCGCGAGCTGTCGGCCGAGGACAAGACGCGCCAGAAGGAGATGCTCGCGGACCAGTGCGCCATCGCGGACGTGGTGATCACCACCGCCCTCATCGGCGGCGTGTTCGCGCCGCGCCTGCTCGATGCCGCGGTGGTGCGCCGCATGCGGCCCGGATCCGTGGTCGTCGATCTCGGCGCCGACGGTGGCGGCAACTGCGAGCTGTCGCGCCCCGGCGAGACGGTGGTGACGGAAAACGGCGTGCTCATCCTGGCGCCGCTGAACCTCGCGACCACGATGCCGGCGCACGCCAGCCTGCTCTTCGGCCGGAACCTCACGAGCTTCGTGCTGGCGTTCACGAAGGAGAAGGCGTTCCGTCTCGACCTCTCCGACGACCTCCAGAAAGGATCGCTCATCACCCACGAGGGGGCGGTGACGAACGATCGCATCCGCGACGCGCTCATGGCGGCGACCGCAGGATCGGAGCGCCGAAGCTGAATCCGGGCCGGCGCCGCCGGCCCCCCGCCCCGCAGGACATAGACCCAGGAACGGAAAACCGAGGAGACCGATGGCCGAAACGCAGCCCGCGCTCGATTACTGGTCGATGCTGTTCGTCTTCATGCTCGCCACCTTCATCGGCATCGGCGTCATCCGGCGGGTGTCGCGCCTGCTGCACACGCCGCTGATGTCGCTGACGAACGCCATCTCGGCGATCGCCGTGGTCGGCGCGATCATCGTCGCGGGGTCGGAGCACCCGCCCCTCATCCGGTTCCTCGGGGCGGTGGCGCTGTTCGCCTCGATGACCAACATCGTCAGCGGCTTCCTCATCACCGATCGCATGCTCAAGATGTTCAAGCGCGAGGGGGGCTCGAAGTGAGCGAAGCGATCACCCAGCTCGCGTACGCCGTCGCCACGGCGCTGTTCGTCCTGGCGCTGCACTGGATGAACGACCCGAAGACCGCGCGCCGCGGGGTGCAGGGCGGCGTGGCTGCGATGGTCCTCGCCATCCTGGCGACCTGGGCGCAGCCCCAGGTCATCGTGCACCACGTCTGGATCGCCGGCGCCATCGCGCTCGGGTTCCTGGTCGGCGTGCCGCTGTCGCGCGTGCCGCTGACGGCGGTGCCGCAGCGGACCGCGTTGTCGCATGCGTTCGGCGGGCTCGCGGCCGGCCTCGTCGGCACCGCCGAGTACCTGCTGTGGGTGCAGGAGAACGCGGCGCGCCTGACCACCTTCCGCATGGTCGCCATCGTCGCGGAGATCATCCTCGGCTACCTGACCTTCACCGGCAGCCTCATGGCGGCCGGCAAGCTCATGGAGCTGAAGTGGGTGCCGCAGCGCCCGGTCACCTATCCCGGGCAGAACGTCGTCAATCTGGGGCTGCTGGCGATCGCGGTGGGGCTCGGGGTGGGCGTGATCGTGAACCCGGCGGCGTCGTGGGCCGTGGCGGCGTTCATGGGCGTCATCGCGCTGGCACTGCTGTTCGGCGTGCTGCTCATCATCCCGATCGGCGGCGCCGACATGCCGACGGTCATCTCGATCCTCAACTCGTACGCCGGTCTCTCGGCCGTGGCGATGGGGTTCGTGCTCGACAACAAGCTGCTGATCACCGCCGGGGCGCTCGACGGATCGAGCGGTCTCATCCTGTCGATCATCATGTGCAAGGCGATGAACCGCTCCTTCGCCAACGTGCTGTTCGGCGCCTTCGGGCAGGTCGAGGCGAAGAAGACCACGGGGGAGCAGAAGGAATACAAGTCGGAGACGCTCGAAGGCGCGGCGCAGGTGATGGAGCAGGCCAACCTCGTGGTCATCGTGCCCGGCTACGGCATGGCGGTGGCGCAGGCGCAGCACAAGGTGCGCGAGCTGTACGACCAGCTCAAGAAGCGCGGCGTCACCGTGAAGTTCGCCATCCACCCGGTCGCCGGCCGCATGCCGGGGCACATGAACGTGCTGCTCGCCGAGGCCGACGTTCCCTACGATGACCTGGTCGAGATGGACGCGATCAATCCCGACATGCCGCAGTGCGACGTGGCGCTCGTCGTCGGCGCGAACGACGTGGTCAACCCGGCGGCGCGCACCGACAAGGGCAGCCCGATCTACGGCATGCCGATCATCGAGGCCGACAAGGCGCGCACGGTCTTCGCCATCAAGCGCAGCAAGAACCCGGGCTTCGCCGGCATCGACAACGAGCTCTACTTCTCCGACCGCACCTTCATGCTGTTCGGCGACGCCAAGGCGGTCGTCGGCGACCTCGTCAAGCAGTTCTCCGGCAGCGGCATGCACTGATCGGACGCGGCCCGGCCGCTCCGGCGGCTACGGGTGGCCGATGCGGACGTTCGCGGTGGCGATGAAGATCTCGCGCAGGAAGTAGAGCAGGCCGACCAGGAACAGGACCATCGCCGACACGAAGAAGAAGGCGACCGGGGCGGCGAAGTGGACGCTGAAGAACGCCGCGACGAACATGGTCGCCACCACCGCGCAGACCAGGATGGCGGTCAGCGTCAGGAAGGTGATGGAGCGCTGGATCAGCCGGACGCGCAGGGCCAGGCTGGCGAGCTCCCGCTGCCACGGACCGCGCTCGCCGGCCGCGACCTCCTTGAGGCGGGCTTCGACCACGCGGGCCCGATCGACCACGCGCGCGACGCGGTTGGTCATGACCGACAGCATGGCCCCGATGGCGGACAGCAGGAACACCGGGGCGACCGAGAGCTGGATCGCCCGGCCGACCGCCGTGAGGGCGGCGTCTTCGTTCATCCCTTCTTCTTGAAGGCGTCCTTGACCTGCTTCTCGATGTTCTTGTAGTGCTTGTCGAGGTACTTGTATTCCTCGTCGGTCAGGATGCGGAAGGGGATGCGCACCAGGCTCTTCTCGAACTTCACGTTGAGCCAGTGCTGGCCGTGCTGGATGCCCCCCGGCACGTGGAAGAAGATCCGTCCCAGGCAGCCGGCCTGGGAATTGAGCGAGACCTGATCCCAGGCCTTGGCCCCGGAGTCCAGATCGGAGAAAAAGCCGATGCGGCAGGCGTGCGTCGCCTGGGGGGGGAAGTAGTTGATCCGGTCGTGCGACATCTCGGCCCGCTTCACGAGCCCGGCGGTCGGCGCGGCGCGGAACTCCTCGATCGAGGCCAGCGGAATCGTCTTGCCGTCGGGCGTGTCGAGCGACAGGGCGTCGCGCGTCAGCGTCTCTTCGGGCACTCCGTCGCGCACCGTGAGGCCGATCTCGAGCAGCATCCATTCCTGGCCGACCGACAGGTTCGCAACCCGGTAGCCGAGCGTCGCATACCCCTCGTTGTTGTAGGCGATGCGGATGAAGCGGCCCTCCATCGTCATGATCTGCGGCACCCCGGGCTGGGGGATCTTCACCTGCGGGACGTCCTGCTTCGGCTCGTCCGCCGCGGCGGGCGCCTGCGTGCGCGCCAAACCGAGGGCCAGCACGAGCGCGGCCAACGCGAATCTTCGGGTCGATTGGGCGGTCACGGGTCCTCCTCGGCGGTCATGATCGCACGCCTCGGGGCGAACTACGACATCGCTCCGGCGAAGGACGCGATCGTCTCCGCCATCTCCGCGAGCACCTCCGCGTCGCCGCGGCCCGAAGACTTCGGAACGTGGAAGGAGTGGTCGGCCCCCTCGATGACGTGGAGCCTCGCATGGCCGTTGCCGGCAAGCAGGGGCCGCAGCAGGCCGAGATCGGCCAGCTTGTCGCGAGTTCCCTGCAAAAAGAGCATCGGCACGGTGACGCGGGCCAGGTGGACGCCGCGGGTGTCCGAAGGGGCTCCCGCCGCGTGCAGCGGGAAGCCGAAGAAGACCAGGCCGCGCACTCCCTGGAGCGGAGCCTCGGCGGCCGCGAGCGAGGTCATGCGGCCGCCCATCGACTTCCCTCCGGCCAGGAGCGGGAGCGCGGGCTCGGCTGCGACGGCCGCCCGGACCGCGGCGCGCACCGTCGCCTGCAGCACCGCCGGCGGATCGGGCCGGCGTGACTGCCTGGACATGTAGGGGAACTCGTAGCGCAGGGTCGCGACGCCGCGATCGGCCAGCGCCGAGGCGGCCGCTTCCATGAAGGCATGACGCATGCCGGCGCCGGCGCCGTGGGCGAACACCAGCAGGTGCGAGGCCCGGGGCGGACGCAGGAGGAGGCCCCCCACCCCTCCCGCCCGGCCGCCCGCGTCGATGGTGATCTCCTGCGCCGCCGTGCTCCCGGTCACTGGCCGTCCTCCGCGATAGACGGAGTATGCAGCCAGGGAGTGGACCTCAGGGGGCGGTGACGCACGGCGAGGCATTCGGCACCGGCGTGCCGTTCGACGCGGAGCCGGGCGACCCTTCGCCGCAGGCATTGCGCTCGGAGACCAGGTAGTAGAAGGCGGCGCCGGGCGGCGGCAGGCCCGGATCGAGCGATTCGGTCGGGCCATCCTCGAGGAAGTCGAGGGTCTCGAGACACTCGTGATCGTACGTCTGCCGACGGCCGCCCATCAGCCCGGCCGGGATGGTTCCCCGGTACGTGTTCCAGGTCGTCCCGGCCGCACCGTCCCACGTGAGGGACGCGGGACCGGCGAGGCGCAGCGTCGCCTGGCCGAACGGCACCGCGAGGTGGACGCACTGACCGGTCGTGGCGAGGCAGGCATCGGCGGTGCAGGCATTGCCGTCGTCACAGTTGGCCGGGGCATGGTCGCACTGTCCCGTCGACGGCTGGCAGAGATCGACCGTGCACAGCGAACCGTCGTCGCAGTTCTTCGGCGCGCCGCTGCAGAGGCCGCTGCTGCAGACATCTCCGACCGTGCAGAAGTTGCCGTCGGTGCAGATCGCGCCGTTGGGGACCGGCTGGTGCGTGCAGCTTCCCGTGGGGCCGCAGGAGTCCACGGTGCACGGGTTGCCGTCATCGCAGGCGCTCGTGTGGACGCACACGGCCGTGGCCGGGGAGCAGGAATCCGTCGTGCAGGGATTGTGATCGTCGCAGCCGAGAGGCGCGCCGCCGCCGCAGACGCCCGTACGGCAGGTTTCTCCCTGGGTGCAGGCGCTGCCGTCGTCGCACGGCAGCCCGTCCGTGACCGGAACGCCCTTGCATCCCACGGCCTGGTCGCAGGAGTCGCTGGTGCAGGGATTGCCGTCGTCGCAGGTCAGAGCCGTGTGCGTGCAGACGCCGGTGAACGGATTGCAGGAGTCGGTGGTGCAGGGGTTCTTGTCGTTGCAGGCGCCGGGGACGTGGCGGCACACGCCGGACGCGTCGCAGTAATCGAAGGTGCAGGCGAGCCCGTCGTCGCAGCCGGCCGGGCTGCAGCCGGTCGTCGACGGTTTCTTCGCGGAGGGGCCGGGGGGGAGGCCGAGCTTCGCCCGGACGAGATCCTCGTCAGTGGCATCCACCCGCGCGTTGTCGTCCAGATCCATGGCGAGGCAGCGTTTCTTGAGCGCCGTCAGGACATCGTCGGGAGGCGCCGCTCCCTCGTCGTCGCCCGGCTCCGCCATGAGTCCCTCGTAGGTGAGGTCGGCTCCGAGGCAGGAATGGACGGCCGTCACGTCGTCGGGCGTGACCAGGAGGTCGCCGTCGAAGTCGGCGTCGCAGGCATTGCCGAAGCCGTCGCCGTCGGCGTCGATCTGCAGGAAGTTCGGCACGGCAAGACAGTTGTCCATCGAGTCCGGCCGCCCGTCCCCGTCGGTGTCCTTCGGAGCGTCGTTGTCGAACCGGTCGTAGGCGCTTCTCACGAAGAGATGGGGCGCGGGCCCGCCGGACGGGTCGCCGGTCGGCTCGAGCTCCAGCACCGTGCCGCGCGTCAGGTCGCCGAGCGTCACCTGCGACGGGTCGTATTCGCCGACGATGGCGACGCGCACGCGGGTCTTCTGGCTCCAGATCTCGAGACGCACCCGTCCGGGCGCCAGGAGGCCCGTGACCGCCTCCGGGTCGGCGAGTCCGGCGAGACCGCCCGCGGCGAAATCGCCCGCCAGCGCCTTGCCGGTCTGGCTCAGCGTGGTGCCGGCGAGCGGCGACGTGTAGATCTTGCGGTTCACGATGCTCATCCCGCCGTCCAGCACGACCTCGTCCCCGGGATTGATGACGCTGACGATCTTCAGGAAGAACTCGACGCAGCCGCCTCCGAGGCAGACCAGCCACGGGGGCTGGCAGAGCACCGGCGATCCTTCGATCGCATAGCACGAGAGATTGGGGCTTTCCGTGCAGGGGTCGGGTCCGGCCGTGCATCCCTGCGGCGCGCCGGGCGAGCCCGGTCCGTGGGCGGCCGGCCCGTCGCAGACGCCGTCGTTGTCGTCATCCAGGTCCTGGCATCCCTTGATGCCATCGTGATCCGAGTCGATCTCCGCGCTCGCATAGACCGGCTCGATCCCGAAGCCGCAGCCGCTCTGGAACTTGAAGCCGATCCGGACGCGGCCGTTGTCCGGGTCATCGTCGACGGCGTTGGCGCAGGTGTCGCCGTCCTTGTCGGGGTCGCAGTTGTCTCCGACGCCGTCCTGGTCCATGTCCCCGGTGGGATTCGGATCGGAGGGACAGAGATCGCAGGCGTCGCCGTCCCCGTCGCCGTCGGTGTCGTCCTGGGGGGTGTTCTTTGCGGCCGGGCAGTTGTCGAGCGCGTTGCAGATGCCGTCGAAGTCCGGATCGCCGCCGTGGCCCGCGCACACGTCGGGCAGGTTGGCGCGCTCGGGAACCTGCGGGATGCAGACGTCCTGGATCTGGTGGACCGAGTCGTCGCCGAACGCGTACGAGACCTGCCCGTTCACGACGTAGGGTCCCTTGCATCCGGACATGTAATACGACATCGACGCGTTGGATGGGGGCGCATTGCTGGTCACGGACTGGGTGTCGTTCTGGAACAGGAAGCAGGTCGGCTGGCACATGGTGGCGTGCGGGCTGCCGTCGTCGGTCAGGCCCGGAAGGCTCTGGTTCGTGCACCACTCGTGGCCGTTGACCGGGTTGCCGTTCATGTCCAGGTCGCCACCGGGTCCTTTCGGGTCGAACCCTTCCAGCCGGGCCGGATCGGGATTGGTGTCGCCGATGCCGCAGCAGTCGTCGTTGTCGTGATCGGGGGTCGGCGGGTTGGTCGCCGGGTCCTGGAACGTCTGCGTGTGCACCAGGCAGAAGTAGTGGCCGACCTCGTGCGCCAGGATCGAGCCGAGCTCGACGGAGCCCCAGGAGGTCGAGCAGAAGAGCCCGAAGAGCGCCGGGAAGGCGTCCTTCTCCGGATGGCCGTACGGCGCCTGCGGGATGTGCGAGCAGCACCAGGAGCCGTCGGGGGTGATCATCACGCTGATGGCATCCGGGTACAGCGACGCGACATTCGCCTTCCACTCCACGCGCCGGTCCTTGATGGTCTGGGAGACGTCGCCGTTGCACCCCTTGGTCACGCCGTAGTAGTCGTCCGTCGCGATGTCGAAGACGACCGGATGGAAGGAGATGCCGACCCGCTCCCACTCGACGTTCATCTCCTGGACGGCGGTCTCGATGTAGGCGCGATAGTCCGTGTTGGAGGCGAACCCGCACATCGGGTTCGTCGAGGGGCAGTAGGTGAAGACGTAGAAGTCGTGGGTCTCCGCCTGGGCGGTTCCGGCGGCCAGCAGCAGCCCGAGCAGCAGGAACAGGATGCGTCGTGTCATGGTCGACCCTCCGGCGAACTCGATTCAGAGCTCCCGATCACACCTACGCGGTTCGCGGGAGAAACGGCTCATCCTTTCGCCCCGGCGCGCCTTTCCCCGTAGAGTGGACGGGTGCGCTACGAAGCCCTCGCCACCGATTACGACGGCACGATCGCGAGAGGAGGCCACGTCGACGAAGCGACCCTCGCCGCGCTCGAGGAGCTGCGCCGCACCGGGCGGCGTCTCCTGCTCGTGACGGGGAGGACGCTCGACGATCTGCAGCGGGTCTTTCCGCACACCGATCTCTTCGAACGGGTCGTCGCCGAGAACGGCGCGGTGGTCCACGCTCCCGGGCCGCGGGAGGCGCGCGTCCTCGCGGAGGCGCCGCCCGCCGCCTTCGTGGACCGCCTGCGCGCCCGCGGTGTGCCGCTCGACACCGGCCGCGTCATCGTCGCCACGGCCGAGCCGCACGAGACCACGGTGATCGAGACGATCCGCGATCTCGGGCTCGAGCTCCAGGTCATCTTCAACAAGGGGGCGGTGATGGTGCTGCCGTCCGGGGTGAACAAGGCGACCGGGCTGCTGCGGGCGCTCGGCGAGATGGGGCTGTCGCCGCACAACGTCGTCGGGGTCGGCGACGCCGAGAACGACCATGCCTTCCTGGCGGTGTGCGAGTGCGCCGCGGCGGTCGCGAACGCGCTGCCGACGCTTAAGGAGCGCGCCGACGTGGTGACCCGGGCCGATCACGGGGCCGGGGTCGCCGAGCTGATCCGCGCCCTGGTCGACTCCGACCTGGCCGAGGTCGAGCCGCGCCTCGCGCGGCACCACATCCTGCTCGGCCGCGGCCCGGACGGGGAGGCGATTGCCGTGCCGCCCTACGGCGTCAACGTGATCCTGGCCGGCACCTCCGGGAGCGGCAAGTCCACCCTGACGCAGGGCTTCCTCGAGCGCCTCGCCGCGGCCCGCTATCAGTTCTTCGTCATCGATCCGGAAGGGGACTACGCCGGGCTGCAGGGGGCGGTCGTCCTGGGCGACAGCAAGCGCGTTCCGGCGGTCGAGGAGGTCGTCCGCCTGCTGGAGGATCCGGGGCGCAGCGGTGTAGCCAACCTGCTCGGCCTGCCGATGGCGCACCGTCCCGAGCACTTCGAGGCGCTCCTGGCCGCCGTGTCGGATCTGCGCGCCCGCACCGGTCATCCCCACTGGGTGGTGATCGACGAGGCCCATCACGTGCTGCCGGCCGAACATGCGCGTGCCTCGCAGGGCGTGCCGCGCCGCCTGCGCGGCGCCTTCCTCATCACGGTGCACGCCGACCGGATCGCCCCGGAGGTGCTGCAGGAGGTCGGCCTGGCGCTGACCGTCGGGTCCGAGCCGGGCGAGACCCTGCGCCGCTTCGCGCGGGCGGTCGGCGCGCGCCCCCCGCGCGTGCGCGAGCCGTCGCTGGCGCCGGGGGAGGCGATCGCCTGGCGGCCGGCGGATCCCAGGCGGGCCCCGGTCCTCTTCCACGTCGCTCCGCCGGATGGGGAGCGCCGCCGCCACGTGCGCAAGTACGCCGAAGGAGAGCTGGGTCCCGACCGCTCCTTCTATTTCCGCGGCCCCGACGACCGGCTCAAGCTGCGGGTGCAGAATCTCTCCCTCTTCAACCAGATCGCCGAGGGGCTCGACGACGAGACCTGGCTCTTCCACCTGCGCCGCGGCGACTACTCCCGCTGGTTCCGCGAGGCGATCAAGGACGAGGACCTGGCGCGCGAGGCGGCCGCCGTCGAACAGGACGAGTCGCTGGCCCCCGGCGAGAGCCGCGCGCGGCTGCGCGAGGCGATCGAGGCGCGCTACACCGCGCCGGCCGAATCCTCCCGCTGACCGGTCGCGCGCTCCGGACGCGTGCGCAGGACCGTGGTCACGGGCACGCCGGTGCGATGGCCTGCGGCAGGCAGGCGTCGATCCCCTGCGGGCGCTCCGAGCCGTCGCTGGCGCGGCCATACGAGCCTTCGCGCGCGGCGTTGCGCGGCACGACGAGGTAGTAGGCGCTCCCCGAAGGGGCCGGGAAGGTCGCCGTGGTCGCGCCGCCCGTGGTGCAGAGCCTCGGCGCGTGACTGGGGAAGGTTCCGAGCGTCCCTTCGTAGATCGCGTAGTCGATGTCGGTCGTCCGGCACGAGGATCCCCAGGTGAGCGTCAGGTCCCCGTTCGCCGCCGAGACGAAGAGCGGCGGCGCTGCCCCCTCGCTCCCGTCAGGCACCGCGCCCGAGGCGGCGAGCACGCTCAAGGTCACGACCGCCGCCGCGGAGAGATCGACCCCGTCGCTGGCCGCGTAGGTGAAGGTGTCGTTCCCAGCGAAGCCGAACGCCGGCGTGTAGGCGAAGGTGCCGTCCGGATTCAGGACGAGCGAGCCGTGGGCCGGGCCGCCGACGAGGACGGCGGTCAGCGGATTGGCATCGGGGTCGGTGTCGTTCGCGAGGACGCCGGGCGCCGGCACGGCGAGGGTGAAGTGCTCATCGAGGCTGTAGCCGTCGTCGACCGCGGCCGGCGGACGGTTGAAGCGGTATTGCGTGCCGCCGCGCGTCGAGTCGATCTTGATGTTGTTCCCCTGGGCGTTGGTGAACGCCTGGCCGCGCAGCCCCGCCAGGATCGAGCCGGGGGCGAGCACCGGATGTCCGGCGGTCGTCAGCAGATCGTTCAAGCGGCTCACCGCGACCTTCAAGGTGATCGTGCCGGCCGCCGTGTCGAACGCCGCCGCGTCGAGATCGCCCCGATCGGTGTAGGCGATCGATCCGTCGAAATTCCTCGTCGCGGTGCCCCACTTGAACGTCTGCGCCCCGGAGGTGTCGGTCGCGGCGCGCAGGAAGAACTGGTCGGCCCGGTCCGACAGGCCGAAGCTGAAACCGCCGGTCGGGCTCATCGCGGCGTCGGGGGCGTTGGCCGCGAAATTCACCCGCCAGTTCGACAACAGCGGGACGAGGCTCAGGTCGGAGACCTTCAGGGTGGCGACCAGCAGGCGAGTGCCGGCCGACATCTCCTCCGAGTACCTGATGGAGACGATGTCGAGCGGGTCGTCCACCGGCAGCACCACGAGTCCACCGAGCTGGGCGTTGCCGCCGTCGCGCACGTCGCGCGCGAAATCGACGACCTGCGAGCCGTCCGTCGAGAACGGAGCCGGCGGGGGCAGCGCGCTCCCCTCGACCGGCGCCGGGACGATGCCGCCGTTCGCGGCGGGCCCGCCGATCTGGCGCGTGACGTAGGTGTGGCCGGCGAAATCGTTGTGGTCGTCGGCGAAGGCGATGACCGCGGCGCCGGTGGGGTCGAACGCGACCTGGAAGTAGTCGGCGAGGTTGCGGTTCGGCGACGAACCGTTCACCACCAGTCCCGACTCCGAGATGTTCACGGCGTGGATGACGTGGTCGCTCGCCACCGCCTGCCGGAAGGTCGGATGCGGCGTGTCGGCGCCGGTCCCCAGCGCATAGTAGACGCGCCAGTTCGCGACATCGTTGCCCGGAACGGGAAGCGCCGTGTCGGTGCCGTACCAGACGACGCCGATCGATCCCGGGACGGGACCGGTCTCGATCCAGGGGAAGACGCTGGTGCGCGTCTCCGGGCCGTCGCTGACCCGGATCGGCGCGCTCCAGGTGTTCCCCTTGTCCTTCGAGACCTGGATGAGGATGTTGGTGTCGTCGGAGTAGCACGCGTAGACCGTGCCGTCGGCGGCGACCTTCACCGTGAAGAAGAGGTGCGCGTAGCCCGGGCCGGCGACGGTGTGCACCGTGTAGGTCAGCGGCTCGACCCCGGCCGCCGGCGGGATGCCGACCGCAACGACGCCGTCGCTGCCGCTGATGTAGACGGTGCCGTCGTTCTGGTCGACGTCGATGCCGCCGACCTGGCCGATGAGCCCCGCCGTGCGCGCCGGACCGTAGGTGAGCCCACCGTCGATCGAGCGCTGGATCTGCGTCACCGCCGGAGCCAGCGAGCGGTAGAGCAGGTAGACCTTGTCCGGCCCGAGGAACTCCAGCCACTGCCGGTCGTCGCCGGGCACACCGCCGGTGACGTTGCCGATCGGGTTCTTGATCCAGGTCACGCCGCGATCGGTCGAGCGCTGCGTCGAGATGTTGCCGATGACGAGGCTGGTGTAGGCGAGATACGGCGGGCTTCCCGGACTCGCCTCGTCGAAGCCGACCGCCATGTCGACGTCGCCGCCGCCGTCGCCGCCGACCTCCACGTCCTCCGACCCGGTGATCCCGTCGGGCTGGCCGCGGTACTGCGGGTTCCTCATGTTCGGGTCGTACGCCGGGTTCGCGACGGGTGCGCCGCCGGGACCGGGGATGGTCGGCCGCAGATCGAAGTACCAGAGATCCGTCCCGCCGGGGACGCCGCGGATGGCGGCGACGTACGCGTTGCCGAACCGATCGGTGCGCAGGCTCGGCTCGACGTCCTGGCCGATGTAGGGGGCGCGCACCGTGACGTTCTGGCTGAAGGTCAGGCCCCCCTTGAGGTAGGTGACCGACGGCGGCGGGATGTCCACCGGGACGCAGCCGGCGGGCTGCGGGCGGACCGTGTAGGCGCCCGACGAGGTCGAGTCCGCGCCCGCGAAGAGCGTGCCTCCGACGTTCGTCTGCGTGACGCCGCTGACGCCGGTGAGGAGCGAGCCGGCCGCCGGGTTCCCGACCTTGCTCAGCGCGATCGCCATGGTGATCGTGCCGTCGGTCGCCCAGGTGCCCGATTCGATCGCTCCCACCGACGTGACCAGGTTCCCCGACTGCGTGCCGTAGTCGAAGGTGACCGCCGAGTCGGCGTCCGAGTTCATCGCGACGTAGTAGGTCGTGACGCCGGCGGTGAAGCGCGCCCGCCAGACGCCGTTCGCCGGCATGGTGGCGAGGTCCGCCACCTTCACCACGAAGACGAGGCGTGGCGAGCCGAGGAAGCGATCGTCCTCGCCGACCGAGACGCCGGTGATGTCCTGCCCTGAGGGGAACGGGATCTGATCGCCGGCCGGATCGCTCACGACCAGTGCCGGCGCCGAAACGCAGTCGTCGTCTGGCTGCGACGGGCCGGGTGAGCCGGCGGAGGCGCCGTTGGCCGCCCCTCGCGCGTCCCGGGTGAGGAAGAGTGCGGCGACAAGCAGAGCGGCGCCCCACGGGCGAAGCGCCGCGCCGCGTCGCGACGCGACCGGATCCGAGAACCTGATGCGCCGGTGCAGAGAGTTCATGAGTCCCCCTTCCAAGGTGTCGGACCGAAAACCGGCGGATCTCCGCCGGCCGCGCGAAGGGTGGACCCGGGGGGTTGAACAACTCTTGAATCGTCCCCCGAAAAAGGAGGACTCCGAGGCGTCAATTCATTGCAGCGGCGGGACTTGCGAAAAATCTGCGGACGCGCCCGGCGGACGGCGGGCGAATGGCTTGGCGAGGCGCGGGCGGCCGGCCTTCCACGCGAGCGCGCCGGCGATCGAGAGCCAGAGGACGAAGAGCGCCGTCTCTGCGCTGCGAGCCTGTCGCACGTTCAGCCAGGCCTGCACGACCGCCAGGTTGTCGTAGATGAGATGCACACCCACGAGGATCGGCAGGCTGGCGGTCACCTCGTACGTCACCGCGAACACCAGGCCGCCGGCGAGAAGGGCCAGCTCGGTCTCGATGCCGTGGCGATCCCAGATCCAACCCGGATACCAGTGATACGCCGCGAACGCGAGGGCGACGGTGACCGCCGCGGGGCCGGGCCGCAGGACGATGCGCAGCCTCGACTGGCAGGAGCGGAACACGATCTCCTCCGCCGCGACCCCGAGGGGCAGCAGGGTCAGGAAGGCCGCCAGCGCCCCGGGGGAGTCCAGGCCGCGCCCGCCGAGCTCTCGGGCGTCGTAGGCGGGATCCACGAGGCGCAGGGCGAGGGCGAAGAGCCCGAGCGCGAAGAGCGCCGCGCCGGCCGCTCCGAATCGGGAGCGGAACGACGGCGCGGGGCGCGGATGGCCGCGTGCTCCGAAGAGGGGACGCGTGAGAACGAAGGCCGCCAGCGCCAAGGCGGCCAGCATCGCCGCGTCGAGCACATGGTCGGACCAGGGCCGATCGGGGAGCAAGCGGATGATCCGGGCCCGGAGAATGGGGCCCAGGAAGAGCACCGCGCCGTACAGCACGAGGGCCTGGGCTCCGGCGACGATGCGAGCGCGCACCTTCAGCGTCCCCCGGGAATGGCCGCGTAGCGTCCCAGGGCCAGGACCGTCCGGAGCGTGGCGAACAGTCTTGCGTCGGTGTCGGCGGGATCGGCGGTGGCATTCCAGCACCCGGTTCCATCCTGCCGCCCGACGATTTCGGCCACGCGGGGGGCGAGAACCTCGCCCGGGACAGCGGGTCTTCGCGCCAGCACGCCCACGAGGTTGCCGGACGTGAGCGTGTCACGCCGGATCGTGTCCGTCTCGAGGAGACGCAGGGCCTCCTCCCGGAAGTCCTGGCGGGTGACGTCGAGGAGCGCCGCCGCATCACCTCCGGTCCCGGCTTCCGGGGCGGGCAGGTCCGCCAGCGCCTCCAGGGCGTGGATGACGAGGTTCGCGCGCGCGCTCGGGTCGCGCTCCGTGCGGAGAGAGACCGCGATGCGGCGGCACGTTTCCAGGATGGCCGCGCGCCCCGCGACGGGATCGGCCACGAGCATCGCCCGCGCCGCCCACGACTCGTCGGCCAGCCGGCGGAACGCGTCCCAGCCGGTGTAGAAGTCCTCGGCCAGCCAGCCGTCACCGTCCCGGCCGGCGGCCACGACCCGGCCCATCGCGACATCGCGCTGCAGGACGGCCAGGATCGCGTAGGTGTCGAGGGCGACGCCGCCGCGCACGGGATGGCGACGCAGGTTGTAGATCCCCTGCTGCCGCCAGAGAGGGACGAGCGATGCCGTGGCCGTTTCGGCCCGGTCGAAGAGAGCCTGCGCGCCGCCTGGCTGGACGCCGGCCTGGCGGATCATCAGGACGATGAAATAGGCGTCGAGGATTCGATAGGTGAGGCGGCGCCCCGGAAGAGGCGACGCGAGCGCTTCCCCGGGGTACTCGTACTGCAGGTAACCGTCGTGGAAGGAGTCGCCGTCGGTCATCCCGTCGACGCACCGCAGCCCCCGTTCGATCGAGGACCGCAGCGCGGTCCCGGGCGGCGGAACCGGCGGCGCCGGATCCCGGCTCGCGCACGCCGTGACGAGAAGCGTCAGGAGCGCAGCGAGCCGGGGCCGGCGGTCACCGCGATCAGGGACAGGCGTGCGCGGCAATTTCGGCCAGGAGCTTCAGAACCGGCATCGCGGGGTGGCCGGTCGGCGCCACGGGGAGGTGGTCTTCCCGGGCCTGCCCCTGCCTGACGGTGGTTTCCTGTTTCCGGAAGATCGGCGATCCGCCGCAGGAAGGTCCGTTGCACTGATAACCGCCCCCGCTCCCGCCGTTGCACATGTAGCTGCAGGTCATGGTGCCGCAGGTTCCGGTGAACGAGGAACTCTCGCAGGTCTGATGTTTGCTGGTGCAATAGGCGTCGCACGATTCCGCGCATTCGACCCAGTTGCACGCCTGGGCTCGCTCCGTCGCCAGGCCGAGGGTCACAAGGAACGCCGCCGCCATCAGGAATCCGAATCTCCGCATCGTGACCATTCCTCTCTGCCCCGAAAGTCAGGGCGTTTCGGTTCGACACCCGCGCCGCCGCGCACCTGACGGCGCGATCTCCGTACGCGTCTCTTCAGTGTCGCGGGGGAGCCAAAGGTCGCCGAAACGATTCCTTTTTCAGCGGGTCGGGCCGGCGGAGGGCGATGGTCGCCGGGCGATGAGGTGGTCGATGCTCCACGGACCGCCGCCGTGCGCGGCGAAGAACAGGAAGATGAAGCAGAAGAGGACCGCCGGCTCACCGTGGTTCTGCGCGGGCCAGAGGCCGCCGGGCTGGTGGAACTGGAAGTAGGCGACCGCCATCTCCCCCGACAGGATGAACGCGACCGGCCGCGTGCACAGCCCGATCAGCACGAGCGCGCCGCCGACCAGCTCGAGCATGCCGCCGAACCAGATCTGGGAGGGAAACAACGGATGCCCGCCGTGCTCGGGGGGAATGCCGCCGAACCAGTCGAGCATCTTGAGGCCGCCCGCCTGCATGAACAGCAGGCCGGCCACCACGCGCAGCAGGAACGTCGTCACGATCCGGGCTTTGTCCATGCCGTCAGTCTAATGGAGCAAGGCGCGCTCGAGGTCCGCGCGGTCCTCGTCGGTCAGGTTCGGGCTGAAGTGCAGGGCCGGGGCGAGGACGTCCTCCGTCTCGAAGTACGCGCCCCGGCACTTGAGGTGCACGAACCCGGACGGCGAGAAGCGCCCCTCTTCGTAGAAGACGAGGCGGAGACGCCAGTCGCCCCTGGCCACCGGCTCATGGCACTGGCGGCACTTCGCCTGGCCGGTCGGGGAGCGCTCGGCGCCGTCGATGCGCTGCAGGCGCCGCTGCGCCGCGCTGCCGCGCGCGGCGCGCTCGAGCGCGTCGGCGTCCGGCGCCGCCGCCCGGTTCTGCTCCAGCGCCTCGAGCATCGACTCCGGCCGCTTGTAGGCGCCGCACAGCGGGTGGAACCACAGGGTCGCCTCGCCCTCGGCGAACGGGTTCGGGATGCGCTCGCCGAAGCGGATCGTCCCCTTGTCGATGGGCTTCCCGCAGCCGCGGCACTTGGCGCGGCCCGTCGGCGCGGCTTCGAAGACGTGCGTCACGACGGGAACAACCTTCCCTGGTCGGGGGCGCTGTCTCCCGCCTCGCCCGCGCGCGGCGCGCGGCGGGCCCGTTCGGCGCCGGGGCCGGTGACCGGACCCTCGGGCTCCAGGGTGAGCATCGTCGCCAGCTCGAGGTAGCGGCAGCACGCGTTGGCGAGCCGCATCTGCTGCGGTGTCTGGCACTCCGGGTCGAACAACCGCGGGCTGCCGACGACGATGCAGGCGCAGCGCGCGCGCGACGTCGCGACGTTGAAGCGATTGAGGCTGTAGAGGAACTCCATGCCGCGCGGCGCGTCCGCCGGGCTCGACGTCGTCATGGAGTAGAGGACCACCGGCGCCTCCTGTCCCTGGAACCGATCCACCGTGCCGACGCGCGCGCCCTCGGGCAGCCGCGCGCTCAGGTCGGCGACCTGGGCATTGTACGGGGCGATGATCAGGATGTCCTGCAGGGTCAGCGGGTGCTCGGTCCCGTCGCGCTTCCGCCAGCGCACGCCTCCGGCGGTGAGCCTCGCGATGAGCCGGGCGATGACCTCGATCTCCTCCGGGCTCGAGCTCTGGTTGCCGTCGTGCGCCACCGGCAGGAACCACAGGCCGGCGCCGTCCACGACACCCGAGCCGAGAATCGCCTGACGATCGAGATCGTCGCGCGGCTTCAGGCGGCCTTCGTAGAACAGCTCGGAGGTCAGCCGGCAGATCGCCGGGTGGAGTCTCCAGGTCTCCTCGAGGAAAAGGCCGCGATCCTCGGGGATGGTCTTGTGCCGCTCCTCGATGACCGGATTCCCTTCGCCCGCCGGACGGCGCTCGCGCAGGAGATGTTCGAGCGCCGAGACCTCGGTCCCTTCCGGGTGCGTTCCCTGCAGCGGCTGATCGAGCTGGCGCGGGTCACCCAGCAGCACGAGGGAGGAGGCGCTCTGGGCGATGGCCACGACGTTCGCGAGCGACATCTGCCCGGCTTCGTCCACGAAGAGCACGTCCGCGGCCCCGGCGAACTCCTCGCGCGACCACATCCATGCGGTCCCGCCGAGCACCTGGACCGCGCCGGTCCGCAGCGCCTGCAGGGCGCGACCGTTGTCGGGAAGATCCTGGATCGCCTCCGGCGACGCGTCGGATTTGTCCTTGTGGCCGCAGCGCAGCGCGATGTTCTCCTCCTCCGCGGCGCGCAGGACCTCGGCCAGCAGGTTGTCGATCACCTTGTGGCTCGTGGCGCAGACGCCGACCTTCTTTCCGGCGCTGACGAGGTCCGTGATCATGCGCGCCCCGGTGTACGTCTTGCCGGTGCCCGGAGGGCCCTGGACGGCCAGCGTGCCCTGCCCGAGCATGGCGACGAGCCGGCGCGCCGCCACGACACCGGTCTCGTCCGCCCGGCGGAGCGGAGCGCCGGCGACGCGTGGGAACCGCGGCGGCCGCCCGAGCAGCAGGTCGCGCGCGGCGCGGTGCGGGCCGGCGGCGTCGATGCCGTGCCCGGCGACCCACCGGCCGAGCCGCAGCAGCGAGTCCGCCAGCTCGTGGGTGCGGACGTGCTCGAACTCGAAGACGCTCGCCGAGTGCAGCGCCGCGCAGGCGCCGCGCTTGCGCACGTCGAAGGTGTGCGCGCGCAGGTCGAGCGCGGTGATTTCGCCGAATTCCCGATCGAGTGGCAGGGGCACGCGAACCGTCCTGCCGCGGCGGATGCTCGTCTCCTGTGTCGGGAAGCTGTAGCGGGAGGTCGGCTTTCCCTTCACCGGCTCGCCCGGGCCGACGTAGCGCAGGCCGGACAGGGCCGCCTTCTCGTCGAGGAGCGCCTCGTCCGGCAGCTCGCGCAGGCGGAAGTACTCCCACCAGGCCGCCTTGTCCTCACGCCGGTGGAAGTCGAGCAGGTACGCCAGCAGCCAGCGCGCCTGCTGCTCGTCGGTCCGTGCGGCCCGATCGGGCGGGATTCCGTCGAGGAGCGCGGTCATGACCTCGCGCACCGCGGCGTCGCGCTCCTCGACGTTCTCGCTGGGAGCGCCGTCGCCGGGATCCGGGCGCCCGAGGACGACGCCCTTCGCTTCTTCGGAGGCGCGGATCGCCTCGAGCCAGCGGTCGAGGCGCAGCGTCGAGACGCAGTCGTCGCGGTTGTAGGCCTCGACGATGCGCCGCACCTCCGGCGTGACCGAGTCCGGCTCCTCGAGCTCCAGCGCCCGCTGCACGATGCGCAGGTTCACGCCGGCGTCGAGAAGCGGCGCCTCGCGCGTGTAGTCGTAGAGGGCCTCGAGCTTCTTGATGGAGTACTCCTCGACGCTCGCCCGCATCGCCTGCCGGACCACGGCGTGCAGGTCGACGAAGATCCCGGCGCGCAGCATCCGGTCCACCTCGTTCTCGCGCGTGGCGTAGCGCCCCATGAGGCGCTTCACCGCCGACGGCTCGTACGGCGCGAAGTGGTAGACGTGCATGCCGGGATGCGCGGCCCAGCGCGCGATGACGAGATCGACGAAGGCCTCGAAGGCCGCCCGCTCGGACGCCTCGTCGAGCGCCCAGGCGCCGTGGCAACGCGGCGCGCCGTCCTCCTCGATGGCCCAGCCGAACAGATACTCGCGGCCGGACGGGCCGACGAACGGATCCCCTTCGAGATCGAAGAACACGTCCCCCGGAGAAGGGACGGGGAGGCGCTCGAGCCCCTTGCCCGGCTCCTGCGGCAGCAGCTCGTACACGGCCCGGCCGGCATCGCGCCCGTCCCGCTGCACGCGCGCCTGCTCGCGCACGCGGGCGTACGAGTCGACCGCCCCCCGCTTCGGCTTCCAGGGAATGGGAAGCGGGACCGCCGCGAGCGCTGCGAGAGTCGGGACCCGCTGCCGCTCCATGAGCTCGCGTGTCTGCAGCCGGCCGATGCCGGCGACCAGGCTCAGGTGGTCGTCCTTGCGGCGGCGGGCATCGCATTCCTTCGCCCAGCGGCAGACGTCGCAGTGGGTCACCGGGTCGGGGTAGGTGCGCTCCGAAGACGCGCCGCCGACGACCGCCTCGAGGCGCTTGCGCACCAGCCGGTAGTAGGCGAAGAACTCGTCCACGCGGTACCGATCTTCCTGGAAGTCGTCGCGCGGCGGGACGATGGACATGTGCTCGGGTCTCGCCCCCTGGAGCGCTCCGAGCAGGTCGGAGTAGAGGCAAATCTGCAGGACCGAGCCACCCTTGGTCTCGCGGGCGAGCTTGGTGTCCCACACCTCGTAGGACCACGGCCCGAGCCGGCTCGGACGCTCGACGCGCATCAGGACGTCGGCCCGGCCGAACCACCGGCCGTCGAAGAGCGTCGCCTGCGCGATCACGTCGGCTCCGCCGCGCATCGCCGCGAGCGTCCGGTCGAGGGCTCCGTCCTCGGGCCCGTCCATCGGCCGGGCGATGCTCCGCCCCTTCGTCTCGAGATGAGCGAGGAAGGCGTCCTCGTGGTCCTGGCCACGCGCTGCGAGCAGCGCCACGTCCGGAGGACGCCAGGCGGGAGCGGACAGGCGCCCTTCGGCGGCCGCCAGGTCGAGGTGGCTCAGGTGGCGGCACGCGAGGTGATTCGCCAGGTCGGTGGCGCTCAGCCGCAGCGTGTCGCCGGTCCGCTTCATGCGCGCTTCCGGCCTTTCGCCTTCGTCGCGCCCTTCGTCTTCGGCGCCGGGTTTCCGCTCCACAGGTCGGTGAAGAGGGAGGCGAACTTCGGAGCGAGCGCCTCGTCCTCGTGCTTGAAGTAGACCCAGGCGCGCTCGAGCGGCTGGGCGGCGAGGCGTTCCGCCCAAACGCGCAGGTCGGCCTCGGTGTAGTTCGTCCGTCGCAGGCGCAGGTAGGCGTCCGGCGCGGTGCAGACGAAGGGGGTCGCGCCGTCGTCCTCCTCGGCGACGCACCACGAGGCGCCGCGCTCGCGCAGGGAGTCGTAGACCTCGTCGTCGTGCCAGGAGTCGTGGCGGAACTCGAACGCCGCGCGCGCGCCGGCCGGAAGCGTGGCCAGGAATTCCCGCAACCGCGGCAGATCCTTCCGGAGCGTCGGCGGGCACTGGTACAGGACGATGCCGAGCTTGTCGCCGAGTGAAGCGGCGCGGCGCAGGAACTCCTCGACGATCTCGCCCGCGTCCTTCAGGCGCCGGATGTGGGTGATGCGGCGCGGCGCCTTGACGGCGAAGGCGAAGCCGTCCGGCACCTCCTGCGCCCAGCGCTCGAGCAGCGCCGCCGCCGGCATGCGATAGAAGGTGTTGTTGATCTCGACGGTGGAGAAATGCCGTGCGTAGAAGCGCAGCATCTCCGGGGCGGGCGTCTTCTCCGGATAGAACGGGCCGACCCACTCCTTGTACGAATAGCCGCTCGTTCCTGCTAACATCCGCATCGTTGCCCCGATCCTCGAAGAAGCCGCCCGATCGGCCCCCCGCTCCGCCCGCGTCCCGCGACCCTCACGCGCCCGACCAGCCCGGCCTGCTCGACGAGTACACCGCCAAGCGGGCGTTCGACCTCACGCCCGAGCCGCCGGCCGCGATGGCGCCGCGCAGCGGGCCGCTCCTGTTCGTCGTCCAGCAGCACGCCGCCCGGGCGATGCACTGGGACGTGCGCCTCGAGTGCGACGGAGTGCTCAAGTCGTGGCCCGTGCCGAAAGGACCGTCCGCCGACCCGGCCGAGAAGCGCCTCGCCGTCATGACCGAGGATCACCCTTATGACTATGCGTCGTTCGAGGGAATCATACCGCCCGGGCAGTACGGCGCGGGAGAGGTGATCGTCTGGGACTGCGGCGTCTACTCGCCCGACGAAGGCGGAACCTGGTTCCACGACCGCGCTGCGGCCGAAGCCCGCGTCCGCGACGGGATTGCCAAGGGCAAGCTCAGCGTCACCTTCCGCGGCGAGAAGCTGAAGGGATCCTGGGCGTTGGTGCGCACCAAGCAGAACTGGCTCCTGATCAAGCACAAGGACCGGTTCGTCTCGACGGCCGACCTGACCGCGCAGAATCGGTCGGTGCTGTCGGGCGCGACGGTCGAGGAGATGAAGGTCGTCCCCGCTCATCGCATCCCGGCCTCGCGGCTCGTTCCGACCGGCGACCTCGCACCGTTGCCCGACGCGCTCGAGCCGATGCACGCCGAGATCGGATCATCCGCCTTCAACCATCCCGACTGGATGTGGGAGCCGAAGCTCGACGGGTACCGTGTCCTCGCCTTGATCGACGGCACGAAGGTGCGCCTGCGCTCGCGGCGCGGCCACGAGCTGGGCGAGACCTTCCCGCGCCTGGTCGAGGAGCTGGGGAAGCAGGCGGCGGGATCGATGATCCTCGACGGCGAGATCGTCGCCTTCGAGGCCGACGGACGGCCGTCCTTCCACGCGATGCAGAACCGGGCGCAGGCGAAGACACCGGCGGAGGTCGCCGCCGCCGAGCAGGCGGCGCCGGCCGTCTACTTCGCCTTCGACCTCCTGTATTTCGCCGGCGTCGATCTGCGCAAGTCGCCCTATCGCGATCGCAGGCGTTACCTGTCCCAGTGCCTCCTGCCGACGCCGCGCGTGCGGCTCGTGCACGCCTCGGAGGACGGCCTGGCGCTGAACGAGGCGTCGCTGGCGAGCGGCTTCGAGGGCGTCGTCGGCAAGCGCAGGGACAGCCGCTACGAAGCGGGGCGGAGATCGGGGTCGTGGCTGAAGATCAAGCCGACGCAGACCGCCGACTTCGTCATCGGCGGCTGGACGCGCGGCAAGGGTTCGCGCGAGTCGTTCGGGGCGATCCTCGTCGGCTACTGGGAGAAGAAGAAACTGGTCTTCGTCTCGCACGTCGGGTCGGGCTTCGACGATCGCACCGTGACGCTCCTTCGGAAGAAGCTCGCGCCGCTCCAGCGGAAGACCTGCCCCTTCGCCGAGAAGCCCGAATCGACGAGCCCGGCCACCTGGGTCGAGCCGAAGCTGGCGGCGGAGGTGAAGTTCCACTCCTTCACGCCCGACGGCCACCTTCGCGCGCCCGTATATATAAGGATACGGGAGGACCTCGACCCCGCCAGGATCACCAAACCGAAGCCCGTTCCCCGATCGGTCCCTCCCGGCTCCGGGATCACGGCGCTCTCGGATCCCTCGCAGACCGACGCCGCCGGCGAAGGAGGCGGAGCGAAGCCGCGCGCCGGAGACCGGCAGATCCAGGAGGTCCTCGCGCAGCTCGAAAGGGGCGGGAGGGAATTCCAGCTTCAGGTTGGGAAGCACCGCATCCGGCTCACGACGCTCGACCGCGTGTACTGGCCGGCCGACGCGGCGCTGCAGCAGCCGCCGCTCACCAAGCGCGATCTCCTCCGCTACCTCGCGCAGATCTCGCCTTGCATCCTGCCGCACCTGAACGACCGGCCGCTCACCATGATCCGCATGCCGGACGGCATCGGGGGACAGCGCTTCTTCCAGAAGCACTGGGAGCAGGAGCGGCCGCCTTTCGTCGAGACCATCACCGTCTTCTCCGGGCACAAGGAGGAGAGCCACGACTATCTCCTGTGCAACAACCTGCCGACGCTCCTGTGGCTGGGCCAGTCGGGGACGCTCGAGTTCCACGTCTGGCACTCGCGCGCGACGCCGGGCGACGATGCACCCGGGAAGGGGACCGACTTCGCCTCGTCGCTCGAGTCGATGGAGCATTCGGTCCTGGCCTGCCCGGATTACCTTGTCTTCGACCTCGACCCCTACATATATTCCGGACAGGAGAAGCCCGGGGACGAGCCGGAGCTGAACACCGCGGCCTTCGAGAAGGGGAAGGAAGTGGCGTTCCGGCTGCGCGAGCTCCTCCAGAGCATGTCGCTCGAGGCGATCGCCAAGACGTCGGGCAAGACCGGGCTGCACATCTTCGTGCCGATCCGCCGCACCATCGACTTCGACCAGGCGCGCGAGCTGTGCGAGATCGTCGGCCGGCACTTGATGCGGCGGCACCCGAAGGACATCACCATGGAGTGGAGCGTGCCGAAGCGCACCGGCAAAATCTTCCTGGACTACAATATGAACGCCCGCGGCAAGACGCTGAACGTGGCCTACTCACCCCGCGGCGCCGCCGGGGCGCCGGTGTCGATGCCGCTGACGTGGGACGAGCTGGCGAAGGCGCACCCGCTCGATTTCCGGATCACCAACGCCGCCGCGCGCCTGGCGGAGACGGGCGATCGCTGGCGCGACGCCCTGACGAAGAAACAGAGCCTCGAGAAAGTCCTCGAGCGCACTTAGAACGGACCGACCGGAGGAAAGAATGGCACCACGAGCCATCGCGTCGCTGACCGTCTCGTTCGGACTCGTCTCGATCCCCGTCAAGCTGTACTCCGCCACCGAGGCGGGCCACGCCATCTCCTTCAACCTCCTGCACAAGACCTGCGGGTCCCGCCTGAAGCAGCAGTATCTCTGCGTCAAGGAGGAGGTCCCGGTCACCCGCGACGAGATGGTCAAGGGCTACGAGTTCGCCCGTGACCAGTACGTCATGTTCACCCCCGAGGAGCTCAAGGCGCTCGAGGAGGCGGGGACCCACAGCGCCGAGATCGCCGAGTTCGTGCCGATCTCCTCCATCGATCCGGTGTACTTCGACAAGGCCTACCTCCTCGCCCCCGACAAGGGGGGGAACAAGCCGTACGCGCTGCTGGCGCGTGCGCTGCGCGAGTCGGGGCGCTGCGCCATCGGCCGCTACGCCGCCCGCGGCAAGCAGTACATCGTGATGATCAGGCCATCGGGGAAGGGTCTGGTCATGCAGCAGCTCCTCTACGCCGGCGAGGTGCGGTCGATCGAGGACGTCGAGATCCCGCCGGGCGAGGTGAAGGACGCCGAGCTCAAGCTGGCGCAGCAGCTCATCGAGCAGCAGGCCGTGGACACGTTCGACCCGACGCCGTACGTCGACGACGTGCGCACCCGCATCGAGGCCGAGATCCAGAAGAAGGTCGAGGGACAGGAGATCACCATGGCCGAGGCGCCCGAAGGCGGCGGCCAGGTCATCGACCTCATGGAGGCACTGCGCGCCAGCCTCGAGAAGAAGACGCCGGCCCGGCACACCGGGGACACCGCGGCGCGCACCGCTCCCGCGAAGCCGGCTGCGACGCCCGCGCCGGTGCCGGCCCAGGCGGCCAGTGCCGCCGGACGCAAGCCGCTGAAGCGCGCCCAGGCGACGGAAGGAACCGCGAAGAAGTCCGCCAAGAAGTAACGAGAGGGCCGGTCCGCGATGCACCAGTACAGTGTGCGCGACGTCGAACGGCTCGTCCGGCTGCCGCGCCGCCGCATCCGTTCGCTCGTCGAGGCGGGGCTCGTCTCCCCGGCGCGCGGCCCGCGCAACACCTGGCTCTTCTCCTTCCAGGATCTGATCGTGCTGAAGAGCGCCCGGGCTCTGGCCACCGCCCGCGTGCCGCACAAGCGCCTCAAGAGCGGCGTCGAGGAGCTGAAGCGCCGCCTTCCCGAGTCCGCCCCGTTGTCCGGCGTCAGCCTGTCGGCCGACGCCGACGGGGTCGTGGTCAAGGAGGGCGATCGGCGCTGGCAGGCCGAGTCGGGGCAGTACCTGCTCGGCTTCCCGAAGGAGCAGGAGGAGCCGCGGGACGGGGATCCCGGCGAGCCCGCCGACTTCGAGGAGGCGCGCGGGCACCAGGAGATCCCGGCCGACGCGACGCCGCGCGTCCTGCTGCGGCGGACGGCGACGCCGCCGGCGAGCGCCGACGACTGGTTCGAGCGCGGCGCCCTGCTGGAGCCGCAGGATCGGCACGCCGCGCTCGAGGCCTACGGGCAGGCGATCGCCCTGGACCCCGGCCTGCTGAAGGCGCGCATCAATCTCGGGTGCCTGCTGCACGAGATGGGCCGCCTCGAGCAGGCCGAAAGCGTCTACCGCGAGGCCCAGCGTGCGCACGGCGACGATCCGGTCGTGCTCTACGATCTCGCGGTCCTGCTCGAGGACCTCGGGCGCCGCCGCGAGGCGATGCAGGTGTACGAGACCGCGCTGCGCAAAGACCCGGGCTTCGCCGACTGCCACTACAACCTCGCGCTCCTCTACCGCAGCATCAGCCGGCCCAAGGAAGCCATCCAGCACATGGCCGCGTACCGGCGCCTGACCGCCACGACCTGACACCCCTCTCGCGATGCTCTTCATTCGCGTCCTCGCCGGCACGGTCTTCGGGCTCGCGGTGCTGTGGCTCGCGCTCGCGTGGGTGATCCGCCAGCCGAATTCCGGCAGCGAGCCCTACCCGGGGAACGAGCGCGCCGACGCGGCGCGGCTCGAGCAGCACGTCCGCTTCCTGAGCGCGCCGGGCGAATGGCGCAGCGTCCACAGCGCCGCCGGCATGGCGCGCGCCGCCGATTACATCGCGCGGGCGTTCTCCACGACCAGCGCCAGAGTCTTCGTGCAGCCCTACAAGGCCGGGCCGGTCGAGACGAAGAACGTCGTCGCGCGTTTCGGGCTCGACACCCGGCCGCGCGTGGTGATCGGCGCACACTACGACGTCTTCGGGGATCTCCCGGGCGCCGACGACAACGCCAGCGGCGTCGCCGGGCTGCTCGAGCTGGCGCGCATGCTCGACGGGCGCAGCCTCCCGACCGCGGTCGAGCTGGTCGCCTACTCGAGCGAGGAGCCGCCGTTCTTCGGCGGACCCGAGATGGGGAGCGCCGTCCACGTGAAAGAGATCCAGGGCGCGGCGACCAAGGTCCCCGTCATGATCTCGCTCGAGATGATCGGCTACTTCACCGAGGAGCAGCCGCACCCCGGGATCCTGCTGAGCACCATCTACCCCCGTCACGGGCGATACATCGCGCTCGTCGGGCGCTGGGCCGATCGGGACCTCGTCGCCGACGCGAAGAGGTGCTTCCGCGGCGCCTCGGGCCTGGACGTGGTGTCCTACTCCGGACCGACGGGCCTCGGCGCCGACCTCTCGGACCAGCGCAACTACTGGGCCGCCGGCATCCCCGCGTTCATGGTCACCGACACCGCGTTCATGCGCAACCCGAACTACCACGCGGCGACCGACACCGCCGAGACGCTGGATTACGCGCGCATGGCGCAGGTGGTGGACGGCGTCTTCAGCACCGTGGTGATGCTGGCGCGCCACTGACCTGTGGCAGGATGCCGCGATGCGGCGCCTGCTCCCGGTCGCGATCTTCGCCTGCGCCATGGCCTATCTCGAGGCGGCGGTGGTGGTGTATCTGCGCCGTCTCGTGGACGTGGTCGAGCCGTGGCGCGACCCGGGAGTCTACGACGCGACCATCGCCGCCATCGAGGTGGGGCGCGAGGCCGCGACCCTGGTCATGCTGGTGGCGCTCGGCTGGGCATGCGGCCGCACGGCGCGGACGCGAGTTGCTTTCGCCCTCTTCGCCTTCGGCGTGTGGGACATCCTCTACTACGGCTGGCTGAAGGCGCTCGTCGGCTGGCCGGAGTCGCTGCTGACGCCCGACATCCTCTTCCTGATCCCGCTGCCGTGGTGGGGACCGGTGATCACGCCGATCCTGGTCGCCCTGCTGCTCGCGGGGGGCGGCGTCGGGGTCATCGCCCTCGACGATCGCGGCCGGGAGGTGCGGCCGCGCGCCTTTGACTGGGGGCTCATGGCCGGCGGCGTCGGACTGATCCTCGCGGCCTTCATGGGGGACGCGCTCGCCGCCCTGCCGGCGAGCGCGGAAACACTCTCGGGATTGCGCCCGGGGCCGTTCCGCTGGGGACTCTATGCGGCCGGGCTCGCGCTCCTGGCCACCGGGATCGTTCGTCCCCTGATGTCGGCGCGGGCGAACCTCGGCGGCGTCAGGGACAGGTGAGCGCGGTGCGCGGCGTGCCGGCGGACGTGACGCCGAGATCGCCTTCACCACAGGCGTTGCCGGCGCGCACGAGGTAATACCAGGCGCCTCCCGCCGGCGGCGTCGTCGCATCGAGCGCCTCGCGATCGACGCCGTCGTTGGTCTCGAGGCAGGTCAGTGATCCCCAGTCGAAGTACCAGGCCGAGTCGGATCGCAGCACGTCGTACTGCACCGTGCTCCCTCCGGTGAAGGAGGGCTCGGGCCAGGCGAGTCGCGTGGCGCTTCCCGGCCCCGCGGCCGGGGCGAGCGTCACGTTCGCCACTTCGCCCGGGAGCGCCCAGGCCGCGGCGCCGGTGGGGTCGCAGTCGGCCGCATCGGCGACCCCGTCGCCGTCGGTGTCGACGTCGTCGCGCGGCAGGACGAAGCGGCCCCAGATCGAAAAGTCGAAGTGGTCGCCGCGCGACAGGCCGACCCACCATTCCCCCTTCGTGAGGAGATAGTCGGCCACGTCCATCCGGCCGTCGGCGTCAAAGTCGCCGACCACGTGCCGGCTCCATCCGGCGGCCGGCTGCAGCGTTCCCCACGACGCGGCGGAGAAGGCGCTCCCGGTCGAGAGGCCGACCGACCAGGTCCCGTCCGCCGCGCCGAGGGCGGCGACGTCGTCGAGGCCGTCGCCGTCGAAATCCGCCGCGAGAAACGCGCCGACCTCGCCGACGGACGCGAGCGTCATCCACGTCGACGAGGTGAAGCCGCCGCCGGTCGAGCGGAGGACCTCGATCGCGCCGTCGGACGGGCGGATCTGGGCGAGATCGGCGCGGCCGTCCCCGGTGAAATCTCCGGCGGCGGCGTCGGCCCAACCGGTCGGTCCGCCCCACGGCGTGAAGGTGAACCCGGCTCCGCTCGAGAGCCCGACCCACCACGTCCCCGCCGTCCCGGCAGAGACCGCCAGATCGCTTCGTCCGTCCCCGTTGAAGTCCGCCGCGACGGCGCGGCTCCAGTCGGCGAACGGCGCGGCGAGGGTTCCCCACGAGCTCGAGGCGAAGCCGCTCCCGTTCGAAATCGCCACGCGCCACGAGCCGGTCGATCCGTCGAAGCTCGCGAGGTCATCGCGTCCGTCGCCGTTGAAATCGCCGCGCGTCGCCAGCCGCCAGCCGGCCGAAGCGGGGAGCGTGTGCCACGGCAGGCTGTCGAAGCGATCGCCACGCGAGCGGCTGACCCACCAGGCGGAGGTGGTCGCGTCGAACGTCGCCAGGTCCCGAAGCCCGTCACCGTCGAAATCCCCTTCGATCGGCGTTCCCCAGGAGGTCGATGCCGGGAGCGACCCCCAGCCCAGGACGTCCATCTCTCCCGCGCCGGTGTTGTCGCCGCGCGCCAGGCCGGCCCACAAGGAGCCCGTGAGCGGGTCGAAGATGGCGACGTCATCGGCGCCGTTGCCGTCGAAGTCGCTGACCGAGCCGGGATGGATCCGGTGCGGCCGGAAGTTCGCCACCGTCGGGGCGGTGGTGCTGATGGCGTGCGCGTTGTTCTCCTTGTTGGCCCGCCCCGTCGGCTGTCCCTGGTAGATCACCGCAGGGTTGGAGAAGTTGGCGATCCGCTGCCCCGGCAGGTAGCCCATGACCGTGCGGTACTGCCGGCCATCGTCGCCGTAGAACTTCCAGCCGTAGGCGTCGTTGAAGACCGGTCGGTCGGTGGCGTGCTCGCGGTCGTGCTGACAGCCCTGGTTGTGGGCGATCTCGTGGGCGAGCGACAGGTTGTTGGCGGCGGGGAACCAGTAGACCACGCTGACCGCGAGCGACTCGAACGTGCTCGACTGCTGCATCATGAGGTAGCCGACCCCGGCCGCCTCGGAGTCGTCCACGAGCAGGCTGACGACGTCGGCGCCGGCAGCGTTGCGCAGCGCGAGGACGTCGTCGAGGAACCCGTCGTCGGGGAGCCGCAGCCGCGTCAGGTGGGTCTGGAAATCGTCCAGCGACTCGTCGTAATCGACGCGGCCGCGCCACACCAGCCGCAGCCGGGTCGTGACGCCGCTGCGCAGGTAGGCCCGGTTGGCTTCATCGATGGCCCGCTGCGCCAGCGCGTGCACCCCCGCCGGACCTCCGGCGGCCGTCTCGACGCGCGCGGTGTAAGCGATCAGGACATCGATTTGATCGCCCGGGTCGGGGGCCGCCGGAAGCGGCGCGCCGGCGATGCCGGTCATGGTGGGTGGAGGCACCGCTCCGGCACAATCGGGAAGACTCTGCGGATCGATCTCCTGGGCCTCCGGCTTGCCGTCGAGGCCGGACCCGAGCGCATACAGGCGTCCATCATCGAAGCGAAGGCTGCCGGAGAGCTGCGCCTCCTCGACCACGAGAAGGAAGTCGCCGCTTTCGAGCCGTCCCGAGACCGAGAACCCGCCGCGGCGCCATTCGACCTCATCGACGATGCCGCGCGCCGACACGTCGGCGAAGAGATCCAGCTGCAGCCGCGAACCCGGATGCCGCGCGGCGCGGCGCAGCGCGGCGATGTCCGGGTCGACGGCGCCGCGGCGCACGACGAAGCGCTGCAAGTCCGGGGCGCCATGCGGCGTCCGGGGCGAGGCGCGCAGGAATCGCGTCTCCAGGGGAGCGGGATCCGGCGCCTGGGCGCCGGTCCATCCCATGGAGCCGAGGAGGAAAGCCAGGAAAGCAGATCCTGCGCGGCGCACGGAAGGCGATTGGGTGAGGGGCCATGCTATCCCGTCCTCTCCCGGGAGGGAAGCGCAAACCCGCATCCCTGGCGGCGTTTGCCGGACCGCTTGTCCCGTCCTTCCCCGACAGCGTAGAGTCGGAGCTTCACACGCGGGAGAAACACGCGATGCAGAAGCGCCAGCTGGGCAGCAGTGGTCTCGAGGTCTCGGCCCTCGGGCTGGGCTGCATGGGAATGAGCATGTCGTACGGCCCGCCCGGCGAGCGCCAGGCGATGATCGCCCTCCTGCGCGCCGCAGTCGATCGCGGCGTCACCTTTTTCGACACCGCCGAGGCGTACGGGCCTTACACCAACGAAGACCTGCTCGGCGAGGCGCTCGCCCCGGTGCGCGAGCAGGTCGTCATCGCCACCAAGTTCGGCTTCAGGCTGAAGCGCGACGGCTCGCCCGGCAACGAAGGCGTCGACAGCCGGCCGCAGCACATCCGCGAGGTCGTCGAGGCGTCGCTGAAGCGGCTGCGCACCGGCACGATCGATCTCCTCTACCAGCACCGCGTCGATCCGGAGGTGCCGATCGAAGACGTCGCCGGCACCGTGAAGGATCTGATCCGCGAAGGCAAGGTGCGGTACTTCGGCCTCTCCGAGGCGGGGATCGCGACCATCCGCCGCGCGCATGCGGTGCAGCCCGTCGCGGTGGTGCAGAACGAGTACTCGGTGTGGTGGCGCCGGCCCGAGGCGGAGCTCTTCCCCGCGCTGGAACGCCTGGGGATCGGCCTCGTTCCCTACAGCCCGCTCGGGCGGGGCTTCCTCACGGGGGCGATGGACGCGAGCACGCGCTTCGAAGCGGGGGATTTCCGGCTCAGCCTGCCGCGCTTCACCCAGGAGGCGCGCCAGGCGAACCAGGCGCTGGTCGATCTGCTCGGAGCGATCGCGCGCCGCAAGAAGGGAACGCCCGCGCAGGTGGCGCTCTCCTGGCTCCTGGCGCAGAAGCCCTGGATCGTTCCGATCCCCGGCACCACGAAGCTCGCCCGCCTCGAGGAAAACCTCGGCGCCGTGAACGTGCGCCTGGGCCCCGGAGATCTCAGTGCGATCGACGAAGCCGCCGAGCGGGTCCAGGGCGACCGTTACCCCGAGCACATGGAGCGGATGACCGGCCGCTGAACGCGTGAAGGTCGCCACCTGGAACGTCAACGGCATCCGCGCCCGCGCCCAGGACGTGGCGGAGTGGGTCGCGCAGGAGAAGCCGGACGTCCTCTGCCTGCAGGAGATCAAGGCGACCTCCGACCAGGTGCCGCTCCTGCTGTGCAACCTCGCCGGCTACTGGTGCTACTGGCACGGCTACAAGGGGTACTCGGGAGTCGGGCTGCACGTGCGCAAGGAGCTGGCCGCCGAGCGGCCGGAGTTCTCGCATCCGCCGTTCGATCACGAGAGCCGCATCGTCACCGCCCGCATCGGCGCGATGACGGTCGCGTCGATCTACGTGCCGAACGGCAACAAGGACTACGCGGCGAAGCTGCGCTTCCTCGAGGCGATGCGCGACTACGCCGCGGCGTTCGCGGCCAACGGCGCGCCGCTGGTCCTGTGCGGCGACCTGAACGTCGCCTTCGCCGAGATCGACGTCCACCCGCGCGAGCGCCGCAACGTCACCGGTCAGAAGCCGGAGGAGCGCGCGCTGATGCAGTCGCTCCTGCAGGCGGGAGGGCTGACCGACCTCGGACGGGCTCTCGATCCCGCCAACGACCGCATGTTCACGTGGTGGGCGCCGTGGCGGAGCATGCGCGAGCGCAACATCGGGTGGCGCCTGGACTACGTCCTCGCCTCGACCGATCTCGCGCCGCGCGCCGTCTCCTGCCCGTCATTCCGTGAGGTCGGCACCAGCGACCACGCGCCGGTCGTCGCCACCTTCCGCGACGCGGCCCCGGAAGCGGCCGCGTCAACCACGACCGGCGCGTGAGCGCCGCTCAAGTCCTGCCGGGCGCGGTCGCCGTCACCAGGGACCCTGCAGGCCGCAGACACTGCTGAACGCCGCCACGCGGTAGAACCAGAGGTCCCCCTGGTTCCCGGTCACATCGACGACCTGGATGTCCGGCGTGCCGGGATCCGCGTCGGTCGCGTTGTGGGCCACGAGGAACCACGGTCCGTTGGCCGTGGGAGAGCGGTAGAGGTCGTAGCCCGTCACGTTCGCGGGCGGGTTCGGATCCTGGAAGTGCACCACCGGCTTGCCGCCGCTCAAGGTCACCATGGTCAGGTTGACCTGCAGGAGCGGCTGCGGGCACGCCTGCACCGTGACCGTCACCTGCGAGGTCACCGCCGGCGCGAGCCCGTCGCTCACCGACAGCTGGAACGTGAAGGCCGTATCGGCGGTGACGTCCGGCGCCGTGAAGGTCGGCTGCAGCACGGCGGCGTTGCTGAGGGCCGCCACCGGTGACGCCGGCGAGATCTGGGTCCAGGCGTAGGTCAGCGCATCGCCGTCGGGGTCGTTCGCGCTCCCGAAGAGCTGCGCCAGCGACCCTTCGAGCGCCGCGTGGTCCGAACCGGCGTTGGCGGTCGGCGCGCGGTTCACGTTGTTGACGGTCACGTTCACCGAGGCCGATGCCGGCACACCCGACGCGGTCACGGTGAGCTGGAAAGTGAGGGTCGCCCCAGCCGGAGCCACATCCGGCGCGATGAAGAGCGGACTCGCCGTCGTCGCTCCCTGCAGGGTCACGGACGGTCCCGCCGTCTGGATCCAGGCGTAGGACAGTGCGTCGCCGTCCGGATCGGACGAGGCGGAGCCGTTGAGCGTGACGATGGTGCGCTCGTCCACCGTCTGGTTGGTTCCCGCGGAGGCGACCGGCGGCCGATCGACGTTGGTGACGCTGACGGTCCTGGTGACGGTGGTGCTGAAGGCGGTTCCGTCGGAGACCGTCAGGGTCATGACGACGCTTGCGCCCGCGGCCGCCACGTCCGGCGCCGTGAACGACATCGTCGGGCTGCCCGGGCTCTGGGTGATGACGACCGGCGTCCCGCTCAATTGCGCCCAGAAATACTGCAGCGCGTCGCCGTCGAGGTCGCTCGAGGTCGCGCCGCTCAGCGTGACGGGCGAGCGCTCGGGAACCCCGCCCTGGGGCGCGATCGCGGCGGTCGGCCGGCGGTTGGTCTGCCCGGCGGCGCACTTGTTCGGCAGGAGCGCCCGGAAGGGCCTCGCCGCCGCTCCCGTGACGGTGATGTCGTCGATCTCCCAGCCGTCGGCGCGCGCGTTCGCGTCGGACACGAGGCGGAAGCGCACGAGGATGGTGCTCGAGGCGAGCTGCGTCCCGAGGTTGAAGGTCGTGTTCACGTAGGCGGGATAACCGGGGCTCAGGCCCCCGAAGGCGCGCCGCGTGCCGAGCGGCGTGGTGTTCGCGAGCGGGTTGGTGTAGGCCTGCCCGGTGACCGTGACGCCGGGGAACGAAGTGACGTCCGCCCACGTGTTGCCCGCGTCCTTCGAGATCTCGACGACGCCGCCGTCGAACAGCTGCGTGCCCGAGAACTCCAGGCTGTAGCGGTGCTTGAAGCCGATGCTCACGGGATCGGTCCCGATGCTGATGGAAGGGGAAAGGAGCGTCAGGTCGCTCGGTCCGTTGAGGTCGGCCGCCCGGTAGTTGTGGTCGGTGCCGGTGATCTCGTTGCGGAACCAGCCCACGGGGAGGTTCTGCCCCCCGGCCGCCGGCGCCAGGATGACCTGGGTGAAGTTGGTCCCCGTGTTCGACTCGACGTCGTCGGTGAACGACTGTCCCACGACCTCGTCGACGTTGCCGCGGCGCGACCAGGCCACGGTCTGCGGCCGGCTGAGCGCGCTGTCGTCGAAGGTGATCGACAGGTCGATGGTCGAAGCCGAGGTGAGCCCTCCCACGAGCCCGATGGCGATCGAGCCGGTGGCGGTCTCGAGCGGATTCGTCGAGGTGAAGGAGACGACGTTGCCGCCCGGGAAGGTCACGTTCGCGGCGTTCGGGCCGATCGCCGAAACCGTGGCCGAGGTGGCGGACAGCGTCAGCACCGAGTCGTTCCGCAGCCGCACCGCCAGGTGGCCGACCTCGCCGGTGTCGAGGTTGCCGTCCGTGTCGCAGGTCGTGGTGTCGTCGGTGATCGACGCGCCGGCGAAGACCAGGTTCGGCGCGGTCGTGAATGACTCGACGACGCCGTTGTTCGTCGCCGAGAAGCGGTCGGGAGAGATGGCGCCGAAGCCGGCGCCGCGCTTCGCGAAGGCAGTCAGGAACTCGTTGTAGTCCACGGTGTCGCCGCCGGCGTAGACGGCGGCCAGCAGCGCGTCGCGCGCCTCGAGGAACGTCGGCTGCGGCGGCGTCAGCTTGTACGCCGCGACGAGATAGTCCTTCATCCGGTCGCGCGCCTCGGTGAAGGTCAGGCGCGCGACGGAAGGCGTCGAGTCGCGCAGGAGCGCCGCGTAGCACTCCCACAGCATCGTCGCCCAGACCTCGCCGGTGTTGTGCACCTCGGAGTTGCCGCCGTTGGCCGCCGTCGTGCCGGGGGCCGGCCAGAACGCGAACGGCACTCCGACCGGGATGGCGGAATTGTCCTGGATGTTCCTGTAGGTCATGTTGTTCTTCGTCATGTCGGTCGAGTAGGGCATGCGGCGGATCCCGAAGTAGACGCCCTGGTTGGGGATCGGCCCGTTCGCGCCACCCGTCGTGACCCAGACCGCCTGGCCGTAAACCCCTCCGTACTGGTCGTTGCCGGGGACCGACCGGTCCTCCGCCTTCACCGTGAGGAGCATGCCGTGGAAGTCGGCCCACCCCTCGCCCATGCCGCGCGCCATGCCGGTGGTCAGGCCGGAGGCGTTGGCAACGAGGCGGTTGGAGATGTAGTGGCCCCATTCGTGCGCCATGATCTGGGTGTCCACGGTGCCGTCGCGATCGATCGACGCGGCGCGCGTCAGGTGCGCCGTGACCGTCCCGGCGCCGAACGCGGTGCGGATGGCGTCGCCGTCGGGCGTGCTGAGCTGCAGCGCGGGGATGGTGACCGTCCCGGCCCCGGCGGTGACGGCCATGTTGACGGACGTCGAGGCCGCGTGCGGGGTGGTGCTGGCGATGATGACCGCGACCGCGCCGGCGCGCGTGGCATTGAACGCCTTGTCCTGGAAGCCGCAGGTGGCGGGAGCGACCGCGGCGCCGCCCCGGTCGATGAAGGCGATCCTGCCGGTCACGGGCGCCCAGTTGGGATCGACGGCGCCGCCCGCTCCGGGCGTGTAATTGCAGCCGTCGTGGATCGTCGTCGTGGTCGTGGTGGACGGCGGGTAGATCGACGAGCCGACGCCGTCGTTCACCCAGACCAACTCCGCCGTGACGTCGTAGGCCGACGCGGCGCTGATCCCCCAGCCGGAGGGAAGGCCGGTGGCGTAGTCGTTCGGCCCGAAGGAGGAGCCGCTCACGACGGTGTGGCGATCGGCGATGCCGTCGAAGAGGAACATCTGCATGCGCGGCCGGCCGCCGTCGGCGGGGGTGTTCATGTTGGCGTTGTTGCGACCGCTCTGGTCCTGTCCTTCCGCACGGATGCTGTCCCCCTCGACTCCACCGCGGCCGTAGTTGCTCGCCTGGGCGTTGCCCGCGGCTTCGGTGAAGCCGGAGACGTAGTACCAGTCGTGGAAGAAGTTGACGTTGTAGAACATCTGGATGAGCGCGGCCTTGCGCGAGTCGAGCGCGCCCGGGTTGGCGGGGTCGTAGCTGCGCAGGAAAGCGTTCGGGCCGGTGAGGTCGGCGCGGTAGTCGCCGGTGGCCGGCGTGTAGCCGTCCGCCCCGGTGATGTCGGCGTACGCGTCGGCGTTGTTCCCGACCGACTCGAGCGCGCCGATCGGCAGCCAGGGGTCGGTCACGTAGGGAGACGACGTGATCGTCACGTCGTTCGTCGCGACCGCGCCCGGGGGCTGGACGCCGTTGGGGGCGGCGAAGGGATGCGGGTCGAAGAGGTTCCCCTGCGGCCCGTCGAACGGAGCGGACGGGTTCGCCGGGTCGCCGGGAGTCGCGGCCCACACGCGGTAAGAATAGGAGTTCGCGTCGTACTCGGTCAGGTCGTGACGGAAGAGGAGCCGGCCGTCCTCGGCCGAGACGACGTAGGCGTAGTTGTCGGATCCGTCGTCGTTCGCCGAGTCCACCTCGACATAGAACGCGGCGACGAGCCCGGTGACGTCGCGGAACCAGACCGGCTTGACGCGCGCCGGCTGGGTCATCGCTTCAGGGACGCCCCTGAGGCCGGGCACCAGGTCGAAGGATTCGTAGTTGCCGGGGCGTGACCCGAGGCTGGCGATCCCGGCCGCGGGCACCGAGCGGCCCGAGAGATCCGAATACGCGATCGCCACCGCCTCGGCGCGCGACAGCCGGAAGGCGGATGCCGCCCGCCCGCGCGCCTGGGACGCCGCCGGCATGTGGCCGGAGATGGCGACGAGGTCGAGCGATCGATCCATCACCAGACTCATCTCCTCGCGGAAGACCTCGATGCCGTCCACCGGTTGGCGCAGCCGCACGATGATCGGTCCGCGCCCCAGGTCGTGCACGTCCGTGACCTCGGCGCCCGTCACGTCGCCGGGATCGAGGCCGTAGAGGTCGCGGTAGGCGTCGAGGTGGCCCCGGGCGGCCTCCTCGGGACGGAGCGGCGCAGCGGGACCCGCCGCCCGGCCGCTCGCGCCTGCGGCGTGAGCGGTGGCGGAAGCGCGCGCCCGCGCGAGCCCGGCATCCGATCCCTCCTGCGAGGCCCAGAGGAACATCGGCACTCCCAGGCGCTCGTCGGCGTGGAACGGGGACCCGGCACGTCTCAGACCGTGCGCGGCCCCCTCGGCGCGGGCGGCCAGCCCGGGCACCGGCGCCACCGTGGCCAGGGCGTCGAACTCGGGCCGCCGCGGCGAGCGGAGGCCGGAGGATTTCCGCTGTTCCTCGGCCGGCGAGGCCACGAATCCCGCGAGAACGGTGAGAACGACGAGGGACGCCGCGCGCCAATGCCGGGCTGCATGCATGGAAGAGAGCCTCCTCGATGGGTCGAGTCGATTCCGTTCGGGTCCTGGCGTGGAGGAAGGACGGCGGGCGGTGAGCGGGCCGGCCGCAACAGGACAGACGAACCCCCGCCCCTTCCCCCCGACCGGGCGGTGTCCGTATCAATTCAATGTTCCGCTTCAAGTACTCCCGGCGGGACCCGGCGTCAAGAGGTTTCTTCCGCCGCGTCCCGTATCATCGATTCATGCTGCTCCAGCGGCTGTTCAGCGTGTCGAAGGAGGTCGGACAGACGTCCTCGCGGCTCGCCAAGGTGGCGACCCTCGCCGAGCTCTTGCGGCAGGCGGGGCCCGCGGAGATCGCCCTCGTCATCGCCTGGCTTTCGGGAGGTCTCAGGCAGGCGAAGCTCGGGGTCGGCTGGGCGTCGATCGCGGCGGCCCGCGGCACGCCGGCCCCGTCCGCGTCGCTCGAGATCGCCGAGGTGGACGCGACACTGAGTCGTATCGCGGCGACGGCCGGGAAGGGATCCGCCGCGGCGCGCGCGGCGCTCCTGCGCGAGCTCTTCGGGCGCGCCACGGCCGAGGAGCAGGACTTCCTGGTGCGCCTTCTCACCGGCGAGCTGCGCCAGGGAGCGCTCGAAGGAATCATGGCCGAGGCGGTCGCGAAGGCGGCCGATCTCCCCGCCGCCGACGTCCGCCGCGCCGCCATGCTGGCCGGTGACCTCGGACAGGTCGCGCGCACCGCGCTGGAGGAGGGCGCCGAGGGGCTCGCGCGACATGCCATTCAACTGTTCCGGCCGGTCCGGCCGATGCTCGCGGGCACCGCCGACGGCGTGCGAGAGGCGATCGAGCGCCACGGCCGCGTCGCCTTCGAGACCAAGTTCGACGGCGCGCGCATCCAGGTGCACAAGCGCGGGGACGAGGTGCGCGTGTTCTCGCGCCTGATGAACGAGGTGACCGTCGCGGTGCCGGAAGTGGTCGCCGCGGCGCGGGCGCTCGGCTTTCGCGACGCCATCCTCGACGGAGAGGCGATCTCGCTCGATGTATCGGGCCGGCCGCGCCCTTTCCAGGACACCATGCGCCGCTTCGGCCGCAAGCTTGCTGTCGAAGCGCTGAGCGGCGACCTGTCCCTCACGTCGTTCTTCTTCGACCTGCTCGAAGCGGACGGTGAGCCGCTCCTGGCCGAACCATACGAGCGCCGCTACGAACGGCTGGCGGAGCACGTCGACGCGGCGGCGCGTCCGCCCCGCCTCGTGACCGCAGACACGGCGGAAGCGCAGACCTTCTTCGACGCCGCGATCGCCGCCGGCCACGAGGGACTCGTCGCCAAGAAGCTCGATGCGCCCTATGAAGCCGGGGCGCGCGGCGCCGCATGGCTCAAGATCAAGCAGGCCGACACCCTCGACCTCGTCGTCCTCGCCGCCGAATGGGGACACGGCCGCCGCCAGGGCCGGCTCTCCAACCTGCACCTCGGCGCCGTCGATCCGGCGGGCGGCTTCGTCATGCTCGGCAAGACCTTCAAGGGCATGACCGACGCGCTCCTCGCCTGGCAGACGGAACGGCTCCTGGCGCTGGAGACGTCACGCGACGGGATCGTGGTGCACGTGCGCCCCGAGCTGGTCGTGGAGATCGCCTTCAACGGCCTGCAGCAGAGTCCCCTCTATCCCGCCGGGCTGGCGCTGCGGTTCGCGCGCGTCATCCGCTATCGCGACGACAAGACGGCGGCCGACGCCGACACCATCGAAACCGTCCGCCGCATCGCCGGCGCCGGGTCGAGCGCCCCCGAGCCCGGTCCGGCGGATCCGTCAGCCGGCTGACGGCGGCTTGCGCCCCCGGGCGGACTGGATAGATTGGTCCGTGTGTCAATCGTCTTCCTGTGGGTGGGGCTGATCTTCGTCGCCGTCGGCGTGTCCCTCGTCGTCCTGGAAGGGAAGGTGCGCCGGGGGGACGTCCGCACCACCGGCCGCATCGTCGGCCACTCCGAGCGCCGGGAGAGATCCCAGCGGATGTACCGGGCCGTCGTCGAGTTCGCCGATCTCGGCGGCAGGAAACGTCTCGCGGAGTCGAACGTCGCGTCCAATGCGCCGCTCGGCCGGGTCGGCGGCGAGGTCGGAGTCGTCCTCGACCTCCAGGATGCGGACGCGGCGACGATCGAGTCCCGCGGCGTCACGGTCCTCGGCGTGATCCTGGCGCTCTTCGGAGCGGTGTCGTGCGCCGTGTTCTTCCTGACCTTCCGGACCGATCCGCTGAGTGTCGCGATGTCGATCGCCGTCTCCGCGGTCATCGGCTTCAAGCTCGTCCGTCTCGGCGTGCGGCACCGGGGCTTCGCCGCTTCCTGGAAGGAGTTCAAGGACAAGGCGCTGCGCTGTCGCACGTTCGACGCCGCCGAACGCGACCGCATCGTCTGGGCGGATCCGGCCGCGCTGGCGGCCACGAGGAGACGACAGCAGTGGGTGAATCGCGCCGCCTGGCCGGTGCTCCTGGCGGCGGGAATCGGCCTCGTCGTCCTTGCGTTCCATCTCGAGCGCACCACGACCGACTTCCTGGCCCGCGCCGTCCCGGCCACGGGGCGCGTGGTCGAATTCGCGTCGAACGACTCGAGCGACGGCACCACGTACGCGGCGGTCGTCGAGTTCGAGGACCGCGGGGGGCCGCACCGGTTCAAGGACTCCTTCTCCGCCAGCACCCCGCTCTACCGCATCGGCGATGAGGTCCCGATCCTTTTCGTACCCGGGGAGCCGGCGCGGGCCCGCATCGATCGCGGCCTGTGGAACCGGCTCATGCCCTGGCTCGTGGGCGTCCTCGGCGCGCTGCTCGCGCTGGGCGGAGCAGGCCTCGCGCTGCGCCCGCCCACCGATCGCGACATCGAACCGGCGGGCCTTCGACCCGCCGCGTAGTCCACGAAGCGGACCACCCCCACCAACGAGGTGGACCCGGGAGGCCGCCCCCGGCCGGCGGGGTACAATTCGCGCAGCCACCCTCCAGATCGAGGTTTCATTCCATGAACGCGCCCGACGATCCCAGCCCACGAGAGCGTGAGGCGATTGCCAAGCCATGCTCTGCGCGCGTCGGCTTCCAGGGGGTGCCGGCGTGTTACAGCGACCTGGCGATCCGCCGGATGTTCGCGACCCGGGGCGCGGCGCTCCTGGAGCGCATCGGCTTCCGCCGTTTCGCGGCGGTGCTCGACGCCCTGGAAGCCGGGTCGATCGACTACGCCTTGCTGCCGATCGAGAACACCATCGCCGGAAGCATCGACGAGGTCTATGACCTGCTGGGCCACCGGTCCGTGACCATCGTGGGTGAGGAAGTGTGGGAGGTGGAGCACTGCCTGCTCGGGCTGCCCGGCGCCGAGGTCGCCCGCCTGCGCGTCGTGCGCAGTCATCCGGTCGCCCTGCAGCAGTGCGCCCGGTTCCTCGACGGGCTCGCCGCCGTCGAGGAGAGCTTCCACGACACGGCCGGCGCGGCCCGCGCGGTGGCGGAGGAGCGGGACGCCGGGATCGCGGCGATCGCGTCCGAGGAGGCGGCCCGCGAATACGGCCTCGCCGTGCTGCAGCGGGGGATTTCCGACCAGCCGGTGAACCTCACCCGCTTCCTGCTCATCGGCCGCGAACCGGAGCCCTTCGACCCGGGCCGGCCGGCGAAGACGTCGCTCGTCTTCTCGGTGAACCACCAGCGCGGCGCGCTGCTGCGCTGCCTGCAGTGCCTCGACGCGCAGGGGCTCAACCTGACCAAGCTCGAGAGCCGCCCGCAGCCGGAGGCCCCGTGGGAGTACCGCTTCTATCTCGACTTCGAGGGGCACGCGACCGACGCGCGGGTCGCGGCGGCGCTCCAGGAGATGTGCGCGCACACGAACCACATGAAGGTGCTCGGCAGCTACCCGCGCCGCGTCGAGCAGCGTCGCCATCTCTGATCCATTCGTGACGGCGCGCGCCGGGCGGGCGCGGGTCGTTCAGTCCTCGGCGGGGGTGGCCGGGTCGGTGAGCCGGGCGGGATCGAGGAGCTGCTTCAGCTCGGCCTCGTCGAGATCGGTCATCTCCTTCGCCACCTCCACGATCGACCGGTTCTCGGCGTAGGCGCGCTTGGCGATCTCCGCCGCCTTGTCGTAGCCGATCCGATCGTTGAGCGCCGTGACGAGGATGGGATTGCGGCGCAGCGCGCGATCGAGGACCTCGGTGTTGACGGTGAAGCCGGCGATGGCCCGGTCGGCCAGGTTGCGGGAGGCCGCCGCCAGCAGCGCGATGCTCTCCAGGAGATCGAACGCGATGAGCGGGAGCATGGTGTTGAGCTGGAAGGCTCCCGACTGTCCCGCCAGCGCGATGGCCGTGTCGTGGCCGAAGACCTGGGCGCACACCATCGCGACCGATTCGGGGATGACCGGGTTCACCTTGCCCGGCATGATGCTGCTGCCCGGCTGGATGGCGGGAAGCCGGATCTCGGCCAGGCCGGCGAGCGGTCCGCTGTTCATCAGGCGCAGGTCGTTGGCGATCTTCATCAGCACGACGGCGGTACCGCGGAGCTGCGCGCTCATGTCCACCGCGACGTCCTGCGAGCCGAGGTTCCGGAAGCCGGGGGCGCTCGTGAAAGGGACGCCGGTCGCCTCCGCCAGCCGCGCGGCGACCCGCGCCGCGAACTCGGGGTGCGCGTTGAGCCCGGTGCCGACCGCGGTCCCTCCGAGCGGCAGCCGCTCGAGACGGGGAAGGGATTCAGCGATGCGCGCGCGCGCCCCGCTCACCTGCTCCGCCCAGGCGCCGATCTCCTGGCCCAGGCGGACCGGCAACGCGTCCATCAGGTGGGTGCGGCCGGTCTTCACCACGTCGCGCAGCTCTCCGGCGCGCCGGCGGAGGGTCTCCTCCAGGTGCGCCAGGGCCGGGTCGAGACGCTCTCGGATCTCGAGCGCGGCGCTCACCTGGATCGCCGAGGGGATGACGTCGTTGCTGCTCTGGCCGATGTTGACGTGATCGTTCGGGTGCACGGGCTTGCCGAGCTGGAGCGCCGCGAGATGGGCGATGACCTCGTTGGCGTTCATGTTGGTGCTCGTCCCCGAGCCGGACTGGAACACGTCGATGGGGAAGTGCGCGTCGTGCGTTCCCTGGTCCACGGCGCGCGCCGCCGCCTCGATGGCCGCGGCGCGCTCCGCATCGAGCAGGCCGAGGTCGCGGTTCACGCCCGCGGCCACGCACTTGATGAGACCGAGCGCGCGCAGGAACGGCCGCGGCATCCGCAGGCCGCTGATCGGGAAGTTCTCCACCGCCCGCTGGGTCTGCGCCCCGTAGAGCGCGCCCGCCGGAACCCGCACCTCGCCGAGACTGTCCCGCTCCACCCTTTCGCTCATCGTCGCCTCGATGGAAGGCGTCCATCCTAGCGCGGCGCGGGGATCTCCGGCGACGGCTATGATGCGCCGGGGGGTGACGCGTCCCGTGCGCTGGTTCGAGCGGTTCCCGCCGTGGTGCCTCGCCGTCGCGGTCTTTCTCGGGTGCGCGGTCCTCTGCGGACCGTGGGGTGACTACCCGCTCAACGACGACTGGGTGTACGCGCGCATCGCCGGCCGGCTGGCCGAGACCGGAACGCTCGTCCTGGACGAGAACGCGGCCGCGCCCGGCGTCGGACAGGCGATCCTCGCCGCGCCCTGGCTGCGGCTCTTCGGCTTCTCCCACGCGCTGCTGCGGCTCACGACACTCGCCCTGGCGTGCGTCGGGTTGTGGTGTGTCGATCGGCTGCTGCGCTTCGCCGGCTCACAGGCGGCGGTCCGCCTGGCCGCGATGCTGGTGCTGGCGCTGAACCCGCTCTATTTCTATCTCAGCGCCACTTACATGACCGAGATCCCTTCGCTGGTCACGATGCTCCTGGCCGCGGTCGCCTGGTTCCACGGGCGCGGCCGATCGACGCCGGACGGCCCGGCCCTCGGCACGGGCTCGGCGCTCCTGAGCGGCGCCATCGCCGGCGCCGCCTTCTGGACGCGGCAGAACGTCCTCGTCTGGTTCGCGGCGCTCCTCGCCGCGACGACCCTGGCGCTCGCGCTCGCGGGAGACTGGCGCCGGCTGCGACGGTCCGTGCTGCCCTTCGCCGTCGCGGCGGCGGGTTGCGCGCTGGTGGCGGGTGCCTTTCTCCCCTGGGCGCGCGCGACCGGCAACCTCACACCGGCGTTCGCGGCGCGTCTGACGGCCGTCCACTCGTTTCCCTGGCGGGCGTGGGAGATCCAGCCTCTCGTGGCCGCCGCCTATCTCAGCTTCTTCATGGCGCCGCTCCTCCTGCTGGTGCGGCCGCGCGGTGCGCGCTGGGTGCAGGCTTCCTTCTGCGCGGCCCTGCTCATCGCGTCCTGCTCGGGGGCGCTCTTTCTCGCGGCGCAGGAGGGGCCCGAGCAATCGATGCAGGCCTGGCTGCGCCGTTCCTTTCCTTACCTGCCCAACGTCCTGTTCAACGCCGGGATCGGGCCGGTCACCTTCACCGAGGCGTCGCGGGGGGATGTCGCGACCTGGCCGCATTGGCCGCTGCTGGCCTTCCGGGGCGTGCACGTGGTCGCCGTCGTGGCCGGTGGCCTGTGGGCGCTGGTCGTGCCGCGGCTGGGAGCGTTCCTGCGCCGCGGTCGCCGGGAGGTGGAGATCTTCTTCCTGGGTGCGGCGGGGACGGTGCTCTCGCTCGCGGTGACCATCCAGGGCCGGGGAATGGAGCTCTTCGATCGGTACCACCTGCCCCTCGTCCTCGGCGGCGTGCTCGCGATCGGTGCGTTCCTGGCGTTCGACGCCGGGGACCGCGGCGCCGAGGGGGACGGCGGCGCGGAGCGGGCGCGCCTGCCGTGGCCACGGTTCCTCATTCCCTGGACGGTCCTCACGGTCTTCACCGTCGCCGGGCTGCACGATCACTTTGCCTGGAACGACGCCCGCTGGACACTCGTCCGCGGCTACATCGCCGAGGGCGGCTCTCCCCGGCGGCTGCAGGCCGGCTATGAAGTCAACGCCTGGTTCAACTACGACGCGTGGCGTCGCGGTGAACGGCCTCCCGCTGTCGAGGGATGCTGCCGTTGCGACCCGGCGGCCTACGACTGCTTCGACGACACCTTCTGGATCGGCATGGGGCTTCCCTCCGTGCCGGGATACCAGGTGGTGCGATCGATCCAGCCGCGTTACTGGCTGACACCGTGGGCGCGGCCGGTCACGTTGTCGCGCCGGTAGCAGGCGGTCCCGGCGGTCAGACGCCTTTCGCCGGAACTTACTCGCGGGAACTGCTCCTGCTGTTTCCCGAGATCCCCGAATGGCGCGCCGGACCGCCGCCGATTACGGTCGCAGGGTCATTCCGGCCCATGCCCGCTCGGCGCCCGCACCGGGGCGGCTGCGGTAAAGTGGGCGCATGCCCGTCAAGTTCCGCGACTATTACCAGACCCTCGGGGTCGCGCGCGACGCCACCGAGGACCAGATCAAGTCGGCGTACCGCAAGCTCGCGCGCAAGTTCCATCCGGACCTCAACCCCGGGAACAAGAAGGCCGAGGAGCGCTTCAAGGAGATCAGCGAGGCCAACGATGTCCTCTCGGACAAGGAGAAGCGCAAGCGGTACGACGCTCTCGGCGCCAACTGGAAGTCGGGGATGGATTTCAACGCGCCTCCGGGCGGCGGCGGGCCGGGCGGCGCGCACCGCGTCCGCGTCGAAGACCTCAACGATCTCTTCGGCGGAGGGGGCGGCGGCTTCAGCGATTTCTTCGAGGCGATCTTCGGCCGGCAGGGGCCGGCCGGGCGCGCCCGCGGCGGCGGCTTCGAGGCGGCCGCCGCGCGCGGCGGCGACGCCGAATCCGAGGTCAGCGTCAGCCTCGAGGAGGCGCATCGCGGCGCCAGCCGCTCCGTCCGGCTGCCGATCGAGGAGCCGTGCTCCGAATGCCACGGCACCGGCCGCAAGAACGGCAGGCCGTGTTCCGTCTGCGGCGGCGCCGGCGTGCGCAACCGCATCGAGACCTTCACGGTGAACATCCCGAAGGGCGTGCAGGACGGCTCCGTCGTGCGCGTGCCCGGAAAGGGCGGGACGGGCCATGGCGGCGGCGGGCGCGGCGACCTGTACCTGCGCGTGCGCATCGCGCCGCATCCCCAGTTCCGTCCGCGCGCCGGCGGCGACATCGACGTCGAGCTGCCGGTGGCGCCGTGGGAGGCGGTTCTCGGCGGCGAGGTGCAGGTGCCGACGCTCGATGGCGAGGTGACGATGCGCATTCCGGCGGAAAGCCAGGCCGGCCGCACGCTCCGCCTCAAGGGGAAGGGAATGGCGCGCCCGGACGGCAGCCGCGGCGACGAGTACGTGCGCCTGCGCATCGTGGTGCCGCCGCGCCCGACGGAGAAGGAGATCGCCCTGATGAAGGAGCTGGCCGACGCGTCGTCGTTCGATGCGCGCCGCACGGAGACCTGATCGGGAAGGAGCGTGGCGGGAGCAGCGGATGGAGCGTGAAACCGAGGTCACGATCTTCTGGAGCGACGAGCAGGCGGAGCTGACCGCCGACGACCTCGCGCAGGCCACCGGCCTCCACCCGGATCAGATCGGGATCTTCGTCCGGTTCGGGCTCGTGGAGCCCGTCGCGGGCGGCGAGCGGTTCGCCGTCGCCGCGATCGATCGCCTGCGGACCATCGTGCGCCTGCGCCGCGACCTCGGCGTCAACCTCGCCGGGGTCTCCGCCATCCTCGAGATGCAGGAGCACATCGCCGAGCTGCGGCGCGAGATCGAGCACCTGCGCCGCCGTCTCGGCCTCGACACCTGAACCGAAGGGGGGAAAAGCATGCGGACGCGCAAGGCGACGATGGTCGGTTTCGGGCTCGCCCCCGGCATCTTCTCTGTCGTCACGATGGCGAGCGCTCCGGCGATCCGGGAGATCGCGCTGCCGGCCGCTCCTCTGGACGGCGTCAGCCTCGACTACCTCGCGGCCGATCGGGCGCGGCATCGCGTCTGGGTGCCGGCGGGCGGCACCGGGGCGGTCGTCGTCATCGACTCGAAGACCGGGGCGACCCACCGGATCGCCGATTTCCCGGTGGCGGAGATGGAGCGCAATGGCCGCAAGCGCATCGTCGGTCCGAGCTCGGCCACGATCGGCGACGGCTTCGTCTACATCGGCGACCGGGCGGACGCGAGCGTCTGCGCCGTGAACGCGAAGACGCTGAAGAAGGCGGCCTGCACGACGCTGAGCTCGATGCCGGACGGCCTGGCCTACGTCGCGAGCCGGAAGGAAGTGTGGGTCACGGCCCCGCGCGAGCGGGCGATCCTCGTTCTCGACGTCTCCCAATCCTCCGCTCCGAAGCCGGCAGGGCGCATCGCGCTCGAGGGAGATCCGGAAGGCTACGCCGTGGACGACGCGGGCGGGCACTTCTACACCAACTACGAGGACCAGGACCGCACCGTGAGGATCTCCCTCGCCTCGCGCAGCATCACCGCGACCTGGAACCCGGAGTGCGGCGAGGACGGTCCGCGGGGGCTCGCGCTCGCCGACGGCGGCCGCTACCTCGTGGTGGCCTGCCCGGATCACCTGGACTCGCTGGCCGCCTCGTCGGACGGCCACATCCTCTCGAAGCTGCCGACCGGGGCGGGCGTGGACGATCTCGACTACCTCCCCGCGCGGCGGGCGGTGTACGCGGCCGCCTCGACCGATGCGGTCCTCACCGTGGCCACTCTCGACGAGTCGGGGATGCTGCACGCGCTCGCGGCGGTGCCGACCGCGAAGGGCGCGCGCAACGCCGCGGTGGTCGACGACGGGACCGCCTATGTCGCGTGCGGGCCGGCAGGGAAGATCCTCGTCGTCCCGCCCTCGACCGGACCGGCCACGTCCCACTGAGCAGGAGGCGCCGCGGTGGCGAAGTTATTTCACGCTGATGGGGCGCTACGCCTACATCTGGTACCTCGCTCCCGCGGAGGGAGGCGAGACGGTCAACGGCGGCGAGCACCCGAAGCTGGATATGTATCCCGGCGAGAAGCAGTTCCTCGGCGGCTTCCACCTGGCCCGAATACCGCTTCCAGGTCCGCCGTTCCTTGACGGATCCACCGGAAGCGGTCGAAGATAGAGGCCTTCACTCGGGTTCAGGAATGCCTTCGTCACGGCCGCTTTGTTCGATCCTCGTCTCGATCCTTTTGGCGCTGGCGTTCGCGGCCGGCGCTCCGGCGCGCGCGCAGACCTCCATCGTCCTCGAGCCGGTGCTGAGCGGCCTCGCCGCGCCCATCTTCGTGACGCACGCGGGGGATGGGAGCGGACGGCTGTTCGTGGTCGAGCAGGGCGGAACGATTCGCGTCCTCGGGAGCGGCGCCGCGGCGCCGACGCTCTTCCTCGACATCAGCGACCGGGTGATCGCGGGCGGCGAGCAGGGGCTCCTGGGGCTCGCGTTCCATCCGCAGTACGAGACCAACCGCCGCTTCTTCGTGGATTACACGCGGCGCTCCGACGGAGCGACGGTGATCGCCGAATACCACGCCTCCGCCGATCCGGACGTCGCCGACCGCACCGAGACCATCCTCCTGACCATCGCGCAGCCGTTCGCGAACCACAACGGCGGCATGCTGGCGTTCGGTCCGGACGGCTTCCTCTACATCGGCATGGGCGACGGCGGGTCGGGCAACGACCCCGGGAACCGGGCGCAAAACGTCAACGAGCTGCTCGGCAAGATCCTGCGCATCGATATCGACCGGGCGGCCAGCCAGACGCAGCTCTACTCGTCGCCGGCCGACAACCCGTACGCCGGGCCGACCGCGGGACGCGACGAGATCTACGCGCTCGGGCTGCGGAACCCGTGGCGCTTCTCGTTCGATCGGCAGACCGGGGATCTCGTCTGCGGCGACGTCGGGCAGTCGGCGCGGGAGGAGGTGGACGTCATCGTCCGGGGCGGCAACTACGGCTGGCGCATCTTCGAAGGGACCCAGTGCACCGGCAACGATCCGACGCTGTGCAACCCGGCGGGGTTCATCATGCCCATCGCCGAATACGGACACACCGGCGGGCGCTGTTCGATCACCGGGGGCTACGTGTACCGCGGCAGTCTCGGCAGCCTGCCGGCGGGCTCCTACCTCTTCGGAGACTACTGCTCGGGCGAGATCTTCCTGCGCGAGGGCGGCCAGTTCGGCGTCCTCTATGCCACCGGGGCGAATATCTCGTCGTTCGGGCAGGACGAGGCGGGGGAGCTCTACGTGACGCTGTACGGCGGCACGGTGCTGCACATCGCGGCGCCCGGCTCGTGCAGCACGCTGTCGATCGCGCCGCCGTCGCAGGCGTTCTCCGCCGCCGGAGGCAGCGGCTCGGTCATGGTCACGGCCTCGTCGCTCTGCGACTGGACGGCCGCGAGCGATCGCCCCTGGATCACGGTCGCGTCCGCGAGTGCGGCCGGGAGCGGCGACGGGACGGTGCGCTACGACGTGGCGGCGAATCCCGGGCCGCGCGCCCGCAGCGGCAGCGTGCGTGTCGGCGGGCGTTCGCAGACCGTGTCGCAGGCGGCTCCGCCGCGCTGCGCCACCGAAGTCGATGCCCGGCGCCTCCTCATCGGCCCCGAGGGCGGGACCGGAGCGCTGACCGTGACGGTGCGCGGCGAGTGCTCCTGGAGCGCATCGAGCTCCGACCCTTGGATCGTCATCACGTCGGGCGCGACCGGCACCGGCACGGGGACGGTGCAGTACACCATCGCGCCGCTCCCGTTCGACGCGGCGCCGCGGCGCGGGCGGATCGTCATCGGCAGCCGCGCCGTCCTGATCCGCCAGCGCTAGGCCGCGCGCGCCTCAGGCGGTCAGGTTCAGCGATCGCAGCCGCGGCGACACCGGGCTCGCGGATTCCACCGAGCGGCCCGCGGCGAAGCCGCGCTTCACGCACCCGGATTCGAACGGCGGCCGCGGGCGGCGGCGCCGATCCGCTCGGACGCGGCGAAGATCGACCGCACCGGCACCACCCCGCCGAGGCGGAGATCGCCGAACGCCTTCATCCCGACCGAGGCGAGGCAGCCGCAGCGCGAGCAGTCGGGGTCGCCGCCGAGCTGGCAGGGTGTGATGGGCGTCCGCAGGTCGGCGCTGACGCACGTGGTCGTGCGCGCGAACAGGCACTCGTCCGGCGTGTCCGGCGGCCTCAGGAACGCCTCGAGCGTGCGGCGATGCAGGTCGAGTTTCGGATAGCGGGGCCGCAACGGGCGGAGTCGCTCCACGAAGGCGACGCGCTCGGCGGCATTCAGGTTCTCCGCACCGTCCGCGCCTCTTTGAGGTGTGAAGAGGCTGAACCAGATCTTTCGGACCCCCTGGCGCGCCGACCAGAACGCCAGGAATTCCTCGCACGCGCCGGGCTGCCGCGCCATCTGGCCCGTGACGGTGCAGTGCACCGTGACCTGATGGCCGGCGAGGTTCTTCAGGATGCGATCGTAGGTGGCGGGCGCGCGGCGGGCGTCGTGCTCCGGCTGCAAGCCGTCGATCGACACGCACAGGTGCAGGCCCGCGATGGCGCGCCACTCCGCCGGGATGGGACGGACGGCGCTCGTCACCACCTGCACCGGGATGCCGAGCGCGCTCAGTCGCGGCAGGAGCGCGTTCAGCTCGCGGTAACGGACGAGCGGCTCGCCGCCGACGATCGAAATGTAGACGGGCCGCGTCTCGTCCACCAGCCGCAGCACGCGCTCCACCAGATCGTCGCCGCGGAAGTCGGTCAGGTCGCGCAGGGGCCCCGCGGCCCCGAGATGGCCCGGCTCGTAGGCGTAGCAGCCGGGACAGCGCAGCGGGCATTCCCTGGTGATCTCGAGCGACAGCGTCGGCCGGTAGCCCTGGAGGATCCGGCCCCAGGCCCGGAACAGATTGACGCGCCCGCCCCATCGTGCCGAGAGCGGGGGCCGCGCGCCGCCGCTCGTCGATGTCACCACGATCCGTCCCTCCCGCGAGGACGGGATCTTAGCCAAGACTGCCGGCCACGGAAAGGCGTCAAGTGAACCCGCGCGGGCCGCGGCACGTTAGGACCGGGACGATGACCTGTTCAGGCCGGTCCGGGACCCTGCCGCGCGTGCTCGCCGCGCTCTTCGCTTTCATCGCCGGCGCCGGCATGGCAGCGGACATGAAGGTGACCTTGGTCCGGCCGCTCGAAGCGCCGGCGGCGGATTTCGGCGTGTCGGCGATCCCGGCCGGCGACGACCTGCTGATCGCGGGCTACACCGAGTCGAACGGTTCGGACAGCTCGCTGCTGCTGCGGGTCGGGCCGTCGGGGGACGTCCTGTGGCGGCAGGCCTTACCGGAGGGGAAGGACGGCGCCCTCTGGTCGCTGAAGCCGGTCGGCGACGGCACCTTCGCCGGCGCCGGCTGGACGACCTCCTCCGCGGGGGACCTCGACGCCCTGCTGCTGCGCATCGGCTCGGACGGCCGCCTGCTCTGGCGCAAGGCGTACCCGGGTCCGGCGAAGGAGCGTCTCTGGTCGATCGAGGTGACGCCGCGCGGAATCCTCGCCGCCGGCGAGTCGCTGGCAGCGGACGGCACGTCGAAGATGCTCGTGCTGCGCGCCGATCTCGACGGGAAGGAGATCGCGCGCCTGGCTCTCGACGGCGCGCCGGTCGAGCGTGCTTTCTCCATCCAGGCGACTTCCGACGGCGGGTTCGCCCTCGCGGGGCAGAGCGGGAGCGGGCCCCGGGAAGGCCCGGGCTACGACGCGAAGATCGTCCGCTGCGACGCGGCAGGGAAGCCGGTCTGGTCACGCACGTGGGGCGGCCCCGGTTTCGACGTCGGTCATGATCTCCACCGCCTCGACGACGACGGCTTCCTCGTCGCCGGATACTCGGACAAAGGCCCGGGGCACGGGACCGATGTCTTCCTGATGCGCCTCTCCGCCGCGGGCGAGGTGACCTGGGCACGCACCGAGGGCGGGCCCGGAGACGACCGCGCCGTTCACCTCGATGTCCTTCCCGATGGCGACATGGCCGTGGCGGGCTACTCGCGCCATGCCGGCGGGGACTGGGACATCGTGCTGCGGGTCTTCACGCCCGATGGGGCGCCGCGCTGGGAGCGGCGGTTCGGAGGCGCCGGCGATGAGCTGGGACGAAGCGTCGTCGCCGGGCCGGACGGCGCGCTCGCCGTCGTCGGGCACTCGCGGAGCTACGGAACCTCCGAGCGGATCCTCCTCGTCCGCCTGCAGCCGCCGCGCTAGACGGCGCGTCCCGGGACACGCAGGCTCAGGAGGGCGGAGGTGCCGCTCGCCGCCCGGCGCGAGTCTGTTAGCATGCGCGGCATTCGCTCATCTCAGACTCGCCGCCGGAGGGGAAAGCATGCGCTCGTCGAGGGCTTCGGGGCTGTTGGTCGCCGGCCTGGTCCTGCTGTCGGGGGCGTTCGCTCCGGCCTGGGCTGGGATCACGAAAGGGAACGGGGAGTTGGGATTCGATTTCGGCGTGACCTCCTGGGACCAGGACCTCGTGGGGCACACAGGCTCCATGCTCAAACTGCGCGGCGGGTATTGCGCGACGAAATGGTTCGAGATCGAAGGGCAGTTCGCCTACTCGGCCCACTTCGACGAGGGAGCGCTGCGTGGCAACGGCAGCACCGACAGGAAGCTCGACCAGGACCAGGCGATGAGTCAGGTCTTCGTGTCCGGCGTGTTCAACTTTCCGTCAAAGAGCGGCAACATCATCCCGTACGTGCTGGGGGGCGTCGGCCGCACCGACGTGAAGTTCCCCAATGCGCACGTCGACGACACGTCGAGCGCCTGGCAGGCCGCCGTGGGGAGCCGGTTCTTCTACGGCGACCACGACCAGGTGGCGTTCCGGATCGAAGCGGCGTTCCTGTTCGACGATGCGTTCGATCAGTCGAACCGGCATGGGCAGTACGCGCTCGGGTTCACCTGGCGGCTGGGACGCCCGCGCGCCTAGTCGTTGCCCGGGGTGCCCTTCGCGTAGTCCTCGAGCTCGACCTGGGCGGCGAAGGCCCAGCCGGGCTTCAGCGGCTCCGTCAGCTCCTGCTTGTCTTCGATCGCGATCTCGCCGTTCACCCGCACCGCCACGCGCGCTTTCGACCCGACCTTGGGGTTCTCGACGTCCACCTCGGCGGTCCCCGACACGCCGGGGGGCACGTCGATCTTGAACGCGTGGAAGCCGGGCTCGACCCGCTCCCACGTCTCGAGGAACTTGTGGCCGGCGTCGTCGACGGCCACGTTCGTCTCGAAGCTGACGTAGACGCGCGCCGCCTCGGTCGAATCGGTCTCGATGGTGATCGTGCCGCCGCCGCCGTCCCAGACTTTGTCCGGGATGTGCTTCATCGTCGCGTTCGCATCCTCGACGAACAATCCCTTGACGGTCCAGTAGCCGCACATCACCGCCACGCCCAGGACGCTCAGGACCAGCCGCTTCGCGAACGAACCCATGGCTTCCCCCTTTCGAGCTCAGGCACGGCGCTCGTGCCGCCGAAGATAGGGACCACGGGAGCCGGGATCAAGATGATGCGGCCGGTTCGTGGCCGCTTCGATGGGTGTAGAGTTCGACGCGTTCGCGTGTCCGAGGGAGACCGGATGACCTTTCGAGCCCGCCACCTGTCCTGCCTTCTCGTCATTCTTCTGACGGTCTGCCTGTCGGCGACCGCCTGCTCCAGCCGCGAGGGCTCGAGCGGATCGCCTGCTCCGGCTCGCGAGGCCGCGACGACCACGGGTCCCGGAGCGTCTCCGGGCGAGGCGGTGGCGGCGGAAAAGACACCGTCGCGCGACACCGTCGCGCCAGCGGCCGGGGCGCAGGGACTCGATGCGCGGTCGGCCCAGGCGGCGCAGTCGTACGACGCCGGCAAGACCGCCGATGCGGAGCGGGCCTGGACCGCGATCCTGAAGGAGAACCCGGCGCACGTCGGAGCGCTCGTCGGCCTGGCGCAGATTCGCCTCGACCGGGACGATCTCGACGGCGCCTCCGAGGCGATCGAGCGCGCGCTCAAGGCGAACCCGCAGTCGGTGCCGGCGATCAAGACGAAGGTGGCGGTCCTCCTGGCGCGCGACAAGACCCAGGAGGCGGTCACGCTCGCCAGGTCCTCGCTGAAGATCGATCCCAAGTCGCCGGCGCTGCAGCAGGCGCTCGGCGACGCGGAGCGCGCCTTCGGCGACGACCCGAAGGCGATCGAGGCGTACCGGCGCGTCGTCGGATTGAATCCCGGCGGCGCGGTCGGGTGGACGAAGCTCGGCGAGGCGCTCGCCGCCAATGGCGACGCGCGCGAGGCGCAGACGACGCTGCTGCACGCGCTCGAGCTGAACCCGGAGTCCTACGCCGGGTACCGCGCGCTCGCCCGCCTGCAATACGACGAGGGTCACCCCGACCAGGCGGCCGACGCCTGGAGCCATGCCGTCCGGCTGCAGCCGGCGCGCGGCGAGGCGCACGAAGGGCTGGCCGAGGCGCTGCTCGCCTCGAAGAAGACCTCGGAAGCGCGCCGCGAAGCCGAGGAAGCCCGCCGCCTCGGCCGCAACGTCGACGCCCTGCTCGCGAAGATCAACGCCGCGGCGAAGTAGCGCGGGCGGCCGGCTCCGCCGGTCTGTGCGCTTGTGGGACGGACGCGTGCCGCCCGTGAACAAGGCGACCGGCCCGAAGCGCCCGAACCTCTCTGCGGACGCACCCTTTTCAAGTGGCGCGCAAGTTGCTCGACGCCCGCGGTCCCGAGCGCAAGAGGAGGACCCGCGAGCATGCTCCCCGCCCTGAAGGAAGACCTGCGGCACGGCCTCCGGCTCCTGGTCCAGAAGCCGGGGTTCACCGCGCTCGTGCTGCTGGCGCTGTCGCTCGCCATCGGGGCGAACACGGCGATCTTCAGCCTGGTGGACGCGGTCCTCTTCCATCCGCTGCGGGTGCCGCGCGCCGACGAACTGTGGCGCGTCATCCCGATTCACGAGCATGCGGCGGGCTGGTCGTACCCGGCCTACCTCGATCTGCGCCGCGCCCCGGCTGTCGAATCGCTGTGTGCCTGGTCCGATGCCTCGCCGGTGCATCTCGCCCCGGCGGCAGGACGCCCGCGGCGGGTGGGCGCGTCGATGGTCAGCGGCAACTACTTCGCGACCCTCGGGACGCGAGCCTTCCTCGGCCGCCTGCTCGACGAAGCCGACGACGCTTCCGGCGCCGCGCCCGTCGTGGTGATCGGCCACCGTCTCTGGGCCGATGCGTTCGCCGGCGATCGCGGCGTTCTCGGCCAGGCGGTGCGCATCAACGGCCGCTCCTTCACCGTCGCGGGCGTGGCGCCGGCCGGATTCACCGGCGCGAGCCTCGAGTCGTTCCCGGATCTGTTCCTTCCATTGCCGCACACCGAATCGGTCCTGACGTCGCTCGCCGAGATGAAGCCGCTGACGCGCCGCGGGTTCATGTGGCTCAACGTCGCCGGCGTGCTGCGGCCGGGGGAGCACGTCGAGGCGGCCGCGGGACAGCTGTCGGGCATCGCCGTGGCCGTCCCCGACAAGGACGCGGGACCGAAGCTCGCCGGGGCACGCCTGCTGCCCGCGGCCGAGGCGGCGCTGGGGTACGGGACCGAGAGCGCCGGCCGCAGCCGCCTGGCCGGCCGGCTGCTGTTCGGCGTCGTGCTGCTGGTGCTGGCGATCGCCTGCGCCAACGTCGGCGGCATGCTGATGGTGCGCGGGGAACGCAGGAGCCGCGAGATCGCCATCCGGCGGGCGATCGGCGCGTCGCGCGGCCGCCTGCTCCGGCAGTTCATGGCCGAGAGCGCCCTCCTCGGAGTGCTGGCGGCGGCGGGCGGCCTGCTCGTGGCGGCCTGGGGCCTCGACCTGGCGCGCGCCGCGATGCCGCGGGGGACGCCGATTCCCCTCGAGGCGGTTTCGTCCGTCGGCGATCCGCGCGTGCTCGCCTATACCCTCGTGGTCGGGCTCGTGACCATCGGGACGCTCGGCATCATCCCGGCGCTCAGCGCCGGCCGGGTGGACGTGCGCACCGCCCTGGCGCGTGACGCGTCGCCGCGCGTCGCCTCCGGACATGCCCTGCGCGAGCTCCTGGTCGCGACCCAGGTGGCGCTCGCGGTGGTGCTGCTGGCGGGAGCGGGGCTTCTCCTGAGGACCCTGCAGCGCGCCGGCTCGGTCGACCCCGGCTTCGAGGTCGAGCATCGCCTCGCCGCCACGGTCGACCCGGGCCTGCAGGGTTACGACACGACCCGCACCGAGCGCGTCTACGCCGAACTGCTCGAGGCCGCCCGCGCGCTCCCGGGAGTCCGCTCGGCCGCGCTCGCGCACATCGTCCCGATGGGGCGGCGCAGCATGGGGAACAGCGTCGAATACGAGGGGTACTCCGGCTCGCCGGAGGAGGCGCCGGTCGTGCCGTTCAACGTCGTCAGCCCCGGGTTCTTCCGGACGCTGGGCATCCCGCTCCTGGGCGGGCGCGACTTCGACGCCGGCGACAGCGCATCATCGCGGCCGGTTCTCGTCGTCAACGAGGCGTTCGCGCGCCGCTTCTGGCCGGGACAGGACCCGATCGGGAAGACCATCCGCAACATGGGCGAAGGGGGAGGGCTGGTCGTCGGCGTCGTGCGCGATGCGCGGCTGGTCAGCCCGCGGGCCGACCCCGAGCCGTTCCTGTTCCTGCCCGCCGCGCAATTCCACCTGTCGGACATGAGCCTCGTCCTCGAAACCGATGGCGAGCCGGCGGCGTTGCTGCCGGGGCTTCAGGCCCTGGTCGCGCGTCTCGATCCGGACCTGCCTCTCGACGAGGCCGGAACGCTCGCCGACCGGCTGCGCGTCAAGCTGGGACCGGAGAGCGTCCTGGCGTCGATCCTCGGTCTCTTCGCGTTCGTCGCCCTGATCCTCGCCGCGACCGGCGTCTACGGCGTGACCGCCTTCGCGACCGAGGTGCGCACCCGGGAGTTCGGCATCCGCATGGCGCTCGGAGCGCGCAGCCGGCACGTGCTCGGCCTGGTCCTGCGCCGCACCGCCTGGCTCGCCCTCGGTGGAGCGATGGCCGGTCTTGCGGGGGTGGCCTGGCTCGGAGCGTTGTTCCGCGGCCTGCTGTTCGGCGTCGGCAGCGCCGACCCCGCCACCCTCGCCGCCACGCTCGTGCTGATGGCGGCGGTCACCTTCGCCGCGTGTTTGGTGCCGGCGCGCCGGGCGACGCGGGTCGATCCGCTCGTCGCCCTGCGCTGCGAGTAGCAACCGGCCGGGCGGTCTCCAGCCAGTCGTCGCGCGCCGGTCCGCCCGCGGTGAGCGCCGGCGGGCAATCGACCGCCGGCACCGGCAGGCCGTTCGATCCCCGGTGCGCCACGCCGGCGCCGCAGGCATCGCGCGCCCGCACGACATAGAAGAAGGCCGAGCCGGGACCCGGTCGATCGGGCTCCGCCGCCGTGGTGAGCGCCAGACCCGAGGCCAGGCAGGTGGCCGGCGCCACCAGGTCCGAGGCGCGGGTGGAGCGGATCACCTCGTAGGTCATCGAGGCGGGGAGACCACCGGTGGACGGGGCGGTCCAGTCGAGCCGGGTGGCCTGGCTGTCCGGCGGGTCGACCGTGAGAAGCAGGTGGGTGGCCTCCCCGGGAAGCTCCCAGGCCGAAGCGTCGCCCGGAGCGCAATCGCAGGCATCCCCGGAGTCGTCGCCGTCCTGGTCGTACTGCGAAGGGTTGGCGACGTCCACGCAGGTGTCGTGGGAGTCCATCACCCCGTCGTCGTCCGAGTCGGTGTTCGGGACGTTCGCGACATCGACCGGCTGCATGAGATCGAACGGCAGGATCCCGCCCCAGAAGTCGTTGATGGCCCCGCGCGGGTGCCTGAAGGCGCGGATCCCGATGGGAGCCGATCCCGCTCCGAGCGTCAGCCCCGGAGCGGCCGGCAGGAAATTGAAGTCCCCGTTCGCGGCATCGCGATAGCCGAGCGATCCGAGCGGCGTCCACGTCCCCAGGGCATCGCAGCCCGAGGTGTTGACCGTGACATCGTCCGCCGCGACGCCGGAGTGCCGGTAGGCCAGGTTGCCGACGCTCTCGATCGGGGTCGCCGAGCAGACCACGGCCGTGCAGCGATTGGTCCGCTGGACGGCGACATCGGTGATGGCGACGTCGATGGCGTTCGTTGCGGCGCTCTTGACGCAGTTGCCGCAGCTCTCGAAGTTGTCGCAGGTCACGTGATCCACCGCGACGTCGTAGTCGACACTGTTGTCGATCCGCACGCCGCCGCTCTGGACCGCGGGCGAGTCGAGCCCGGCGACGAGCAGGTCCTGCACCAGCACGCCCGAAGCGTCCGGGCCATTCCCTCCGCTGGTGTCGAACAGGATGCCGTCGCGCGAGCAGCCGGTCGCGCACGCGGCCGCGCCGGCGATGCCCGGGTCGTTGCCGAGCAGCCAGTTGCCGAGCGCCTTCTCCGGATTGGAGATGCCGGCGTGGGTGCTGGCGTTGTCGAGCCCCCAGTTCTTCACGACGTTGCCGTACCAGGACCCGTTCTGGCCGCCGTCCTGGCGCACGTGCGAGACGTAGTTGCCGGTCCAGACGGTGTCACGGCCCTGGTCCGGAATCCCGGGATTGGAACGCAGGCCGATTCCGCAGCCGTTCACAGCCCAGTTGTGGTGGGCCACCGTGCCCCGGCTCAGGCTCGGACCGCCCGGGCCGCCCAACCGGATCAGATCGCCGCTGCGGCCGTCGAGCCGGCAGATGTCATGGACGACGTTGTACGACACGTCGCAGAACTGGCAGGCGTCGATCTCGATCCCCGAGCATTCGCCGCTCGGCGTCGTGCAGCCATCGAACACGAGGTTCCCCTGGACACGCCCGCCGGTGGAATAGGCGAGCGTCCCTCCCGCGTTGTATTGCACGCCGTTGCCGCGAACCCGGTAGATGGTGTTGTCGATGACGTCGAACCGATCGCACGGAAGGTTGACGCTCGAGCCGGGGAATGTCGCCGCACCCGGATAAATGGGACCGGAGGACTCCGTCGCGTCGGGGCCCGCGTCATGGAAGGAAGAGCGACGGATGGTCGTGTCCACCCAGCCGAGCAGGGTGAGCTGGTCCGCGCCGGCGTAGTCATGCCAGTTGAGATACTCCCAGGTCCCCGCGGAGAGACCCGCCGCGGCGGCCTTGGCGACGAAGGAGACCGTGCCGCTTTCGGTCGTGCCGATGCCGGCGAGGTGCGCGGCGCGAAGGATCGGGGGCACCGCGCTGCCCGACTGGCTCATGTCGGAAAACCGGAAGCCGTGGGCGCCGCCGACCTGGATCAGGTTGACGTCCTCGATGATGGCGACGGCGTCCCCGGAGGCGGGGTGCACGTAGAACGGACTGGCGTTGTCCGTGACGGTGGGAACGGTGTGACGAATCCCGAGCCTGCCGACGAGAGCGTGCGGCGTCAGCCGCTGGCCTCCGTAGATTCCCGTCGAGGCGGCGTCGGTCAGCGCCGTGCAGACCGTGATGGCGCCAGAGGTCACGTCGACGATCTCGAACTCACGGTCGCGCGCCTTGCCGCTCAGGAAGCGCACGCGGCCGCCCGGCGCCGCAAACTCGGACCCGTTCGCCACGCGGAACATCCACCTGCGCCCGTCCGTGCCGCCGCAGGTCGGGAAGGATGTGTCCGCGGGCAGATCGGTCAGCGCTCCCGTCAGGGTCGTCTCGTGGACGTCGCCCTGCAGGTCGAGTCTTCCGCCGGAGGCCCAGACGTACTGGCATGCGGCGGCCGTGCTGTCACAGATCAGCGAATCGCCCTTGCGGAGCTGGAAGAGGCCGGTCGAGCCGATGGTGAGCTCGTTTCCGGAGGTCCCGATGAGGGTGAGCGCGGCGCCGCCGTCAGGACCGGTGCGGACGGTGCCGTTGACGGTGCCGGCGCGCGTGGTCAGGCTCGCGTCTAGGATGACCGTGTGGCCGGCCCGGACCGTCCAGGAGTCGGTGGGCTGCGGAGAGGTGCCGCCGCAGGACGTCCAGCTCGCCGCCGCATCGAAGAAGCATGGGACCACCGCGCACGCCGAGGCCGAGACACAGGCATTCGCTGCCGCCGGCGTCGGGGCCAGCAGCAACACGATGACGGCCGGGAGGAGCCACTTCATGGTGCCGTCTCTCCGTGACGACGGCCGGTCCGGGAACAGGCCTCAGTTCGCGCCGGCGGGGCCGGCGGCAGGCTCCGTCGCGGCGGTCTTCACCGCGTCCTTGCCGGTGCGGTACTTCTCGAACCAGCCGAGGATGTGCGCCGACTTGGCGAGGAGCATGCTCGGGCGCTCGAACATCCCGTGGGAAGCGTCCGGCACGCGCACCAGCGCCGTGTCGATCTTCCGGAGCTTCAGGGCCTCGTAGAACTGCTCCGCCTCGGAAATCGGCGTGCGGTAATCCGCTTCCCCGGTCAAAAGCATCGTCGGCGTGTGAACGTTGCCGACGTAGGTCAGCGGCGATCGCTTCGCGTAGTCCTCGGGGTGCTCCCACGGCGGCGACGCGAACCAGTAGCGGTAGAAGAAGTTCGGCTGGTCGGAGATGAGCACGAACGAGTACCAGTTGATCACCGGCTTGGCGGAGACCGCGGCACGGAAGCGCTGCGTCTTGCCGACGATCCACGCGGTGAGCACGCCGCCGCCGCTGCCGCCGGTGACGAACAGGTTCTTGTCGTCGACGTAGCCGCGGCCGACGGTGGCGTCGACGAGGGACATCAGGTCGTCGTAGTCGTTGCCGGGATAGGCGTGGTGGATGAGGTTGCCGAACTCCTCGCCGTACGAGGTCGAGCCGCGCGGGTTGGTGTAGAGGACGACGTACCCGGCCGAGGCATAGAGCTGCAGCTCGGCGCCGAAGCGGTCGCCGTAGTCGGCGAACGGGCCGCCGTGGATCTCGAGGATCATCGGGTACTTCTTCGACGCGTCGAAGCCCGGCGGCTTCATGATCCAGCCCTCGATGCGCCGGTGGTCGAACGTGGACTCGGTCCAGATCGGCTCGGCCGAGGCGAGCGTCTTGCCGGTGAAGACATCGTCGTTCAGCGTCGTGAGCACCGTCGTCTTCGCGCCGGCCGACGCGATCGCGACCTCCGGCGGGCGCTCGGGACGCGTCCAGGTATAGACGAAGCGGCCGGCCTCCGCGCCGCCCGTGGCGGCGCCCCCTGCGATCGAGTACGAGCCGCCGCCGTAGGGCCGGCCGAGATCGCCGCCTCCGACGTCGGTCGCGAGCACCTCGGGCTTCCCGCCGCCGACCCCGACGCGCATGATGCGGCCGTTCCCCTGGTCGTCGCTGCCGAAGTAGATCCACTTCCCGTCGCGGCTGAAGTGCGGCGCGTTGATGTCGCGATCGAAATTGCCGGTGACGGCGTGCGGGTTGCTGCCGTCACGATTCATGACGTACAGGTGCGTCACCTGGTAACCCTGGTAGCGATCGTCGAACCCGACATAAGCGATGAGCTTTCCGTCCGGCGAGATGGCGGGTCCGTTGTCGGGGCCGTACCGCTTCGTCAGCGGGCGGATGGCGCCGTCGGCCACCGACAGCTCGAAGATCTCCGTGTCCATCGACTCGTACTCCCAGTCGTCGCGACGGTTGGCCGCGACCAGCAGGAATTTGCCGTCGGGCGTCCAGACCGGGCGGCCGTCGTGGTTGAACGAGCCGGACGAGAGCTGCCGCGGCGTGCCTCCCTCGGAGGGCACGACGAAGACGTGGCTGAAGCCCTCCTCGAGATACCCCTCGCCGTCGGCGCGGTAGGTGACGTGGGTGATGACCTTCGGAGGCTTCGACCACTCCGCACCCTCGGGCTTCTCCGGCATCTTCGCCAGGGGCTCGGGTTTCGCCGGAACCAGCATGGTGAAGGCGATCGACCTGCCGTCCGGCGACCAGGACACGCCGCCTGGCGCGCGCGGCAGCTGCGCCAGGCGCGTGGTCGCGCCGTTGTCCATCCAGCGCACGAAGAGCTGGACCGAGTCGCCATCCGCGGCGGCATAGACGAGGCGCTTGCCGTCCGGCGACCAGCGCGGACCGGACTCGCCGCTGCCGGAGGTGAGCGGCCGATGATCCGTTCCGTCGGCGTTGAGGACCCAGATCTGCGACCGCCGCCTGTCCTTCATGATGTCGAGCGAGTTTCGCACGTAGGCGACCCGCTTCCCGTCCGGGGAGATCTCCGGGTCCGAGGCCCACTCGAGCCCGAAGTAATCCAGCGGCTGGAAGCGATCGGAGCCCGACTTCGACGGCGGCGGCGACGGTGGCGCCTGGGCCGCGGCCATGGGGGCGACGAGAGGGGCGAGCAGGAGCAGGGGAACGGCTCGAAGACCGAATCGCATGACGCCTCCTGAAAGGACGGGATCGCTGCGTAGAGTATCCGAAGACGGCCCGGCGTTCCTGATCGCGGGCTGTGGTCGCCGGCCCCCCCCGGGACGATGACAAGCACGCTTGACATCCGCAGGCGGCGCATGTAAAGTTCGCTTGTCATGCCACCCGAAGTCAGGACGCGTGTCCGGGAGCTGCGCGTCGAGCGCGGCTGGAGCCAGCAGGAGCTGGCCGACAAGGTCGGCGTGTCGCGCCAGAGCATCAATTCGATCGAGTGCGATCGTTACACCCCGAGCCTGCCGCTGGCCCTGACCTTCGCGCGGGTCTTCGGCTGTCCCACCGACACCATCTTCAAGCTGGAGAAGAAATGAGAGTCCCCGCCTGGGCCTTCGACGAACGCTTCCTCGTCCACCGTCTCCGCGCCACGAGCCTCGCCGGTACCGCCGGCGGGATCCTGGCGATGCTCTTGTTCGCCTGGCACTTCTACGCCGACCACGTCTGGTCGTGGGAGCTGCTCTCCATCGGCCTGACCATGGCCGTGGTGAAGTGGATTCTCATGTTCTGGTACCGCGCCACCCACTGATGACCGCGTCCCCGACGCGCGAAGGGAGTTCGTGATGTGTCTCGAACGATCGAAACCGGATGCCTGGATCCTGCGTCTCGGCCTCGGCGCCTATGCGCTGTCGGGCCTGGCGCGTCTCTTGATCCACCCGACCAGTCCCTTCCGGACGGACGTGCTGGACGGCGCCTCCGGGTTCGGGGTCGGAGTCCTGCTCGGCACTCTCCTGCTGACCGCGTGGAGGCGCCGGGGCTCTTTCGGCCACTGACCGAAACGACGCGCCCGGCGAGACCGACGGCGCGTCACACGCGCCGGCTCCGCCGGACGGGATGCCTGGACGGTTCCTCCGGACGCGGGCGCGACGCACGACGCGGCGCACGCGGCTGGTGATCCAGCCGCGCTCGCGCGCGATCTCCTCCTCGAGTCCCTTCGTCCAGGCGGCGATGACGCCGGTGCGGCCGAGGTAGCCCTCGAGGCGGCGCGGATCGTCGCGATCGACGACAGGCAGCCGGCCGACGTCGTGCCGCGCCATGCGCGCCACCGCCTCGGTGAGCAGCTCGTCCGGATGCGCGACGATCGGCCGGGCGCTGCCCGCTTCCAGCACCGTGTCGCCGCCCGCGGGATCGGTTTCGAGGCTCTCCAGCGGACGGCGAAGGCCAGCCCTCGTCCCGCCCGGCGCGACAGCATGCAAAGAAAAAGGGCCGGGGACGCATCCCCGGCCCTTTCCGTTTCTGAAATCGACTTCCGCGCGGCGGCCTCGGTCCGGCCGCCGTGTGCGTCCCCGTCCCTACGGGCAGGGAAGCGGGTTCGGGTTCGGGTTGCCGTCCGAGTCCAGGCCCGGGATCGACTCCCCGCACGCGCCGTGGCGCGTGACGAGGTAGTAGAACATCGTGCCCACCCCCGGATCGCTCGCGTCGGTGGTGCTCGAGGCGGCGGTGTGCGAGTCGAAGCAGACGTGGTTGTACATCCACGCGACGCCGTCGATCCGCGTGCCGCGGTAGACGCTGTACACCCCCGGCGGATCGGTCCAGGAGAGAACCGTGCTCGTCGCGTCCCAGTTGACGCTGTCGTTCACCGGCGGCGTCGGGACCGGAGTTCCGCCGGCGCAGGTTCCGACGGAGCAGGCGGTGCCGGCGGTGCAGGCGTTGCCGTCGTCGCAGGCGATGCCGTCCGGCGCGTGGTTCTGCAGGCAGCCCCCGGCGCCGTCGCACGAGTCCGGGTGATCGCAGGAGCCGCTCGACGAGTCGCCACAGGGCGTGCCGATGCCGACGAAGCCGTTGTCGTGGCAGACCCCCGCGAGACAGGTGTCCTGGTTCTTGCACTCGGTCCCGGCGCCCCCGCAGACCGTGCCGTCCGGCGCGAGGTTCTGCCGGCAGGCGCCGGCGCCGTCGCAGGCGTCGGGGTGATCGCAGGCGCTGTCCGCCGGGTCACCGCAGGCCGTTCCGACCGGCGCGAACGTGTGGCCGCACGGGTTGACCGGGTTGTTCGGGTCGCAGACGTCCAGCGTGCAGGCGTTGCCGTCGTCGCAGGAGATCGGCAGGCCGCCGCTGCACGTCCCGCCGCTGCAGACGTCGCCGGTGGTGCAGGCGCTGCCGTCGTCGCACGGGTTGCTGTTGTTGCCGTGCGAGCAGCCGGTCTGCGGGTCACAGACGTCGTCGGTGCAGGCGTTGTCGTCGTCGCACGAGCCGATGGACGGCTGCGTCGGGTTGCAGTCGCAGACGTCCCCGGCGCTGTCGTTGTCGGCGTCGGCCTGGTCGACGTTGCACAGGTTCGGGCAGTTGTCGCAGGCGTCGCCGACGCTGTCGCCGTCGCGGTCCCGCTGGTCCGGATTCTGGATCGTCCGGCAGTTGTCGGCGTCGTCACCGATGCCGTCACCGTCGGTGTCGGGCGGCGGCACCTGCGCCGTCAGGACGTTCTGCGAGGCGCGCGCCGCGTTCTCCGCGGTCAGGCGCTTGATCTGCGGCGGATGCCCGATGCAGCCGGGGCCGCAGCGCGGCACCCGGACTCCGGCGAAGAAGGTGCCGTTCGCCGGCAGCGGCCCGACATCGGGCGTCGACGGATCGCAGTCGGCGTCCACCGTGAGGCCGGCGCCGACCATCGTCAGCTGCAGCCCCGGGTCGGCGGTGCTCACCCAGTGGCCGTCGAGGGTCGTGTAGAGATCGGGCGACTGGCCGAGGAGCCCGGTGTCGAGCACCCGCTCGGCGCCGTCGAGCAGCCGGCGGAAGATCAGGCGCGGCTGCACCGGCAGGTGCGACTGGAACGTTCCACCCTCGTCCACGCAGGCGCCGTTGGTGATCGCCATCGTCCCCTGCGGCTGCGGCGTGCTCGACGACAGGCACGCCCGCACCGTCCACTGCTCGGGCGGGTTGGGGCCGTAGTTGACGGTGATCGGCTGGCTCGAGACCAGTGACAGCGCCACCATCTCGATCGGCACGCTCGCGGTCGCGCCGGGCCCGACGAGCGACGCCGGCGCGGTGCGCCGCACGATCGTGTCGGTCGGTCCAAGCGGCCCGAGCGGGTTGATGGGGACGCCCTGCAGCGCGACGTTGACGGAGAACGGCTGCGATCCGGGCCCGAAGAAGTCGGCCGGGATCGGCGTGGTCGCGAAGTCGAGGTGCGTGCCCGTCCCCGGAGGTGTCGTGAACAGATCGATCGTCGGCTGGATCGATGCGCAGACGGTGGGCGTGCCGGAGCACGTCCCGCCGGTGCATGTATCGGGCGACGTGCAGGCGTTCACGTCGTCGCACGTCTGCCCGTTCGGGGCGTTCGGGTTCGAGCAGAGGCCGGTCGACGGACTGCAGACGCCGGCGGCGTGGCACTGGTCCGACGCGGTGCAGACGACCGGGCTGCCGCCGACGCAGGTTCCGCCCTGGCAGGTGTCGCCCGAGGTGCACAGGCTGTTGTCGGTGCAGGCGGTCCCGTTCGCCGCCGTGCTGCACGTGGTGTCCGAGCAGACGGTGACGTCATTGACCGCCGGCGTGGCCCCGGCGAGGCTCGAGCCGAGCGTCGCCTTCCACTTCAGGTAGCGGCCGTTGAAGAAAGCCGCCGGCAGGGCCGCCGGGCTGGTGGTGAAGAACGTGCCGGAGGTGCCGTTGGGCCCGATGAAGGTGAACGGGCCGGCCGGGCTGTTGCTGGTCGCGGCCTGGAACTGCAGCGTCGTGTTGGCGCCGGCCACGCCGTTCCACGACAGCGTGGTCCAGTGCGCGGGCGCCCCCGGCAGCGGGTTCGAGTCCTTCACGGTCGAGGTCAGGTCGGCCGACGTGTTGACGGTGGACGGCTTCACCCAGGCGACGAAGTCGTTGTCCGCCGCCGTGGTCGTCGTCGTGTTGCAGGTCCAGGTGCTGCCGCTGTTGGTCGAGGTGCAGCGGCGGCCACCCGGATAGACGTCGCCGTCACCGCTGTTGGGGGTCAGCCCCGACGAGACGTAGGCCTGGGAACCGGTGCGCGCCGCGACCAGGCGCCAGACGATCGCGTAGATCGTGCTGGCGTTCACCGTCGGCGGCGAGGCGAAGGTCGCCGTGAGCCAGGTCCCGGCGCCGCCATCGTTGAACCCGGTGATGGTGGCGGTGGCGAGGTCGGCGCCGGTCGGGAGATTTGCCGCGGTGTTGCGGATCGACACGGTGATGTTCGGGTTGATGCCGCTGCAGCCGCTACAGAAGAGGAACAGATCGACCTTGGTCAGCTGCCCGGTGACCGACGGAGTGAAGGTCTGGCCGCCCCACGACACGTTGGTGAACGCGAAGCCGGAGGTCGAATCCATGCAGGTCTGATCGGCGACGGAGCCGGCCGACCCGGTGGCGAGCTTCGCCTGTCCCGGCGTGGACACGAGATCGATCGCTGTGCTCGACGAGGTCGCGGCGGTGAAGTCGGCCTGGGTCGTATCGGTCGTGCAGGCGGAGGTCGCGGCGAGCGTCGTCAGTGTGAAGTCCTGGGTGGTCGTCGAGGCGTTCGTCACGCTCACGGGCGAGGCGGTGCCGTTGTTGTAGCCGCCCGAGGCCGCGGTCACGGTGTACGAGCCCGCCGGCAGGCTCGGGAGCTGGTAGACGCCGGAGCCGTTCGCGGTCGCCGTGAAGCTGCCGGAGAAGCCGCTCGCCGTCACCGTCGCTCCCGGGGCCGGGTTGCCGCCGGCCAGGACCGTCCCCTGCAGGACGCCGGAGCCGGTCAGGAGGGACAGCGCGGGGTAGATGGCGCTGAACCGCGGCGTGCCGACGCCGGTCGCCATGTCGAAGCCCGCCGTGGCGGCGAACGCGCCGTTGTTGCCGGTGGTGATGTCGTGGAACGAAGACGCGTAGCTCGTCCCCGCTTCGTTGCGGAGGATGCGGAACATCAGCGGTCCGGCGTTGCCGAGGTTCGCTCCGGTGACCTGGTTCGCCACCGCCCAGTAGCCGGCCCACAGCGGCGCGTCGGCCGAGGTGCCGGAGACCAGCCACAGGAACTGCCCGGCGACCGTCAGGAACGGCCGACCGGTGTTCGGCGTCGTGCAGGTGCCGTAGTGCATGCTGATGTCGGGGAGGAGCCGCTTCGTGCCTGCCGGGACGCCCGGTCCGGTCTGCCACGCCGGGCGCGGCTCGGTGACGCCGGCCGTCGCCTGCCCGCCGCCGCCGTCGCTGCACGAGGTCTCGCCGCCGGGCGGGTAGCCGGTCATCCAGCCGTCGGCGCCGAACGCTCCGGTCGGATCCTGCGAGGTGCCGCCGACCGCGGTGACGTAGGGCGACGCGGACGGGTAGTTGACGTCCGGGTTGGCGCCGCCGCTGCCGGCGGGGCAGTCGTTGCTGCCGCCGTCGCCGCTCGACATGAACCAAGCCTGCCCGCCGGCCGCCGCCTGCGCGAAGGCGTTGTCACCCGCGGCGACGGTCGAAGGGGCCATCAGCGACAGGCACAGTCCCCACGAGTGCGACACCACCTTGATGGTGGAGGCTCGGTCGGCGAGGTACTGGTACATGACGGCGAACGACGTCGTGAGCTGGTCCTGCGACAGGTAGATGCCGATGTGGTTGTCGTTGGCGATGCTGACGGCCGTCGAGACGTCGAGCGCGGTCTCGATGGAGGCGACGCCGGCCTGGTCGTAGAGACAACCCGGCTCGGCGGGATTGCCGCCGAGGTTCGTGCCCGGAACGCAGGTGGACGACATGGTGCGCTGGCCGCTCGGCGCGCTGGTCAGGAGGTTGTAGCCGGTCCCCTGCCGGGTGAGGATGTTGTTGATCGAGCTGAGATTGATGTCGAACGAGCCGGCGATCGCCAGCTCGGCCCCGGGGATCCCCTTCCTGCCGAGGTCGAAGTAGCCGGCCTTCTGCTCGTAGGCGACCTGCGTGTCGCGCCCCAGCGTGTAGTTGGCGCCGCTGAGGAGGTAGTTCGGTTCGACTTTCTGCGTGGCGGTGATGTGCGGGAACATCTTCGCCATCGAGTCGAGCCCGCCGACCGTGACGACCTTCTTCGCCAGCCCCGGCGGCAGGACCGGATCGGAGGTGTTCGCGTACACCTGCCGGCCGTGGTACTCGTAGCGGTTGATGGTGACCTTGAAGGCCTTCTCCGCGAGACCCACGTTCCCGTCGCCGCGCACCACCGTCGAGGCCGGCTGATCGACGTTCGTGAAGCCCTGGCCCCGGAGGAAGTCCTTCGCGGCATCCAGGTCGGCGCGCACCGGTCCGAAGCGCGACTGGAATTCCTCGGGCGTGATCCACTGGTGGTAGAGAGGTGACGACGGATCCTGCTGCGCCGCGATGAGGGCATCCGCGCCGGCGTGATCGCGCAGGTCGAGCGTCAGCACGACCGAGATCGGCCGGCCGCCGTCCTCGTGGGCGACGAGCCGCGCATCCCTGAGGCCGCGCGGCGTGTTGCGCGGCTCCGGCGGTCCGGCCGGCGAGGCCGGAGCGGCCGCCCCGATCCCGACGGCGCAGACCAGCGCCAGGAAGCAACTCACGAGCATTCCTCGGCGGTACGCGACAGGCGTCATCTGCTCCCTCCCCGGCCGGAATCCGGGCGGATCGCCGGCCACTGCGACAAAGCGTGAGCCCCCGGCCCGGGCGCCGGGTTCGATTTCCGTCGTCGTTTCTGTTGCGATACGAGGTTGAAGCGAGACTCCGGGGAGACAGTGATCCTCTCAGGACGCAATCGGCGCCCGGATGACGGACCACCCCCGAAGGTATGAGCGGCCGCAACAGTACCCCCACTCGCGGGAAGGCGCCATATGAAATCAGGGACTTTCTCGGCGCTCGAAGGACGTTTCGGCCGGGGTTCGCCGCCCGCCGGCTCAGCGAATCCTCAGGAAGGAGGCGGCAGCGAGGGGTGCCAGGCGTACAGGAGCGTCCCCTCCTTCACCCGGTCGATGAGCGCGTGCGCGATCGAAGGACTGACGGCCGGGCAGCCCCAGCTGCGGCCGAGCCTGCCGTTGGCCCGCGCGAATTCCTCGGAGACGTAGGGCGCGCCGTGCATCACGATGGCGCGGGCCTCGGCCCGATCGTTGAGCCCGGCATCCATCCCCTTCAGCCGCAGCGAGTAGCCATTCTTGCCGACGTAAGTCCGGCCGGTGATGAAGGCGCCGAGCGAAGTCATCAGGCTGCCTTCTTCGTTGGAGAAGGAGATGGCTTCGTTCTCGCCGGTGTTGCGCCCGTGCGCCACGAGCGAGTGGTAGACGACGCGGCGGCGCGGGAGATCGAGGACCCAGAGCCGGCGCGTCGTCGAGGGGAGGCTGTAGTCGATGATCGTGACGAGAGGCCGCGTGACGAGACCTGCGTCGGCCAGCCGCTTGCGGGCGAGAAGGGCCGCGTGCAGCGCCTCGGCACGAAGCGTCGGCGCGGCGCGCAGGAGCGCGGCTTCCAGTCCGTCCTGCGAGGCCACGACCGGCCGCTCCGCCGCGGCCAGGCGGGCAACCGGGAGCATGGCCGTGAAGAGCAGGAGGGACGCGTGTTTCGCCCGCATGGTCGAGTCGCGGATGATATCTCCGCGAGGGCGGGCTTCGGGCGGTTATTGCGCGGCGGCGGCCCCGGTCTTGGCGGGGGCGGCTCCGGCTTTCACCATCCGGGCGAGCGCCTCCTGCTGCGGCGCGTCGAACTCGTAGATGTCGGGATCGAAGCGCAGACCCTTCTCCTCGTCGACCCACGCGGTCAGGTAGAGGATCTGGATCGGCACCGGCGGCTTCACCGGGATCGAACGCTCGTCGGTCGTCTGCAGCGCCTCTTCGAGGCGCTCCGCCGCGTCACCGAGAACGGCCTCGGCGAGGTCATGCGCCCGCTCGACCCGGATGCAGCCGTGGCTCAGGTCGCGGCTCGTCTGGTCGAACGCGGTGCGCGCCGGCGTGTCGTGCAGGTAGATCTGGAAGTCGTTCGTGAGCGCGAACTTCATCCGGCCGAGCGCGTTGTCGGGACCGGGGTCCTGGCGCAGGACGTAGTCGAACTCGTCGGCCTGCACGTGCTTCCACTTCACCTTCTCCGGATCGACCTCGCGCAGGTCCTCGTCCCGGTCTTTCGCGGGCTTCTTCGCGTCCCGGGCTCTTGCGTCGGGCGCCTCGTACATGCGGATGCCGTGGCGCAGGAAGAGCTTCGGATCCAGGCGCAGCTCGGGCAGGTACTCGCGCACCGCCAGCTCGCGCGGCACGTTCCACGGCGGATTGGCGACGACCGCGACGATCCGGTCGGTGAAGATGGGAGTCGGCGTGAAGGCGCTCCCGGCGACGACGCGGCTGGTCAGCGCGCTGCGATCGCCGCGCACCAGCCGCAGCTCGAACCCGGGCACGTTCACCTCGACGTGCGGATCGCCGAGACGACGCGGCATCCATCGCCAGCGCTCGAGGTTCAGCTCGACCTGCCGGATGCGCTCCGCGATCGGCACGTTGAGGGCGGCGATCGTCGATTTCCCCACGAGTCCGTCCGGCTCGAGACCGTGCCGCTCCTGGAAGTCGCGCACCGCTTCGTCCAGGCGCGCGTCGAAGATCGAGGACGCCGACTTCTTCCCGGAGGTGGCGGCCTCGACGAGCCCCGCGCGCACGCCGAGGCGCCGGCGCAGGTCGGCCACGCGCGCGCCGCGCGATCCCTTCTTCAGGGCGGGGCCGGCCGGAACCGTGGGCCAGTCTCCTTCCTTCGCCGTCTTGCGCAGCGCCGCGAGCGCGTCACGCAGTCGCGCATAACCGGGATGGGGCGGCGGCAGGGTCGCGAGCAGATGGTCGAGGTCGTGCGCGGACAGTGCCTTCTCGAGCGCGGCGGCGAGATCGAGCTCGGGCGGCTCGGTCAGCCACTCGGGTCGGACCTCGTTGGGGTGGACGCGGCCGGTGGAGAGGTCGGAGGCGTAGCGGAAGAACGCCGTGGTCAGCAGGAGATCGAGGTCGGCGCGGCGCGCCACGGCATCGTCTCCGCCGGGATCCTTCTTCAGCGCGGAGTGGAGGCGCTCGATCGCGTCGACGGCGTAGCCCTCGGGATCCAGGCCGTCGCGGCCGGCGTTCTCGAGCGCCTCCACGAGCGTGTCGGCTTCGGGAAGAAGGGAGCCTGTCTCGCTGCTCCACGCCAGCCGCTGGCCGCGGCGCGCGTAGAAATCCACCAGCGTCGCGCGGGTGGGGAAGGCCGGGTTCGACGGGCGATTGGCGCCCTGGTCCGGCACCGGCGCGGTGCGGAGCTGGCGCTCGAGCACCGCGCGGATCTCGTCGGGGGAGGCGTGCGGTTGTCCGCCGCGATCGCCGAGGCCCGCGAGGATCTGCTGCACGCGGTCGGGGACATCCGCTCCCGCGCGGCAGGACGCCGCGAGGAAGAGCGCGCCCACGGCAACGTTGAGGACGACGGAACGCTTCAGGAGACCGGGCATCGCGCTTCATCGTAGCGAGCGATTCCCCGCGGACCCAATTCCTTCAGGCCTTTCCCGACAGGCGATTCAGACGCCCGCCGCGTCGTCCGGCGTGCGTCGACGCCGCTTGACAACGACCTTCGCGCGGCGGTATATACCGCAAACCGATATATCGCGTCAGAGGCGCTGGGTCGAAATGCGTCGGGCGTGGAGGAGGCGGGGATGTTCAGTCGCGAGCTGAAGAAGGGGAGCACGGAGCTGCTGGTCCTGTCGCTGCTCGAGGCCGAGCCGCGGCACGGCTACGACCTGGGCAAGAGCATCGAGCGCCGCTCGGGGGGGCGCCTGCGGCTGCGCATCGCGTCGCTCTACCCGATGCTCGTCCGGCTGGAGAACCGCGGGCTCATCCGCGGCCGCTGGATCGAGCGCCCCGGCGAGCGCCGCCGGCGCTACTACCGCCTCACCCCGGAGGGCAGGAAGGTGCTGCAGCGGGAACGGGCGACGTGGAAGGAGTTCATGGCGGCGGTGAACGCCGTGGTGGGGCACGGTCATGCATGACTTCCGCCGTTTCGTCCGCGAGCGCCTCAGCCTGCCGCGCCTGCGCGCCGGTCGCGAGGCGGAAATCGTCGAAGATCTTGCCCAGCAGCTCGAGGACTGCTACCGCGCGGCGATCGACCGCGGCGCCTCCGAGGAGGAGGCGGTGGCGGCGGCACAGCGCGAGATCCCGGACTGGCACGCCCTGGCGCGCGAGCTCTCCGCTTCGGAAGCCCGCGATCGGCAACCGGGCGACGTGCGGGCGGCCGATCGCCTCGAGACGCGCGCCGCCTCCTCCGCCGCTCCGGGCGGCGGCGGGGGACCGCTGCGGTTCTTCTCGGAAGCCCTGGCCGACGGGCTGCACGGGCTGCGGCTCTTCCTGAAGCGGCCCGGTTTCACGGCGGCGGTCGTCGTGACGCTGGCGCTCGGCATCGGCGCCAGCACCGCCATGTTCACCGTCCTCAACGCGGTCCTGCTGCGTCCGCTGCCCTTTCCCGATCCCGAACGGCTGGTGCGCGTCTGGGAGAGCAACCCGGAGCGCGGCATGACGCAGTTTTCGGTCTCGCAGCCGAACTTCCTCGACTTCCGCGAGCAGGGGACGACCGCCTTCGAGCAGCTCGCGGCGACCCAGAGCCGGCCGCAGAACCTCGGCGGAGGCGGCGGCGCGGAAGCGGAGCGGGTCCGCACGCTCGCGGTGACGCGCGACTTCCTGCCGCTCCTCGGCGTCCGGCCGATCCTCGGGCGGGATTTCCTTCCCGAGGAGGACAAGCCCGGCCAGGGCGAGGCGGTCGCCGTGATCACGAAAGGCCTGTGGCAGCGTCGCTTCGGCGGCGATGAGGCGCTGGTCGGCCGCACCATCGTGCTCGACGAGGTGCCCACGACCGTCGTCGGAATCGTCCCCGAGTTCCACTGGGGGACGTTCGAGGTCTTCGTGCCGCTGCGGCCCGACCCGGCGGGGAACCGCTCCGATCATCGCCTCGGCGTCTACGGGCGCCTCAAGCCGGGGACCACGATCGAGCAGGCGCGCACCGAGCTGGCCGGCGTCGCGGCGCGCCTGGGGGTCGCCTATCCCGTCAGCAACGAAGGCTGGACGGTGACGCTCATGAGCTTCTTCGACTGGGCGGTGCCGGAGGAGTCGCGGCGCGGCCTTTCTCTCCTGCTCGGAGCGGTCGCTCTCGTCCTCGTCATCGCCTGCGCCAACGTGGCGGGACTCCTGCTTGCGCGCGCCGCGGGGCGCGGCCGCGAGATCGCCATCCGCGCCTCGATCGGCGCCAGCCGGGCGCGGCTGATCCGCCAGCTCCTCGTCGAGTCAATCCTGCTCGCCTGCACGGGGGGGGCGCTCGGACTGCTCGCGGCGCACTGGGGCGTGGGCGCGCTGGCCGCGGCGGCCGCCGACGCGCTGCCGCGCGCCGACGAGATCACGCTCGACGCGCGCGTCGTCCTGTTCACCACCGGCCTTTCCATCCTCACGGGTCTTCTCTTCGGCCTGGCGCCGGCTCTGCACGCGACGCGCGTGGACGTGCTGCGCACGCTGAAGGAAGGGACGGCCGGCGGAGGCGGCGGGCGCCAGCGGGCCCGCAGCGCGCTCGTGATCGGGGAGGTCGCGTTGTCGCTCGTGCTGCTGTTCGCGGTCGGCCTGCTCCTCCGAAGCCTGGCCGTGCTCGTCGACGTCCCGCCCGGCTTCGACACGCGGAACCTTCTGACGGCGAGCCTGACCCTGCCCGACTCGCGCTATCCCTCCATGAAGGAGTTCACCGCGTTCCGCGAGCGGCTGCTCGGGCGCCTGGAGGGTCTTCCGGGCGTCGTGTCGGCCTCGGTCGCGAGCGGCCTGCCGATGGACGGCAACGGCACCATGATGGAGGTCTACCCGGAGGGTGGAACGGTTCACGGGGACGGCCCGGCCCCCTCGGCGCAGTGGCGCCTGGTGTCTCCGGGCTACTTCCACACGCTGGGGATTCCGCTCCTGCGCGGGCGCGACCTCGACGATCGCGACTTGACGCCCGAGGGGCAGCTGGCCGGGGCGGTGGTCAGCGAAGCGCTCGTGAAGCAGTGCTGGCCCGGCCAGGACCCGATCGGCCGGCAGTTCCATCCGTGGGGCGCGAAGAACCCGCCGATCACCATCGTCGGCCTGGCCGGGGACGTCCGGCTCTTCTCGCCCGACCAGGATCCCGGTCCGGCGGTCTACCTGCTCTTCGGCCGCTGGAACCCGATGCAGATCGCCGTGCGCACCCAGGGCGACCCGATGGCGCTCGCGGGCCTGCTGCGCGGGGAAGTGGCCGGCCTCGATCCCGGCGTGCCGGTGGCACAGGTCCGCACCATGGATGACCTGTTCGACGACACCACCGCGCCGCGGCGCTTCACGATGACGCTCCTGGCGGCCTTCGCCGCGGCAGCGCTCATCCTCTCAGCGATCGGCCTGTTCGGACTGCTCGCCTACCTTGTGACGCAGCGGACGCACGACATCGGCGTGCGGCTGGCGCTCGGGGCGCGCCGGCGGGACATCCTCGGTCTCATCGTCGGCCACGCAATGACCCTGACGTGGATCGGCATCGGCGCCGGCCTCGCCGGAGCGCTGGCGATCACCGGGTGGATTCGGAGCCTCCTCTTCGGCGTCGGGCCGCGCGACCCGCTGACGCTGGCCGCGACCGCGGCCGTGATCGCGGTCACGGCGCTCCTGGCGTGCTGGATCCCGGCGCGGCGCGCGGCGCGCATCGATCCGATCGAGGCGCTGCGCTACGAGTGAGGCGCCGCGGGCTCCGGTCCGCGCCAGGCCAGGCGCAGGAGCGCGACCGTGCCGGCGGCGAAGACGATCGCCGCGGTCACGAACGGGATCCATGCGGCCCCGCTGAGAACATCGGCGACGAAGCGGTGGCCGCCGCCGATCTTGTTGCCCCAGTTCCAGCCCGCCATCATCAGGCTCAGGTCGCGCAGCGTCAGCCCCAGCGGGCCGCGCCAGTCGCTCGGCAAATCGAGCGGATACGACTGCAGCCAGAACTGCAGCAGGACGCCGAAACACGCGTCGACGAGGAAACCCGCGGCGGCGAGGACGCGCAGCCACCGCGGCCAGGCGCCGAAGCGGGAGGCGAGGAAGGCGACGCCGATCATCACCAGGGGCTGCTGCGCCGTGTGCGCCAGGCCGAGAGGCTCTCGGCTTCCCTGGACGCCGATGCCGGTCACGATGACGAAGGCGGCGAGCGCGATCCAGAAGACCCACGGGTCGGGCTGCGATGGGGCCGGGGGCCGCGACCGACGTGATCTCCTGCTCCGGAGCGCTTCGAGGACCAGCAGCACGACACCCAGCGAGCCGAGCGCGAAGGGGAGATTCCCCTGGTACATCAGGAACGCTTCATCGCGCAGGCGGCCCCAGCCCGACCCGGGCGCGCCCGCATCGCGCGGCACGTCGCGCAGGAGCGGCGGGACGAAGGTGTCGCGCAGGTTGAGCGCCGCCTTCGCGAGATTCGCTCCCGCGGTCGGCAGCGGCTTCCCCGAGGAGGCGAGCCCGGCCGAGAGGAGGGTCCCGGCGCCGTAGACCGACCCGGCCCAGGTGAGCCACGGCGCGAGCACGAGCGTCCCGGCGAGCGCGATCGTCGTGAGCTCCCGCCACATCCGCGGCCGCGCCGGCAGGACGAAGAACAGCTGGTGCAGCGCCAGGAACAGGATGTACGGCGCGGACGAATAGTGCGTGAGGATGGCGGCCGCGCCGCAGACGAAGGCGAACACGGTCCGCGTGAGATCGCCGCGCCGCCACCCCTCGACGTAGAAGCCGACCGCCGCCAGCACGAAGAAGACGGCGGTCATCCGCGTCCACGAGTACGACACGTTCTCGAGGAACATCGGCTGGAACATCAGGACGATCGCCACCGTCCGCGGCAGGCCGCGCGCCGCGGCGCTCTCTCCATCCGCGGTCGCGGGCCGGCAGAACAGCCGGGCCACGAGCAGGATTGGCCAGTAAGCCAGCAGGCCGAGCAGCGCCACCGTCAGCTGGTAACCGGCGAAGCGGGACGAGGTCACGGCCAAAAGCTGCGCCGCGAAGGCGTTCATCAGCGGCGGCCGCGCCGTCAGGAGCGCTCCCGAGAAGAGCTTGTCCACGGGCTGCCAGCCGAGGAAGAACTTCGCTCGCTCGTAGTGGTCGAGCCAGTCGTAGACGATGTTGCCGCCGGAGTAGTTGCGCACCAGCGCCTGCAGCGACACGCCCCAGAGCGCGAGCAGGCCGAACCACGCGAGGGCGCGGCGCGCCTCCGCGTCGCGGCGCACCACATCGGCGACGGCCGGCGCGGCGACGAGGGTCGCGAGCACGCACCCCGCCAGCAGGACCGCGCGCCCGGCGACAGGCACCGACGCGATTCCGAAGCCGAACGAGACCAGGCCGACCAGGAGGATCGACAGGGCGAGCGCCCCCGTGGCGGTTTCGAGCGGCGTCCAGCCGGCGCGCCGGACGAGGAGGAAGCCGGGTCCGAAGACCGTCAGCGCGAAGACGATCGGGACGAGCGCGAGCGAAGCGGCTTCAGGCAAGGGGGGTCTTATAACTCCGGCGCGGCCGGCTGCACAAGCGCCGGCTCAGCACCGGGTCAAGGCTCCTGGACGCGCTCGAGCGGCCAGACCTCGACGCGCACCGGTCCTCCTTTGTGCAGGAGCGGCTCCCCGCCGGGCGTCGCGAAGCCGGCCGCCTCGAACATCGTCGAGGTCCACTCCGACGCCGTCGCTTCCCGCAGCGGCCAGGGGACGTGGTGGATGCGGGCGCGGAAGATCCGGCCGCGGTGCTCTGCATAGAGGCAGTAGCGCTCCACGAGGAAGAACTCGAGCGACCCGGGAACGGCCTCGGGAAGCGCTACACTGGGAGCCCAGACGACGCGGAAATCCGCCGGCCGCGGCGGATGCCCGAGACGGCGCGAACGGTAGTCGATGGTCGCGCCCCGCTCCTCGAGCGACATCTCGGCCTCGTGATAAGGGAGATGGAAGAACAGCCGCGCGCCGATCACCGGCAGGAGGCGGGCCGCGTCGAGCGAGAAGAACCAGACACCCGGCACGCCGCGATGGTGCACGTAGGTGCGCACGTTCAGCTCGTGGAACCGGCTGATCCCCGGAAGCTCCGGGACGAAACGCGGCCGCAGCCCCCACAGCGTGAACGGCGTCAGCGCCGCCCAGGCGCGTCCTTCGTGCGTGTCGATGTCGAGCGCCCGGGGGATGAGTGGCCGCAGCGCCGCCACCGGCACCGGCCAGTGCATGAAGAGGAGCTTTCCCCACGTCTGGTACATCAGAGGAGATCCGGCCGGCCGCTCGCGCAGCGCGAGCCGGGCGGACAGATCGGGGGGACCCTCTTCGTCAGCCATGTCGAACCGTCCGCTCATGTTAGCCCGCGCGGACGATAGAATCGCGGCCGCAAAGAGACACTCCGGAGGTCATCGATGAAGGCGAGTCGTGCAGGCGTTTCCTTGATCGCGGCCGTGCCGCTGGTGCTGTCGCTCGCGAGCGGCCTCTCGACCGGGCAGACGGTTCAGACGCCGCCGTCACCGCCCGCGGCCCCATCGGTCCCCGCCGCCCCGGGGGCTCCCGCGACGCTGGCGCCGGCGCCGCCTCCGAATCCGGTCACCTTCATCCGCAACAAGATCGCGGCGGGGGATCTGCTCAGCGCCGAGTCGATCGTCGAGGTCCTGCGCGCCGAGAACGGCGAGGACGCGACCTGGCTCTCGGGACTCTCGTGGCTGGCCCGCGGCGCGCTGCTCCTCGGCGACGAGGCGAAGGCGAAGCGTGACGCGGGCGAAGTGCGCGCGCACGTCGCCGACGCAACGGCGAAAGGGGCGAAGCTCGAGGACGACCACGGGCTCGAGCTGGCCTGGGGCACGGCGATCGAAGTCGAGGCCCAGCTCCTCGAGCGCAAATCGGGGTCGAAGAGGGCGGCGGAGTTCCTGCGCGGCGAGCTGGCGAAGACACCCGGACCGGTCGCCCTGCGCTCGCGCCTCAACAAGCGGCTGAACATGATGACGCTCGCGGGCACCGCCGCCCCCGAGCTGGTGGTCGAGGACTTCGCGGGCGACGCCCGGCCGCCGGCGCTCGCGGCGCTCAAGGGGAAGCCGGTCGTCCTCTTCCTGTGGGCCGAATGGTGCGGCGACTGCAAGGGGATGGCGCGCGCCCTGGCGCACGCCCGGAAGACCCACGCCGGGGTCGCCTTCGTCGGGCTGACGCGCTACTACGACGACGGGGACAAGCGCACCGCCGAGAAGGCACGCGTGGAAGACGTCTGGAAGACGGTCTACGCCGACGTCGGGGCGATGCCGATCGTCATCAGCACCGCCTCGATGGAGCGCTACGGCGGATCGAGCACCCCGACCTTCGTCTTCATCGATCGGACGGGAATCGTCCGGTGGTACACGCCCACCCGCCTCACCGAGGAGGCGCTCGACCAGGCCATCGCGAAGATCGCCGGCTGACGTCGCCGCGCGGAAAAAGGAAAAGCCCCGGCCGGAGACCGGCCGGGGCTCGTGTTGCTTGACCGTCGGGTTGGTTACTTGCCCAGCTTGAAGGTGAAGCCGCCGGCGAACGTGGTGTTCGTCTGCGTCTCGTTGAACGTGTCCTGGTTGATCATCGACACGTCGAGGCGGAACGCGGCGCGCTTCGCCTTCCCGAAGAAGAAGCGGCTGCCCGCGGCGATCTGGTAGGCCGTGCCGCTGTCGCTCACCGAGTCCGTGCCGTCGTTGACCGACACGTCCGCCTGGCCCACGCCGACGAGCACGAAGGGGTTGATGTCCTTCTTCGGCATGAAGTTGAACACGCCGTTCACCATGATCATGTCGGTCGAGGCCTTCACGTCCAGGCCAGGAACGACCTCGGTCTTGGAGTCGGCGGTGGAGTACTGACCCTCGACCTGGAACAGGTCGGTCATGAAGTACCCGCCGCGCAGCGACAGGTTGTCCGACGAGTCGAGGTTGGTGTCCGAGTCGTAGCTCATCTGCCCGTAGTCGAACCCGACCTCGCCGTTGCCCTTCGCAATCGCGGCGTACGAAGGAGCCGTGACGGCGAGCAGGGCCAGAAACGCGACGCTGAGGATCTTCTTCATTCGGTGGTTCCTCCCCATGGTTGTGTGTTGGCGGCCTCATCCGCCATCACGCCGAAACCTAGGTCTGGCGCGCCCTTGCGCGCAAGCGAATGACGAACATGAGAAGGCCCCGATGACGGAAAACGTATGACGAGACCGTGATCGGGCGGGCGGCCGCATGCTTCTGTGGCATTCTCGATGGATGTACGAATTCGTATCCTCCCGGACGCGTCGCCGGGCCGTCGTCGCGGCCGTGGTCGCCGCCGTCCTCGTGGCGGGAGCGCTCCTGGCGCGCCCCCGGCTCGAGGAAGTGCTCCGGGCGCGGCTCGAAAAGGAGGCCGCCCGCCGGGGCGCCGAGGCCTCGATCGGGGCGGTGCGGCTGGGGCTGTGGCCGCCGGTGCGGCTGCGCGATGTCGCCGTCTCGAAGAGCGGTCTCCGTTTCGAGGCGAAGCAGGTGGATTGCTTCTGGCGCGGGCGGACCCGGTTGAACGTGTTCGAAGCCGCCCTGCATGGTCCGGCCGATCTCTCCCTGGCGTCGGAGCTGACCGCGTGGGATCTGCGCGGCGCCGGAGGCTCCTGGAGCCTGGCGCTCGTCAAGCCGCGCCCTGGCCTTCTGGTCGAGCGCACCGTGGCGCCGGGTGAGAACGATCTCGCCCTCCGGCTCTCGGATCTCCCGGTCGATCGGGTCTTCGACGTGCGGCGCGGCGATCGGGCGTTGCTTCAGGGCGGGACTCTTCGCGGCAGCGCGCGCCTCACCGACGCCGCCGGAGTCCTGGCGTTCGACGTCGACCTGACCTCCTCCGCCGCGCGGCTTCCGGCGCTGGCGGCGGAAGGGGACTTGGACCCCGGGCTGGGTGCGCCGACGCAGGTCGAGCTGCGCGCCGCGGGAACCTGGCGGCGGCCGGAGAAAACCCTCGACGTCCCCGCGTTCAGCGCCGCGATCGCCGGGGCGGCCGTCTCCGGCTCGCTGGCGGTCCACGATCTCGGCGCCGACCCCACGGTCGATCTGTCGCTCGAGGTGGAGCGCGCCGACTTCGCGACCCTCTTGCAAGCGACCGGCGTCGGCGCCCCCGCCGCCCTCGAGGCCGACGCCAGGACCACGACGGCGGCTGCGGACCTGGGAGCGGCGTCGTTGAGCGCGCATGCGCAGGGACGGCTTTCGGATCCGGCCTCGTTCGTGGTGACGCAGGACGTCCGCTTCACGCCGCCGGCGCGCGTCCCCGCGGTGATCGCGCGCCTGCGCGGGGATTTCGTGCACGAGGCGGTGGTGGAGAACGGCGACAGCCACGTCGTCGAGGTGGCCCGCGCCTCGCCGGACTACATCCCGCTCGACGAAGTGCCGCCCCTGTTCCTGAGGACGCTGCTCCTGGCGGAGGACGCCGGCTTCTACGGCCACCCCGGGATCGACCTGCGCGAGCTGCCGTCGGCCATCCTCACCGACTGGGCGCGCGGCGGCGCGGTGCGCGGCGCCTCGACGATCACGCAGCAGCTCGCGAAGAACCTGTTCTTGACGCGCGACAAGCGGGTCGGCCGCAAGGTGCAGGAGGTGCCGCTGGCGTTCCTGCTCGAATCATCGCTCGGCAAGAAACGCATCCTCGAGATCTACGTCAACGTCATCGAGTGGGGGCCCGGCCTGTTCGGCCTGCGCCCCGCCGCGCGCGCCTATTTCGGCCGCGAGCCGCGCGAACTGACGCCGGCGCAGATGGCTTTTCTCGTCTGTCTCATCCCGGCTCCGGTGAAGTACCAGTCCTCCTTCGCCCACGGCACCCCTGGACCGGGGCTCCGCCAGCTCGTCGATGCGCTCCTGGCCAAGCTGCGCTCGGTGGACGCACTGAGCGAGGACGACTACCGCGCCGCCCTCGGCGAGACCATCATCGTGCGCGGGGCGGACACTCCCGCGCCCGTGACCCCTGCGGAGAACCCGGCGCCGGCTGCTCCGACGGAGAGCCACGCGCCAGCCCCGCCCGCCGAGGCGCCGCCCTCCAGTCCTCCTGCCGTCCCCGCGGATCCGCCCGCCGCACCCGCCGCCGGAGGCTGAGCGCGCCGTTCCGCAGAGCGAACCCCAAGGCCGGCGCCGCTCTGGGAGACCGGCCCTGGTCTATACTTTTCGCCTCATGCCCGACACCAGCGCCGTCCGTTCACGCATCAAGACGCTCCTGGTCGAGTCGCTCCACCTGCAGGGGACCTCGCCCTCCGACATCGGCGACGAATCGCCGCTGTTCGGCGACGGGCTCGGGCTCGACTCGGTGGACGCGCTCGAGCTGATGGTCGCCATCGAGAAGGAGTACGGCATCCGCATCGAAGGGCACCAGGTCGGGAAGGAAACGTTCACCTCCATCAGCACCCTGGCCGCTTTCGTCCAGGAGCGACTCGCCTCCAAGCCGTCATGACGCGGGCCGGCGGCCGCCCGGGGCGTCCGTGACCGCACCATCCGGCTCCGTCCCCGCCCCGTCCTCCGGCGCCGGCGCCGCGCGTCCGGTCGCGCTCGTGACCGGCGGGAGTCGCGGCATCGGCCGCGCCACCGTCACCCTGCTCGCGGCCGAAGGCTGGAACGTGGCCTTCACCTGGCGCGAGAACGAAGCGGAGGCGCGCGCCCTCGCCGAGAGGCTCGAAGGGCGGGCCGTGCCGTTCCGGTTCGATTTGCGCGATCGGGAGGCGGCGGGACGGCTGGCGCGCGAGGTCGAAGAGAAGGTGGGACCGATCGCCGGGCTCGTGAACAACGCGGGCGTGCGGCGCGACGGCCTGCTCGCGGCGCTTCCCGATGCGGAGTGGGAGGACCTGCTCGACGCAAACCTCGGCGGCGTCTTCCGCTGCTGCCGCGCCGTCATCCCCTCGATGCTGTATCGCCGCCGGGGATCGATCGTCAACGTCTCCTCGATGACCGCGGTGCACGGACTGGCGGGGCAGACGGCCTACGGCGCGGCCAAGGCGGGCGTGCTCGGCCTGACGCGCAGCCTGGCGCGCGAAGTCGGGTCGCGCGGTCTGCGCGTGAACGCCGTCATCCCCGGGTTCGTGCCGACCGCCATGGTCGCCGACGTGCCGCCGGAGAAGGTCAAGGCGCTGCGCTCGGCCGAGGCGCTGCCGGCCGGCGTGACGCCCGAAGGGGTCGCGGAGGCCATCGTCTTCCTCCTGTCCGACAAATCCACCTCGATCACCGGCCAGACGATCGTCATCGACGCCGGCCTCCTGGCGTAATCCTTCGCTGCGCGGGAGAACAGGATGACGAGCGGCGCAGCGAGCGGGACGACGGGCGGCGCGGACCTCGATCGGCTGCTCTCCCCGGCGCTGCGGGCGATCTTCGACGACCGCTTCGTGCGCTCGTGCGGGCTGTTCGAGGAGTACATCCGGCGCCTGGCCATTCGGTTGGTCCGCGACGCCGGGCTCGAGCAGGCGGCCCGCGAGCCGGGGACGGCCGACGAGCTCGCCGCGCGCGCGGGCCTCGACCCGAGTCGAAGCAAAGTACCAGTGGCGTGGCTCCTGTCCACCCTCGCCGCGAGTGGTGTCCTGACGCGAGCCGAGGGCGACGACGCCTCCGCGGTCGAGGCGACGGATCACGCCGGAGGAGGGGACCGCTTCGTCCTGGCCGCGCCTTTGCCCGAGCCGGACGCGGCCGTCATTGCGCACGAGCAGGAAGCCCACGATCCAGCCTGTCTCGCATCGTACCGGCTGGCCGACCGGGTGGCGGCGCTCTCTCCGGACGTCCTGCGCGGCCGCGTCAACGGCGAAGAGGCGCTGTTCGCGCCGGATCAGTTCAGCGCCTGGATCGACTACTTCTCCAACGACAACCCGCTCTACGCCGTGAGCAACCGCATCGGCGCCCTCGCGGCCGAGCGCTCCCTGTCGCGCGCAGGCGGCGGCACGGTGCTGGAGATCGGCGGCGGGCTCGGCAGCGCGACCGCGGCGCTGTTCGACAGGCTCGCCGCGACGGGGCGCGCGGCCTCGATCGCGGCCTACCGTTTCACCGAGGCGGCCCCGTCCTTCCTGCGCCGCGGCCAGAGAGGCCTCGCCGCGCGCCTGCCCGGGGCGCCGATCACGGCGGCGCGGCTCGACATGGACCGTCCGTTCGCCGAGGCGGGCATCGAACCGGGGTCGGTGACGCTGGTGTACGGCGTCAACACGCTGCACGTCGCGCGCGATCTCGAGCTCACCTTCGCGGAGATCCGCCGCGCCCTTGCGCCGGGCGGCACGCTCGTCCTCTCGGAGTGCGTCCGGCCGTTCGCGGACCGGCCGATCTACGTCGAGTTCCTCTTCAACCTGCTGGAGTCGTTCCGCTCGCCGCGGCTGGTCGATCCCTGGCGCCCGCACGGCGGCTTCCTGTCGCCGGAGCAATGGGCCGCGGGACTCGTGGCGTGCGGCTTCCGCGACGTCGCGGTCGAGCCCGACATCGCCCGGCTGCGCGATCGCGTCCCGGCCTGCGTCATCGCCTCGATCTCCGCCGTGCGCGGATGAATCCGCCGGCCGCGGTCACGCCGCTCGCGATTCCCGAGTCCGGACCGCTTTTCGCAGGGCACTTCCCGGGACGTCCGATCCTCCCGGGAATCGTCCTGCTGCACCTGGCGCTGCGCGCCGATCCGTCCGGCGTGGCCGGGGCGCTCATCGGCATCGACATGCTCCGCTTCCGCCGGCTGGTCCTGCCCGGTGAGCGGCTGGAGGTTCACCGGCGCACAGGCGATCAGCCGGACCGTGCCGCGCTCGCCGTCCGCCGCGGGGACGAGCGCGTCGCCGAGGCCATCCTCCGGCTCGGACAGGCGCCGGTGGCACAATCCGGTCAGGTGCCGCCGCGCGATTCGCTGACCGCCGGGCATCCGTTCCGTCCCGTGGGACCCATCGCGCCGGCGGCCACGCACCCGGAGAGCGTGGCGCCCGCGACGCTCCTGCCGCACGGATCGGCCGCCTGCTTCATCGAGTCGATCCACTCCGAAGCCACTGACGGCATCGTCTGCGCCGCGCGCGTTCCGGATGCGCATGGCCTGACGGTGGGCGAAGAGGCGCCGGCCCTCGTGGCGATCGAGATGGCGGCGCAGACGGCGGGAGTGTTCGAGGCCCGCCGGCGCGCGCGGACCGCCGGAGGGATGGAGCCGGGGATCGCAACGGAAGCCGGGCCGCGCCTCGGTTACCTCGTCGGGGCCCGCGACGTCCGCTTCGCGCGCGCGACGCTTCCCGCGGCGGCCGTGTGCACCGCGAAGGTAAGCCTCGTCGGCGTCGCCGGGGCGCTGACGTCCTACGAGTTCGAGGTGCGCTGCGACGGCGGGACGCTTGCGGCCGGGCGCGTCAGCACGTGGCTCACGGCCACAACGACCTGAAGCAGAACCACTGATCGGGGGCGCGGCGGATCGCGCCTTCGATCTCGGCGGCGAGCTGCCTGACGGCCGAGGCGACGTCGGCGCGGCGGTCGGGCGTCCGCGGCACCGCGATGGGCGGACGGAAGACGACCCGGTAATGCCGGCGCCCCTCGCGGAAGACGAAGACCGGCAGCATCGGCACGGAGGCGGCGCGCGCCAGCGCAGCGGGCCCGGGCGGCAGCGCGAAAGGCTTGCCGAAGAGGGTCGCGTCCACCGCCTCGGCGCCGGCGCGCGGCCGGTCCCCCTGGATGGCGACGATCTCGCCGCGCCGCAGCGCTGCGTAGAGCGCCACCCCGAGCGACGGGTCGTCGGTCTGGAAGTGCTCCTGGAATCCCTCCTGCGAGAAGCGGGTGATCACGCCCTGGACGTACGCCTGCGTCGCCGCTTCGGGCTCCGGCTCGCGCACCAGGTGCACCTGCCTTTGCTCGACCTGTGCCGGCATCATCGAGCCGACCTCGTAGTTCCCCACGTGCGCGGTCACCAGCACGAGGCCGCGCCCGCCGCGGGTCAGCTCGTTCCAGATTTCGATCCCCTCGGTCTCGATGCGGAACGGCCGGTCGGTCGTCAGCCGCTCGGTCCGCTCGTTCATGCACCAGCCGAACGACCAGATGGTCCGGAAGATGCGGCGCTGGCGCTCGACGAAACCGCAGGGTCCGAGGGCCGCTTCGAGGTTGGCGGCGATGGCGGCGCCGATGCGCCGCAGGCACACATAAAAGAAGATGGCGAAGAAGGTGGCGACCGCCTCCAGGAGCGGCTCCGGGGTGGCGCGGATCACGAAGCCGTGAAAGCGGTACCAGAAGATGCCGGTGACGTGGAACGAGCGCAGCAGCCGCCACGACCAGCCGCGCTCGGGGGCGTGCGGCGATGGGGCGCCCGCCGCGGCCGGGCCGGGCCGGGAGGAGGATCCGGAAAGGGCCGCCGGTCCGGACGAAATCGTACTCACGCCGCGGATCCGCGGCCGAACGGCCGCCGCGGAGGGTGTCATTTTATGACTCATTGACACGTCCTCCCCGCCGCCTACCTTGGTGGAGGGGGGGACCATCCATGGAGACGCGCGCCGGTCAGGACCATCGCATCGAACCGGAGTTCCTCGGACCGCTCGGGGATCGGCCGCTCGTGGAGCAGGCCGGCAAGTCGTCGCCCGACGATCTCTTCCCGGGGGCGTCGAAGTTCCTGAGCGCGCGCGTCCAGCGCAAGCGCCGCGAGCAGTGGAACGCCGTGCGCCCGATGGTGAAGCGGCTGCTGCAGGCCGACGAGCACGTCCTGCACGTCGTGTACGCCCAGCAGGTGCCGGGCGGGCTCGATCATGTCGGGCTCGGGCACTTCGTGTACGCCTATCACCAGGTCATCCTGGTGATCACCGACCAGCGCATCATCGAGGCGCTCCTGAACTTCCGCGCCAAAGGCCCGGGGACCCGCCTCCGCGTGTACGCCTATCGGAATCTGAAAGGCCTCAAGCAGAGCTTCGGGAAGCTGACCGCGATCCCGGCCCAGGGGAAGAAGCAGGGCTGGCGCCTGCGAACCGGCGGCGATCGCAAGCTCGTCAAACTCCTGTTGCCGCGCCTGCAGCCGAAGCTGGCCGTCGAAGGGGCCGCGCACGCGCAGGCGGCTCCGCAGTGGCACTGCCCGCGCTGCGGCGGCGCCACGGTCCCGGCGCCCGAGAGCTGCGCCGGCTGCAAGACGCGCTTCCGCTCGACGAAGACCGCCTCCCTGCTGTCCCTCGGTTTCCCGGGAGCGGGCCTGTTCTATCTCGGCCATCCCGGCCTCGGCACCCTGGCCGTGTTCGGCGAGTCGATGCTCTTCCTCGTCGGCGTGGCCATGATGCTCGGCGCCAACGGCGGCGGGATGATCGGCGGCATGGTGATCATGGCGTTCCTCGTCGCCCTCGTGAAGCTGCAGGCGCTCAACGTGGTGCGCGTGCTCGGCAAGCGCTCCATCCCCGAGCAGGAAGGCCGCCGGGAGCGGGCGATGCGCTGGGGAATGGCCGGGTCCGCCGCGTCCCTGCTGCTGCTGGCAGGCGCGGTGCCGCTGGCGGCGTCCGCCCGGCCGCGGCTCGATCACGACCTCGAGGCCCCGGCCGGCGGTGACTGGAAGGGGAGCCACACCCGTTCCGAGTGGCGCGCCTACAAGCAGGACCCCGATGCGCGCGCGCAGTGGACCGACGACCGCAGCGGCGCCATGCTCATGGTCTTCGGCTACCCGCGCGGGGTCCTGGACGAGACCCATGAGTTCCGGAACGCCTGGGTCGAGTCGATGAAGAGCAACACGACCCGGACCATCCTCGACGACGAGAAGGTTCCCCCGCCCTATCACGGCTTCCGCCACGCCGGCGGCATCAAGACGAAGAGCGGCGAGGAGCTGGCGCTGGTCTCCTACTTCGTGGACGACGCCGAGGCGCACGACCTGCACGAGGTGCGCATCGTCGTCCCGATCGACCAGGTCGATGCCGGCGAGGAGCTGGTCGCCGACTTCCTGGCCCACGCGCAGCTCGTCCCCGCGAGCGCGCCGCAGCCCTGACGCTCTTCCCGCGGGCCTGAAGACCTCGCCGCAGCACGGAGCGCGTCGCGGGCGATCGGGCGTGAACCGATCGTCCGCGACGCGTTGCCGTCTTCGCGGCGCCGGACCGCGGCCGGCGCGTCCGTGGCTCAGGGACGACAGGCGGCCGGCGAGGCATTGATCTCCGCGTCGCGCGAGCCGACCTGCGCCGGTCCGCCGGAGTCCCAGGTCCCGGGGCCGGAGCAGTTGTTCCCCCGCAGCTCGAACCAGTAGGCGCGCCCGACCGGGGGGTCCGGAAGCGGGCCGAACGAGGTCGCCGCCAGGTTGTCGGCGAGACAGCCCAGCACGGCTCCGGTGAAGTTTCCGCCGCTGCTGCGCAGGCTGCTAAGGTCGCCGTACACCACGTCGTAGCTCTGCGCCGACGCATCGGCGGTCCACTGCATGGTCACGCCGGGCGCCGGCGGGAAGGGCTGCGGGTTCAGCGCCACCTGCTCCGATCCGGGGTGCAGCGCGTCGTCCACGGTGCCGTTGCAGTCGTCGTCGATGCCGTTGCACAGCTCGACGCCGCCATTGGACAGGTTGCAGACGTTGAAGAGCGCCCCGTTCCAGGCCTCCCGCGTGTTCACACCGTCCGAGACCAGGACCCGGCCGGTGTAGATCCCCGGCGCGTCGGCCAGCCGCTCCTGGGGGATGCGGAACGTCCCGCCGGCGAAGTCGATCGCCATCGGCGTCTGCGCGCCGCCCGTCCCTCCGGAAGCCGTCCCGCCGGGCGGGAGGACCATGAGGGTGGCGCGCAGCGACGGCGAGTCGGGATCCGAGGCGCTCCAGTCCACGACGGCCTCGTGTCCCGGCCCGATGATCGGGGTCGCAGGCACGCCCCCCGCCGGCGTCGGAGGCGCCGAGGCGTCGCGGCCGGCGCGCAGGTCCGACGCCGACGGCGGCGCGGCGGTGACCAGGCGCTCGTCCAGGATGACGCCGTCCCCCGGGCACAGGCGGTTCCAGCAGCTCGTGTTGAGCGGGTCGGACGGACCGATGAGCTGGATCCGCACCGCCCCCGGCTCCCAGGGCAGGTTGATGGAGAACCCGCCCAGCAGATCGGGTCGCGACGGGTCGTCGAAGAAGCGAGGCTGGAAGCGGTAGTCGCGCACCCCCGTCGGCGTCACGAAGCGGATCCGGAACGGGCCGACGCCGCTGAAGGTCTCGCCGCCGCCGCTGAGCGGCGCGTCCGGCATGTCCTGGTTCCCCATGAACTGGTAGCCGGCCATCGAGAACATCCCTTCGAGCGCCGGCGGGGTGGTGCCGCCCGCCTGGCCGTTCGGGAAGCGCACCAGGCCGCTGAGGTTGATCACGAAGGGATCGAGGTGCGGGATGGCGGTGGTCATCAGGTACTCGTAGGTGAAGCCGTCGACCCAGTTCTCGTACCTCGTTCCCGACGTCTGGTCCATGAAGTTCGGGGCGCAGATGTCGCGCGACTGCGGCGGCGTGGTCGGGCAGTTGAGATTGCCGTAGGGCGGATTGGGGAACACGTGGAGGCCGTTCGGGTAGATGAGGCCGGAGACGTCGAACCCGAGGGCCTCGTAAGGGCGGCCGTCGATGGCCGGATGGGTGTACTCATCGGCGCAGCCGGGCCCGAACGGCGGGCTCTGGTTGCTGCACGGGTGCTGGCTGAGGTTGTAGCTGTGCCCCAGCTCGTGCGTCGCGGTGCCGTAGTAGCCGTCCTCCGCCAGGACGGCGCGCGGCGCGAACCAGCCGAGCGAATAGCCGATCGACCCGCCGCCGATGAACTGGTGCCGGAACGCGTTGTCGGCGAACCATCCCTTGCGCACCGACAGGACCATGCGGTCGAGGCCGGCCTGCGCCGCCGCCGAGTTGTAGTGCACCAGCGTGTTGAAGGGCTCGAAGCACAGGACGCAGTCCGAGCCGTGATCGAAGAAGGTCTCGTTGAAGGTCTTCGAGCTGTTGACCGTGGCCAGCGGCCACGAGGCCAGCCGGTAGTTCTCCTCGCGGTCGTACATCGCCTGGAGCTGCGGCGACGTCATGAACGACTGGTCCTCTTCGTAGTCGAAGCGCTCGAACAGCGTGATGCCGTCGAACGTCTTGACCAGCGGCAGGTCGGTCGCCTGGCCGATGTTGTTGAGGTTGCCGCAGTCCATGAGCTGGATCGGTGCGTTGGGGGAGGTCGCCTCGGCGTAGTCCACCGAGGCCGAGCCGGTCACCTTGCCGGTTCCGACACCCTGGATCTTCTGCGGCCGGTAGGGCTGCGCGCTGCTGCCGTCGAACAGGCTGACGAGCGTGATCCCGGGGGTCGCGACCGATCCGCCGGCCAGGGTCACGGTGCGGGTCTCCACCACGGTCGTGATCCCGTCGGACATCTGGCCGTGCACCGGCGCGGTGATCGGGAAGGGATGCGTGCTGGCGATGGTCACGATGAGGGAGGTCGCCTTGTCCGCGACCGCGTGGGTGGCGCCGTACACCGACTGGACGATCTGCACGTCGTCGATCGCCACGTCGTCGGGCAGCCAGTTCGCGGGCACGCGCTCCACCTCGAAGCGCAGGGCGCCCCAGTTGTCCTGGGTGCCCGGGGCGGTGTTGACGCCGTTCACCTCGGCGGCGTTGCTGCCGATGGGGATGATGCTCGAGCCGTTGACGCCGTTCACGGAAAGCTTCCCGGTGCAGACGTCGTAGGTGACGTGGGGGTTGCTCCCGGTCGGAATGCCGGGGACGAACACGCCTCCGGGCGCGAGCGGCCCGGGTGGGCCGCTCTGCGGGCTGATGTCGAAGCCGTCGTCCACGTTGCCGAAGCAGCAGTCGTCCTTGTCCCACAGTTCGAAGTACAGATCGAAAAAGCGCTGGTTGCGCCCCGGCACCAGCTTGCTGTTGATCTGATCGCTCCAGGCGGCATGGTCACGCCCGCCGATCTCCGGGGTGAACAAGGGGGGACCGAGATCGATGCTGTTGATGGCGTAGAAGTCCTGGGGTGGATTGAAGATGTCGTCGTTGTCCTTCTTGAAGGCGACGGCCTCCTTGATCCGCACCTTGATGGTCCCGTCCTGAGCGAGCAGGAGCGGGGACGCTCCCCCCGCCATCGCCAGAGTCACAAGCACCGCCGACAAGCCCCTCTTCAGCATGATCCGCCCCCTTCGAGGGGCCGGAAGGGCCCGCTCGTCTCCGTACACGCAATCCGGAGCGGAACTGCGACACGCGGGCCGGCGATTTGTTTAGGATCGCGGCTCGTGCGCCTCGACCGTGACGCGATCGTCGCCGGCCCCGGCTTCAACCGCTGGCTCGTGCCACCCGCCGCCCTGGCGGTGCACCTGTCGATCGGGCAGGCGTACGCCTACAGCGTCTTCAAGCTGCCGCTGACGCGCCTCCTCGGCGTGACCGCACCGGCCCCGGGGGACTGGTCGCAGACGCAGATCGCTCTGGTCTTCACCGTCTTCATCGTCGTGCTGGGGCTGTCGGCGGCGCTGTTCGGCCGCTGGGTGGAGACGGCCGGTCCGCGCAAGGCGGGACTGGCCGCCGCCTGCTGCTGGGGGGGCGGCTACCTCGTGGCCGCCCTCGGGGTCGCCACGCACCGGCTCTGGCTCGTCTATCTCGGCAACGGTCTCATCGGCGGCTGCGGCCTGGGGCTCGGCTACATCTCGCCGGTCTCGACGCTCCTGAAGTGGTTCCCCGACCGCCGCGGCCTCGCCACCGGCATGGCGATCATGGGTTTCGGCGGCGGCGCCCTCATCGGCGCGCCGCTGGCGGATCTCCTGATGCGCCGGTTCGCCGGGCCGGCGTCCCCCGGGGTCTGGCAGACCTTCGTCGCCATGGGACTCCTCTATTTCGTCGCGATGGCCTGCGGCGCCCTCGGCTACCGGCTGCCGCCCCCCGGGTACCGGCCGCCGGGATTCTCCGCGGGCGCCGGACGCGCCTGGCCGGGCGTGCACGTGAGCGAGGCCTGGAGGACGCCGTCGTTCGGCTTCCTCTGGATCGTCCTGTGCGCCAACGTCAGCGCCGGAATCGGGCTCCTCGAGCAGGCGTCGCCGATGATCCAGGAGGTCTTCAAGGGACGCGTGACGGCCTCGGCGGCGGCGGGATTCGTCGGGCTTTTGTCCCTGTTCAACATCGCGGGGCGGATCGGCTGGGCGAGCCTGTCCGATCGCATCGGCCGGCGAGTCACCTACGGTCTCTTCTTCTCCTGCGGCATCGTCCTTTACGCGGCGCTGCCGTTCGCCAGCCGGGCGGGGAGCGTGACGCTCTTCGTGGCCATCGTCTGCCTCATCCTGACGATGTACGGCGGCGGCTTTGCGACCATCCCGGCCTACCTCGCCGATCTCTTCGGCACGCAGTTCGTCGGCGCGATCCACGGCCGGCTGCTGACCGCCTGGTCGGTCGCCGGGGTGCTCGGGCCGCTCCTCGTCAACGTCATCCGCCAGGCGCGCATCGATGCCGGGGCCGCACCGGCCGATGCCTACAACACGACGATGTGGGTGCTGGGAGGCCTGCTGGTGGCGGGATTCGTCTGCAATCTCCTGGTCCGCAGGCCGGAACGGACCGGCCGGCCCGATCCGGGCGAGCTTGCCGTGACGATCGAGCCGGCCGTGACGGGCGAGCCGGCTCCAGCCGGTGCGCCCGGCCGGCGACAGCCAATCCTCGCCCTCGCCTGGGCGCTGGTCGCGCTGCCGTTCCTGTGGGGCGTGCTCCAGACGCTCGGCAAGGCGAGCCTGCTGTTCCGCTGAAAGTCCCTGCGGTTCAGGGAACCGGGTGACCGGCCGCCTGCCAGACCTTGATGGCCTCGAGCGGGTGGAGGAGCATCACGACGTTCGAAGAAGGAGTAGGGGTCGGCGAGGCGCTGCGAATTCTCGGAGCTCCAGATGTCGGCTTCCCAGAAGCCGAACCGCCCGTCGGGACCGAGTGGGGAGCGCCCCATCCGCAGCCGGCGGGTGTTGTACCACGGTGCGGCACGCGACGTGAACCCGCCGGTCTCCGGGGGTGTAAACTTTCCGCACTCCCATGACCGACCATACGCGACGCGTCTACGAATCGATTCTCGAAATGCTCTCGAGCGAGGAGAATCCGACCCCGCTCGTCCGCCTGAACAAGGTCGTCCCCTACAAGCAC